>Ga0310695_10015600_pt1 | contig 10089 bp, 6 predicted proteins | sample RumenRJG_04DNA_FD_203882 | JGI IMG/M metagenome (GOLD analysis project Ga0310695, IMG submission 203882) | Bovine rumen microbial communities from Lethbridge, Alberta, Canada - RJG_04 (v2) (version 2) | ecosystem: Host-associated > Mammals > Digestive system > Stomach > Rumen | place: Canada... | reverse complement strand
GAGGATGATATGCCAGATAATGGCATTAGCCGATATTCTGAGAACAATGACAAGAAAGGCTGGTTTTGATTATAAATAGTGTAAACATTGCAAGAGGCTATTTGCGAGTAAATGGATTGTAATATCCCTTAGTGACTAAAAGAATATGAAAGATTATAGAAAAGACCTTGTCCGTGGATCTCTAATAGGAGGGGCTGCGGGTGATGCATTAGGATATGCAGTAGAGTTTGATAGTTATAGCAATATTATCAAGAAATATGGAAAACCTGGTATAACCCAGTATAAACTTGTTGATGGAGTGGCTCAGATTAGCGACGATACTCAGATGACACTCTTCACTGCCAATGGTATGCTCATGGGACTCACTCGTGGATATATGCGTGGAATAGGTGGAGCACCAGAGCGATATGTTGAATATGCATACAAGGACTGGTATAACACACAAATGTCCAGTTATGAATCAATAATGTCAAAAGATGACGGATATGGTGGCCGCAGATATACTTGGCTTAGTGCTCTACCGGAAATGTATGCAAGTAGAGCTCCTGGAAATACTTGTCTTACTGCTATCAGGGATTTAATGGAAGGCTGCACACCACAGAATAATAGCAAAGGTTGTGGTGGTGTCATGCGCGTTGCACCATATCCCCTGTTTTGCGCATGCCACGATGTACGCTATGACTCTGATGAGATAGATATTGCTGGAGGTGAAATAGCTCGTCTTACCCATAAACATCCATTAGGATGGATACCAGCACTTTTGTTGACGCATATCCTGTATGATATTGTGCTAGAAGCAGGATTCAAAGGTCTTGATAAGAAGGCTGCTTTGGGAAGATTCTCTAACTTTGTTGGAGCTGGGATAATAAGATTTAAAAACCTGAGAGTTAAGAATAATGTCTCTGAGGTTACATGGAATCAAGAGGATATGCTTTGTAAGGCATTCCCCAATGAGGTCGAAAGACAAGCTGAGCTATTAGAAAGAGCTCTGACTTTAGCAGCAAATGATGATAGCGATGAAGAGAATATCTCTCGTCTCGGAGAGGGATGGGTAGGAGAAGAAACTCTGGCTATAGCTGTCTATTGCGTAGCTCGTCATATCGATAGTTTTGAGGATGTGCTTGTGGCTGCCGTGAATCATGATGGCGACAGTGACTCTACTGGTGCCGTCGCTGGAAATATCATAGGGGCAATTGTTGGTTATGATGCCATCCCAATGAAGTTTAAGAGGAATCTGGAACTTCATGACGTGATACTCGCCATAGCCGATGATCTATTTCAAGGATGTATCATCAGCGAGTATGATAAGATGGATACTCCTGAAAAGAAGCAATGGTATGAGCGTTACTGTATGATGCAGCCGGCAGGATTTGAAGAAAAGTAGTACATTATACCAAGATTCGAAATAAGATGTCATGAAGATGGCGATGATAGTGACTATCTTTGGTCGTATAGAAATACTTTGGAAGAGGCCTTGAAAGTTGTAAAGAACTCTAACTTATACGAGACACTCTATATAATAGAGATTTCCGATGACGGTAACAGGTCTATTCCAGAGTATGATCGAGATAATTTTGAGCCATTATAAGCCTTCTGATGAAATAAAATTTAAAAACTTTGGCGTTTTTACAAATTAATTGTAACTTTGCAAAAAACTATAAAGATTATGGCGAATATAACCCCAACAAGTGCTGAGAATATTAGTCAGCGTATAAACATAGATGTTGCTCATTATATTAACGAGCATCCAAAACCTAACGTAGACGAATTACTCCTTGTCGCTGCAGCACCAGCGGCTCATGCCGACTATTCGAAAATCAGTTTAAAAGAAATGCGTCGCATCATGATAGCGATGAAGATCTTCGTGAAGCATCGCTCTCGTTATAAGAACTATTCTAAAAAAGCTACCATCGAAGGTTTGAGGAACGAATGGATCCCAGAACTCGAAGATGAGGAAAAAGCATATTTGCTTGAAGATATTAAAGTTATCGGCAAAGATGCAATAGGTGATGACTGGACCATTACTCCAGATAAAACATGGTTTGAAAAATTTGCCCCTCTTAACACCCTTGACAGAACACAATATGGAACTCAGGTGTATAAGAAGCCTGCAGCAGCAAAGAAGGTGAAAATTAAGGTTGAAACCGTTAAGCCTGATACAAATCTGGAAGAGAAACTGGCACCTTATATCAAATGGTATAAAGGTATATTTGATAATTATATTTATGATCATGAGCACTATAAGTGGGTGGCTATAGATACATTCCAAAAACGCATTCCTGATTTATCAGAATTTGATAAAGACACATTGGAAACGACATTAGCTGAAGCGCTCTCTAAATCAGCGAATCTATTATCTGCACCTCACTATTATGCGCAAAGTACGCTTCTAAAAGCATCAAAAAATAAAATAGCATCTGATGATGTAAAGAGCGCATTGCTGATGCTTTATAATGAGGAATTACCTTTGGCAGAAAGAGCTGACAAATTTATTTCTCAGTTCAAAGAAATTGTTGATGCTCATAGAGGCCCAGAAAAAACTGATGAGACCTTTGGTCCTAAGGATACCAGCCAGCAAGATATGCATGCTGTTTCTGTGTATTTGTCTTTTATGTATCCGGATAAGCATTTCTTCTATAAAGAATCTATGTGGAGCAGATTCCAAGATACTGTGGGGTTAGGATATCCTTTGTTGAATGCTTATGAGCATAAACTTGTAGGTTTCGAAGGTCTGTGTAGACATATACGCAGTATCTTGATGGCAGATAAAGAACTCATTGAGATGCACGATAAGATTTATGATGGCTCAGATAGTGAAAACCATCCGAAGGATTATTCTAATTATAATCTTCTGACGCAGGACTTTATTTATGCAGTTGCCGTTCATCTAGAAATTCTAGGAGATAATGTGGAATAAGAAAACGTTAAAATATGAGTGAAGGATTCAGTGATAAAGAAATTGATTTTGTCCTCAACAAATCAGAGGATATCTGCAAGGAACTTAACAAAGTTTTTGGCGAACAGATTTCTGGATTAAAAGATATGCAGATGGGTGTCGCATACTATTCTGTAGCCCGATTTGCAGCTCAATTCATTCACGATGTAAGGCCTGTTATGGGAGAGGGATTCGAGAAAAGTTTCATGGATACTATCGACAATATCCTGCAAGCATACGAAGATAAAGGCCCAGATAAAACCTTCAGGTTCTTAAAATTTATTCAAGGAGAGGAAAATAATTAATTGGATATTTAGTGCACACGTGGTATTTTATCACAGTGATGCTTATTCTAATATGTCGTGATAAGCCCATTGGTTCGGGAGAATAGATGGGTATATGAAATATAGATTAAAACAATATATGGCAAAAAAAGAACCTGGTTATGTATACATTCTAACCAATCCGAGTTTCAGAGAGGATTGGGTGAAAATTGGGAAGAGCTCTCGCCCCGTTGAAGTCAGGATCAAAGAGCTTGATACTACAGCTGTGCCTAAGCCCTTTGAGATTTTCGCTACGCTGAAGACTACGAAATATAATGAGGCGGAGAAACTTGTTCATCGTTATATAGGACGTTTTACAAACTTGCGCATTCGTCGCAACCGCGAGTTCTTTAATATTAAGCCAGAGGAGGCTCTTAATATTTTCAATGATGTAGCAATGCTTCTCGAGGATGCTGAGATTAAAGTTCACCCAAGAAAGAAAAATGTAGTCTTGGACAACCCTGAAACGAATCAACAAATTGATGATAAAGAGAAAGAAATAAAAATTGAGGATGTCGCTGGGAAGATTACAATCATCCTTAACGGGAAAGCTACTTATAAAAGTCGCTTCGGTTTTGATGTGGTTAAAGAATACCTAAAAAGGAACCCTAATACAACAATGCGCGCCCTTAAGGAAATCTTTAATGATGATTTGCTTGGTGAATGGAGTCAATGGAAAATGTTGGAAGAAAATCTTGAGTATGCTAAAAGTCTGAAAGATATTACTGGTTCATACCGGCATCAGGTAAAACGTCAGTTTATCCTTCGAAGCTGTGATGGAATCAATTTTGTTGTTTCGAATCAGTGGAGTATAGTAAACGTCTTAAATCTCATTCGTTTTTCACAAGAGCAAGGATGGGATGTGAAAATAAAGAGAGACGATTTAAATTGTTAAGTTATGAGCTTATTCAGTGTAGGAAATAGGGTCAAAAATATACGTACTGGAGAACTTGGATATGTAGTGAAGGTTCTGCCTCCTAATCGTGGTGCTCAGATGTATAGAGTTAAATACGATGATAGAGATCTCGAGAACAATGAGCGGAGTGCAAATCTTATGTTGGATGTAAATCTCAATGACCCATTCGAGCGCATTCGCCAGAATATTTTCGGCCATTATACAGAATATCTGAAAGACAATACATCTTTCAAGATAAAGAGCTCAAACAACAGTACGATTTCTTCACTGAAAGCCTCAAAAACTCTTTTCAAACCCTACCAGTTTAAGCCATTGCTCAAGTTCCTGAACTCTTACAACAAACGTATTCTCATTGCAGACGAAGTAGGTCTTGGTAAGACTATCGAGGCAGGACATATTATGCTGGAGCTCAAAGCAAGAGGCGAATTCAGGAATGCACTGGTAATTTGTCCGATGGCATTAAAGGAGAAATGGACCACTGAGCTCAACGAGAAATTTGGCCTCGATTTTATTAATATTGAAGACAAGGACCAGCTAATCCACGAACTGCGCTATCATCCAGGATATGTGAAAGCCGTTGTCAATTATGAAAAGCTATATAACAAAGAGCTTATTAAATTCATAGAGGAGAGGCAGGTTAAGTTCAGCATGATAGTGTGCGATGAATCACACAGACTTCGTAACGATGATACTCAATTATACAAGGGAGCGGAGAAGATACTGCCATTAGGAGATGGTGTCATCTTTATGTCTGCTACTCCTATCATGCTAAATGAAAGGAATCTATACAATCAGTTACAGCTCCTTGATTCAGATGTTTACGATAATTACGAAATCTTCCTAAACAACGTTCATCTGAATGCTCCTTTTGTGAGAGCATTAACGCAATTAAATCAAGGTGTGAAATGGTCGGATATAAAAAAACAGCTTAGGGAATCAAAAGCAGTTACCTATAACACAATTAATGAAGTCACTACAGCTGTAGAAGTAAAGATTGACGATTATTTCAGTGACTATCCTATATATAATGAAATCTTGAAGGATCTTTCTTCCAAAGAAAGTAATGTGATTCGGGCGAAGATACAATACAATCTCTCGGAGATGAGTCCTATGACAACAATATTCTCCAGAACAAGAAAAAAAGATGTTACCCAAGATTGGTCTCAAGCGGAAAGAAACACTTTGGCCCTTAAAGTTAATCTGGATCCTGTAGAGATTAGTTATTTTGATCGTGCTATCGAGAAATATATCGATGAAAAGGGCGGAGTGGTTTATTATGATGAATATGGTAGACCCAGAACCGGTGCATTGGGTCTTGTTACTTTAAAGCGCCAGCTTGCCAGCAGTCTCTGGGCAACATTAAGCAAGGACTCTAATTTGGATAAAGGCATCGATGAGTTCAATGAGTTCGATGATAGCAAATTTGAAGCGCTGCTTAAAATCCTGAATGATGCTTTTAAAGAAGGAAAAAGAAAGATTATCGTCTTTGCAATCTTCAAGAAGACAATAAAATATCTGAATATAAGACTGAAGAATGCCGGCTACAAGCCAGTGATGATCTATGGTAGTTCTGAGATTAATAAATACGACGTACTGCACCAATTCGAATTTGATGATAGTATAGAAGTACTTCTTTCTTCAGAAGTAGGAAGTGAGGGTCTTGATATGCAGTTCTGTAATTGTCTGGTGAATTATGATCTTCCATGGAATCCAATGGTTGTGGAGCAGCGTATAGGACGTATTGACAGATTCGGGCAAGAGTCGCCAAAGGTTAACATCTATAATATCGTGGTCCTTGATACCATTGTTGAGGATATCTTCTCTCGTCTTCTTGATAGAATCGGTATCTTTAGACATTCTATAGGAGACTTGGAAGCTATTCTTGATAAAGAACTAGAGCAAGATGGTAAGAAAGTGACCATAAAGGAGGCTTTGAAATCTCTGGAAAACGATTACTACTCAGAAAAACTTACGAAAGAAGAAGCAGAGAAGAAACAAAAGAATATCGAACAAGCCATTGAGAACGAGAGAAAGACTCTTGAGGAGCTTGAAAAGGGTCTCACGAATACACTTACTAATGATTTCTATTTCAAGAACGAAATTGAAAAGATAGACAAGAACAATTCTTATGTTACTAAAAATGAGCTACATAAGTTTATTGTTCAGTTGTTAAAGGATTGCCTGACTACATGTTCTTTGGAAGAAATTGAAAAGGATATATTTGTATTACATATCCCAAAGAGCGATCCTGCCGCTCTGCGTCGTTTCCTAAACGACAATCTGCCCTCTGATGATGATAGTAAGAAGCTATTTTTGGGTTATCTCTCTGAAATAAAAGATAAGCTGGATTTGAAGATAACATTTGACCAAGAGCTTGCATTCAAAGACAAGCAACTGTCATTCATTAACATCTATCACCCAATAATCCAGGCTGGAGTGCTGATGTACGAAAAGACATCAGACAAATCTCGTCGCACATTCTTCTTTGAGATGGACTCTTCGAAAATGCCTTCATCAATTAAATCTGGTAATTATCTACTTGCGATAATTAAGATTACCGTCAGCAGAGTGGTCTTTGATAAAAAGATGGTAACTGACTCTCTTTATCCGGTTTTGTTTGATTTACAAGAAAACAAGTTAATTGAGAACCATGAGCTGGCAGAGACATTCATGGGTAAAGCACAGGTAAATGGTAGATATGCACCGTTTACAGAAGACATGAAGATTCTTCCAGAAATTATCGACGATATTGAATATGACCTTAAAGATGTCATAGATAACTATCTGGAGGAATATCATAATGACCAGCTTATGCGCATAAACAACAATAAAAAGATGCGACTGCAACAGACGGTGCAGTATTACGATACGCGTATACACAATTTTGAGCGTGCTATCAGAACTCAGGAGTCATTACGTGATACAGCTTTGTTGTTAAAGGACGATGATATGTTGTCTCGAGCAGAACGTACTTTAAGACTTCAGCGTGGACAATTACAATCGTTGCTGCAAAGAAAGGAAGATGAAATGGAGAAAATAAATAAGGACGAGCAGCTAAGAGTTACAGACGAAATAAAATCACTCAACCTTGTAAAAATAGTATAGGCATATGAATGATGAAATAAGGATAGGGTTAGATTTTGGAACTCATCAAACTAAAATCTGTATTCAGAGAACGCCAAATGAAGGACATGGTGTACCTGAGTATGAGTTTTTCAAGTTTATAGATTTGAAAGGAAAAGAGCAATACTTTATACCATCTGTAATTCAAATAAACAAGGATGACACTCTTTCTTATGGATATGTAGACCCAGAGGAAGAAAAAGAAGGTTTACCTTTGCCTCACATGGAAGAAGTGGTTCCTGTAGAAGATAGTCACATTACTGAAGATGCAGAGGAATTGTATTCTAAATATACCGGTAATGACTCATACGACGAAGAGGGCATAAATGCATTAACCGACATGCTTGAATTGAAGTATGAGATTGATAAGGAAACATACGAAGAAAGAAAGGAAAAAGCTCTGGCTAAATATGAGGAAGAAAAGGCAAACTACAACAAAGAGAGAAATCTTTTCCGATATTTTAAACAGGCAACATTCGCAGAATATCCATGGGCAAGTAATTATGATCAAAAGATCTTATGTATATGGTATCTGGCATATATAATATTCTTGTTAGAAGAGAGATTCGGTAACGAGTTCGCTATTAATCTTGGTGTACCAACTGACGACAAATGCTTCAGGCAAAAGAGAGAATTAGCCACCCAGATTATAATAAGCGCAATTAATCTTGTAGAAAATGAATATAAAGGAGACTTTAGTTTATTCTTAAGCGAAAAAGTTGATGATCTTAAAAAGAAAACCGTAATTGCTGAGTTCAGTGAGGATGATAAAGATTTCTATAGAATAAATGTTTTCCCAGAGGCCTATGCCAGCCTTATTGGTCTTACTTCTAGAGGAAAGCTCTCTGGTGGCATGAGTATAAACGCTGACATCGGAGGTGGTACAACAGATATCTCTTTCTTTATCGTAAAAGATAAAATTCCTCAGATTTATAAATACTGGTCTATACCAAGAGGACTTAATTATATTGCAGAGCAGTCTGGTTTTGATTATTCTGAGAAGGATTTTATAAAAAATGCAGACGTAAAGATTATTGAAAAATTTAATCACAAAAAGGAAGATATTGTATATGAACTTTCAAGAAAGCTGATCGATTTGCTTAGAGGTAGCGGTATTCACAAGTCCAGTTTGTTGAAAGCGTTAAGGGATAGGATTGTTGTTTATAATGGAGGCGGTAGTACCTATAAGGAACTTGCTACTCCAATCTATTTATTCTCAGATGTAAAACTTGTGGATGCAGACTTATGGTCAGAAGAGATTATAAAAGATAAAGGAAGGGTAGGTAGACTCTTCAGTCTTCTAGCTACCGCATATGGTCTCTCTGTCTGCGATAGTGATGGTGATGTAGTCCTATGTGATTTAGACACTATTTTTTCTCAATACACGAAAAAAGATGTAAGATATGAAAAAGATGAAATCGACAAAGACGTATGTTGACAATAATAGGCTGTGTTCTCTGATAAAGTCGAACATTGATAACTCATATCTTCTAGATGTGTTGTATTACCATGTGCGTAGGGCTCTTATAAAGCTTGACTTCAATCTGCAAGATTATGATGGATTTAACATTAGCGGAAAATATCTTGGTTATGATCTGGGAGTAGATTTTGACTACAATTACGACAATGTAATAAAATCATTAAGCCTTGCTTTATCATTACGAGCAATTATATTGAACAAAGATTATTGCGAGTTAATTTATAATGACAAACTCTTGTTTTACGATATTAGCTCTAATTTTATTTCATGGGATTGTCATAGAATAATCATAGAATGTATGGGTGATGAGGATTTCTCGTGTACCTACGATATGATAGTCACTTACAAGGAGTTTAGAAACATTTCTGATGAGCAAATATCGTTGTTTAGGAAATATACTATTAATCCTGGCTACCAAAATTTTGAGAGCTTTTGTAAAATTCTTGCTGCAAGACCTGATTATCATGGAAGAACAGTTATTAAAAACAACGCATTTCTTTGTAGCGACATCGAAGAATATACTGTTCCAAAGCATGTAGAATATATCGGTAATACAGCATTTGCTTATTGCGAGAATCTTAAGATTATTAATTTTGAGGGGAAGGTGGTATTTGGTAGATTTCCTATCATTGAATGTAAAAAACTAAAACAGATTACTGTCCCTTCTGAATTGATGTTGTATTACAAAGAAACATTGCCTTTCTACCAAAATATAATAAGAGATTGTGAATATTCAGAATTACATGAGGTAAAAGAAGAAGCAGACCCTAAACGTGATGATAAAATAGAGCCCTCATTATCAAAGAACGATATAGATAAGATCCAACATGTGTTTGATAGAAAAGCTACAAGTTATAAATACTTCTGGCTGCTTTCAATTCTTCAGCTTCATAAGGAAACAAATCAAGCATTAATATCGAATAAACTCATCTTGGCAAGAATGATTTCAAATGCATGGAAATATGTATTAAAAGAAAATTTTACATTTCCTCAAGCAGACCAAATTCCAAAGTATATAGATGAAATATTGGCAAGGTTTATGCTGGACAATTCGTCTGACATGAAAAAGGTAGAGGGCCAAATCTTATATTATTACGAAAGATCTCACTTGGATAATATGCTTTCACCATTACTAAAGAACGTTCCATATAGATTTCTTTCTCCTTGGATTCCTTTTACGAGTAATGAAGATGTCGTTGCAAAATCAAATAATAAAAATGCAAGGTGTCTATATAGTCTACAGGATGACCATATAACAATTAATCCTATATGGGACGACTATTTAAAAGAGAACTACGCTGAACTAATAGCG
>Ga0310695_10015599_pt1 | contig 10089 bp, 9 predicted proteins | sample RumenRJG_04DNA_FD_203882 | JGI IMG/M metagenome (GOLD analysis project Ga0310695, IMG submission 203882) | Bovine rumen microbial communities from Lethbridge, Alberta, Canada - RJG_04 (v2) (version 2) | ecosystem: Host-associated > Mammals > Digestive system > Stomach > Rumen | place: Canada... | reverse complement strand
AACACGAAGCTTCGCCGCTTGTGCTAGTTGAGGCAATGGCTTGTGGTGTACCTTGTGTTTCGTTGGATTGTCCAACAGGTCCTCGAGCCATTATTAAAGACGGAGAAACGGGTTTGTTGGCTAAAGATGGTGATGTCAATGATTTGGCATCCAAGATGGAATGGCTAATCGCTCATGAGGCTGAACGTAAGGAAATGGGACGGAAAGCCCGTGTCTTTGCTGCGTCTCGGAAGCAGGATGTTGTTATGGGACAATGGGAAAAACTATACGTAAGTCTATCAAGTTGATACTGATGATTTAACTTATGAATTAGAACCTGAAAATGATGGAAGAAAAGAACTTGTTACTGAGTATTATCATACCTGTATATAATGTTGAAAAGTACATTCGTACTTGCTTAGAGAGTGTTTTTCTTCAAGGTCTGGATAAAAGTTGCTTTGAGGTCATTATTATCAATGATGGAACGCGAGATAATAGTATTGGAGTTATTTCTGATATTATCGAACAACATCCCAATATCATTTTGATAAATCAGGAAAATAAAGGCATCTCTGAGGCTAGAAATATTGGTTTGGCTATAGCAAAAGGGGAATATATTGCCATGGTTGATCCAGATGATTTGCTTATAGAAAATAAACTAACCCATTTGCTTGATCTTGCCATAAAAAACAGAGTGGACATTCTTGTAGCAGATTTTTTTGAAATGACAGATGAACAGATTTTAGAATTTCATAACAATAATGAATCAGCTATAGAAGCCAATGTTGTCAAGATTATGAAAAAGAACGGCTATCAAATATTCATGGATGATTTAGATACACACCAATGTTATATTTGGCGCTCTTTGTTTAGACGTGAATTTCTTATGAAAAGTGAAATAAAGTTTGTACCTGGAATTATATATGAAGATGTCCCCTATTTGCATGAGTGCTATTTAAGAGCAGAAAATTGTATAAGAGCAGAAATCCCCTTTTATATTTATAGAAGAGGTCATAGTTCTGCTACTCATACGTTTAGTGCCTCAAAGGCCAAAGACTATTCTCTTGCTATTGCTAAGACATGGAGTTTGACTACCATTTCGCCATTACCTAACGATGTGATGTTCAAATTAAAAGATAGTGTGTATGTGCATTTTTCAATCTTAATCAAGTTAATTGCTTTCGAATTATATAATTGGAAAGATAAGTTCGAGGCAATGGCCTATCTAAGAGTCGTCGCACCAAATCTTTCTTTTTGTGAAGGTAGAATGCAAAAGGTTAAAACATTTATGTTTAGAAAAATGCCACATTTGTTGCTTATTCTTACATATCTAACAGACAAGTTTAAAAAGTAATAACAATTTGGAATTGATATGATTAATCTTTCGATTATTATTCCTGTATATAATGTTGAGAAATATATATATTCATGTTTAGAGAGTATATATAGACAAGGATTAAGTGAAGATGATTTTGAAATCATACTTGTAAATGATGGAACGCCAGACAATAGTATGACTGTTATTGACAATATTGTCGGTCAGCATCATAATATCGTTATATTGAATCAAGAGAACCAAGGACAATCTGTGGCTAGGAATAATGGACTCGCTGTTTCCAAAGGAAAGTATATCATGTTTGTTGATTCAGACGATTTACTATTCGACAACTCTTTGGCTCCTCTTGTGCAAAAGGCTATAGAATCGTCTGCAGATCTGGTTGTTGCAGATTTTGTTAGAATGAATGATGAGGATATACCACTCCATCCATCTGCACCGAATCAAGAATATCGGTTTGTCGAAGGAAGTGGATTCGATTTCTTCTTGAGTGATTTTGACCCTCGGGATTCTTTCGTCTGGCGAACAATCTACAAAAAAGAATTCCTTATTGATTATGATATAAAATTTGTGCCTGATATTTATTATGAGGATATACCATATACTCAAGAGTGTTATCTCAAGGCTTCGAAAGTTGTCAGATGTAAATATCCCTTTTATCTTTATCGAATAAGGGAAGGCTCAAGTACGGCTTCATATACAAAAAAGAACGCACTTGATTTTAATACTGCTATAGCACGATCATGGAAACTTACTAAGGGGAATATACCTCAAAATGTTTCTGCAAAGCTAAAAGGCAATGTTTTTGTGTCATTTAGTAATGCGATGTGCTGCTTAGCCCATTTTTTTGAAGAATCGTCTGAACGTAGGGAAATCCTGCAAGATTTGAAAAGGAAAGCCCCGGATTTATTCTTTACTGATGGAATTAAACAGATAATCGTATCTGTTCTATACAAAGTGTATCCCTCTTTATATGTTGATCTTCGCTTCCTTTATGGGAAATGGTTTGAAAATAAGATTATACCCATGATACGTCACGGAATTCATTCATGAAGCCGTGGGCTTCTTCATATTGTAGTTAGCGATGATGTAAGAAGTCAAATAGATTAGCAGTATGCTCAATGGCCTTTGATATTTTATTGTAATAGTGCCGGAAGAAACGAATTTGAAAAGCATTGTTGAAGGGTTTGTACATTAGCAAATAGAAAGATGCTAATATCAGTCGCCCGTCTGATAGTGTAGAGCGCATAAATGTAGTTCTTAAGGAATTTAGAGTGTTTACAATCTCTATAGAAGAACAATTTTTCTTCGTGTTGACGCCGTTTAGCAGCCATCTAAATACAAATAAGGATCTGGGTACATATAACTCACGTTCATATGTAAACTCCATTAGTTTCTGACAAACAACTGAAAAACTCCGTGCAGCTTTGTCACTTGGCTGTGACGAACTTGATATTGACTTCTCATTGTACCAATAGCCATATGTGACCTCAGGGAGTAATAAAATGGAATTTACTTGTGTATATAATCTATATGTCCATGGTATATCCTCATATAATATTCCAGGTTCAAAGAATAGTTTATTATCTAAAAGAAATTGGCGAGAAAATAATTTGTTCCATGCACTGATTGCAAATTCGTTGGTAAGCATCCAGTGGCGTACATCAGTACCTCCTGCAATGAGTTTTTGTTCATTCAGCTCATATTGATTCTTTTTGTATCTATGCTCATAAACATTTCCAATGATAATATCTGCATGAGGATGTAGTTTCTTTGCTTCCATGAGTGCAGAAATGCTGTTAGGCATTAAATAATCGTCAGAATCAATGAATAAAACAATCTCTCCTGTTGCATTTCTTATTCCTGTATTTCGTGCTTCAGAAAGACCTTTATTTTTCTCGTGTTCCAAGACCCGGAATTGAATGTTGCCATGATAATTGTTAATTATATTTCTGGCAATTGTTATACTATTGTCTGGTGTACAATCATTAATCAGAACACACTCAATCTCATATCTGCTTGTATCTTGGCTGATGATTGATTCAAGACAACGTTCAATGTACTTTTCTACGTTATAGATAGGGATGATTATACTGAGACTCAGTTGAGGGTTCTCTTGACAATGATTAGTTGTTTGCATTTTCAAAATGTATAATTATAAGTTTTGAGATCTTTTTACTATGCTAGCCGGCACACCTGCTAATGTGACATTTGGTTCGTTACAAGATTTTGTAACAACTGCACCTGCCGCAATTGTTACGCCATCTGCAATATAAACATCTCCAATAACTTTTGCACCTACACCTAATCTGACATTATTTCCAATAGTAGGGCAGTCGTCTTTTCGTTTACTGTTCCCAATACAATTTGAACCATGTAACTTGCAATTTTCTCCTATAGTGCATTGGCTATTAACAACAATATTTCCAATATGATAAATGCATAGCCCTTTACCGAAAGCAGTGGCACCAATCATAAAACCATACTTAATACATTTCTTATTATAGATTCTAGAATAATAGACATATAAGAAATTGTGAAAAATGCTCTTGTCTTTTTTGAATGTATAATATTGTACATATCTCATAGACTTGACGAATTTGTAAATATGGTAATTTTCTCTACCTAGCAAAAAATCTGTAAATCTTTCCTTTACAGAATTTCGTAGATAGTTCTTTTTATCTGCTTCAATGAAATCGTGCAATTCCTTTTTTGTTTTAATAATCACCATAAATAGCCAAAATCGTTTTCTTCTGATTATGTTGCAAATATAGTATAAATTATTGTAACATCCAAATTTTATGTTTTTTTTCTACCTATAAATATAGGAATTATATCTTTAGCCCATATTATGACAGGATAGAGAAAAGCACTGATACCCAATGCGATGAACAATGATTCATGCCATTGGTAGCAGATGTTATCTATGTTGAGTAGATGCTCTAATCCGAAATTCACGAGGCTGACGATAGGGTAGTGGAGTCCCACAATCACTAAAGTTCCGATAGAGAGATTGGTAATGATGTTCGATTTAATACCATCCAATAGCTTGCAGCCAGAGAGGATGCCGATGATGAAGCAGATTATAACGGGATAGAATATTGCTATATGCAATAAGAACCTGTTTTCATGTATATGCCAATAGAAGAGCAGAAGGCTGAGGCTGAGCCCTCCAATAAATGTTGCAAGATCTCTTTTTAGATTGGTGTCAAGATACATATTTCTTTGTCGTAAAGCATAGCCTATATAATAAAAAGGTAAACTGCGGAAGAGTCCCATCGGTGTCAGATTCGGCAGAAACATATAGTATTTGTTGGCTGCATAGAGGAAAAAAGAGACGATACAAAGCGCAATTATCATTTGATGGGGATACCTTGTCTTTCTGCACCAATCTATGATGATATGCATGATTAGGATAGCTGGCAGATACCACATTGGACCGTCGAGAGGTTCGCAGAAAACGTTCTCATGTTGAAAGAGAAGGGTACCAAAGATCGGACGCATGGCTTGAAACAAATCCGGCATGCCGCCATTTTGCATATAGAATTTGACCAACCAATATGGATAGACAATCGCATTGTAAAGCAGATAGGGCAGAATCAGACTATGCCAATATTTCCCCCAATTCTCTTGGTCGCTGCCTCGATCTTTTTTCAGATAACCAGAGAGAAAAAAGAATATGGTAACAACACAGGCTTGTAAATAACGGAAATAGAACCACTCTTGGGATTGGGGTAGATGAATGTAGACGATACCTATCACCGCTATCGCTTTTCCCCAGTCAATCCAGTTGATTCGCTCTTTCATACGGCAAAAGTAATATTTTCTGGCGAAAAATCCAAAAGTCTAAGCTTTTTTCTGTACTTTTGCAGAAGATATGGCTACCAAAAGAATTGAGTATATCGATGCGATGCGGGGATTCACGATGATCCTCGTGGTGTTTGCGCATGTATGCCATTTCTGTATGGACGATTCGCGGATGGGCTATAATTCAGTATTTATCATTTTTCGCCTACCTTGCTTCTTTATGTTGAGTGGCTGGTTGTTTGAGCCTGTTGCCACGCGACCTTTTGCGACGATAGCCCGCAAAAAATTCATGGTTCAGATCGTCCCGACGTTTATCTTCCTGTTTCTGCTGGCTACTCCGCCCTTGTTCTTTCATCAGTTAGGAGCCTTGAAAGGCGGCTACTGGTTTACGTTTGTACTTTTTGAGTTTTTCATTCTTTATATGCTGATTGTCCGTTTGGGCAGCAAGTGGCGTCCTTGGGTTGCGCTGGCTGTTGCTTTAGCATCCTTTGTATATGCCCGATATTATAATAGCATTCAGATGTCGGCAACAGGATTTTTGGCTTTAGTGGTGAATGGACTCGGCTTCCTGAGCGTTGCTTTGTGGCGTTTCTTCCTGTTCTTCTGCGTTGGTGCCTGGATGCGTAGACATTTTGATGCGTTTATCCGATGGACGAGTAAACCTGCCGTTATCTTGGCGATTGCTGTTGCTTTTCTCGTGATAGCCTCCACATCCCATATTGATAATATATGGTTTGAGATGTTCAGATTCTATGCCGGAGGTGTTACAGGCATGTGGCTCGTATTCACTTGTTTCCGTCTTTCAAGCTCTTGGCTTCAGAAGATTCGTCTTTCCCAACCCTTGCAATATGTAGGTACTCGAACCTTGGATGTCTATCTGTTGCACTATTTCTTCCTACCACGTTTCCTAGTGCCTTATGCTGATCAACTGAAAGCATTCAACAGTCAGTTTGTAGAGTTTTGGGCGATTCTTGCTATCTCGCTAATCGTCCTGTTACTCAGCCTGTTAGCAAGCTACATCATCCGTCTCAGCCCCTTCTTGGGCCACTATCTTTTTGGCGTGAAATACGAGCAGAAGAGCCTTTAGAGGTAGAGTATCACAAAGAACGATGCAATCCATCCGATGATGCAAAACTGTACGAAATGATCTTTTACCAGTGATTTCGTAGGGCTGCCGCTCAGTCCATATACGATCATGTTCTGCAGATAGCGCAGCAAACCGGCAAGTACCCAACCGCTCGTCAGATAGACGTATCGGGTTCCCATGCGCTCAATGACCTCTGGCGACATCGTGTACATGATATAGCAGACAAGCGTGACTGATGCAATGATGGCTGTGGCCTCGTTGATAAACGTCTTGTTGTAGCCTGTGATAGAGACGCGTGGCTTTGTACCTGTCTGTTCGTAGATGCGGTAATCGTCGTTTCGCTTCGTGAAAGCCAGGAATAAAGTCAGCAGGAAGGTCATCATCACCAGCCAGTGAGAGATCCAGATGTCCGTAGTCAGGCCACCGATGAGCACGCGCATCACGAATCCGATGGCGATAATCGACACGTCGAGGATGGCATATTGCTTCAGTTTGATGCAGTAGGCGACGTTCATCAGCCAATAGGCTGCCACTATTATATATAAATAAGGTGTATTAACGCTGTGGGTGAACGGAATCAACAGCAATGAACCGATAGTACATAGGAACATCATCACGTAGCCGCCTCTGATGGATACGGCACCAGAAGCTATCGGGCGCTTGCACTTCTTCGGGTGCAGACGATCGGCCTCCACATCCCTCAGGTCGTTGAAACAGTAGATAGCGCTGGAGATGAGGCAGAACGATGCGAAGATCACCAGTGTAGGCCAGAAAAATTCGGGCTTCAACAGATTGTTGCTGAAGAATATGGGTGCAAACACGAACGTGTTCTTAAGCCATTGCAGCGGGCGAAGAAGTTGGATGTAGTGTATCATCATTCGCAGTTTTGATGCCGCAAAGTTACGCTTTTTCCTTGAAATCACCAATAAACTGCTATATTTCTTTTGCAATTTGGCTGATAATCACTTCTTTGCAGATTCATAATTTTTACTAAAAATAGACCGATTTGTTGGTTTATTGCGATTATAATTATTATATTTGCAATAAAATTGCTTGTTGTTATGGAAGACTTCTTGATTAGTAATCCCTTTGTTGTAGGTAAGTACTTGTCAGACAAGTACTTTTGTGATCGTGAAAACGATACGGCATTCTTGAGGAAGCAGATTGTGAATGGACGGAATGTGGCATTGATATCTCCTCGCCGTATTGGAAAATCTGGACTGATACAGCATTTCTTTAATCAGCCGGATATTCAGGAAGCGTACCATGTATTCTATGTGGATATTTATGCGACGACATCTCTGGGAGAATTCGTATATACCCTTGGAAAGGAGATTTATGAGCAGTTAAAACCTCAATCTACCGTCTGGAAGGAGAAGTTTTTCCAGATTGTCAGTTCGTTTAGGGTAGGATTTAAGTTGGATGCTATGACTGGACTGCCAGGTCTGGACATCAGTCTCGGTGATATTCAGGTTCCTCAGACGACACTGGATGAGATTTTCTCCTATATTGCAGAGTCTGACAAACCGTGTGTTATTGCAATTGATGAATTTCAGCAGATAGGAGAATACGCTGAGAGAAACGTCGAAGCACTTTTGCGAACCAAAATCCAACAATGCCAGAAGGCTCAGTTTATCTTCTCTGGGAGTAAACGCCATACGATGACCAATATGTTCAACTCTCCAGCCAAGCCGTTCTATCAGAGTGCTATCAGCATGGGGCTTGAGGCAATACCTGTGAATACCTACACAGATTTTGCAGTCCGACTCTTTGAAGAATACGGTAAGCACGTTGACAGAGAGGTCATCGAGCATGTGTGGGCTAAATATGATGGCTATACATGGTTTGTGCAAATGGTAATGAATGAACTCTTTGCCTTAACGGCTCGGGATGAGCTCTGTACAATGGATAAGGTTGATGCTGCACTACAAAATGTCATATTGTCACAGGAGAACAGCTATAAGACTCTTTTATCAAATCTGCCTCCAAGACAGAAAATGGTGTTGCAGGCTATTGCGAAAGAAGGTGTGGCCAGAAACGTAACATCGATGAAGTTCGTAAAACAATACAGTCTTGGATCTGCTAGTTCTGTTCAGTCTGCTGTAAGGTTGCTTCTGCAGAACGATCTCATTACCCATGAAGATGGCTGTTATCGGGTGTACGATTACTTCTTTTCGACATGGTTGTCTGAGATATTTTGATTTTTAGTTTTTGCATACACTGCATACACTGGAGCTTAACTTGTTGATTTACAGGTTATAATTTAGTGTATGCAGTCAAAATTTTAGTGTATGCAAGCAAGTAAAACCGTAAAAAACCGCACAAAAGCGGTAAAAAGTTTGGGATTCCCCGATATTTTCTGTATCTTTGCAGAATGTTTGATTACGAGAAAATTCCAGATTGGTGGGCATTCTGTCCCAAGAGTGACTGCAAAATGGCGGAGACTTGTCTTCGTCATCAGGTTTGTGCGCATGTTCCTGCGAAATACACGCGTTGGTTGTGTATTCTTCCTCACGCTATCAAGGAGGGTGAATGCAAGTATTATCTGAAAACGGAGAAGGTAACGATGGCTCAGGGTATCGCCTCTATCTATAAGAACGTGAAATCACGCGAGGCTCGTACCAATATCCGATTTGCGCTGACTGCACATCTTGGAAGTAAGGGAACCTACTACCGCTACAAGGATGGGGAGCGACTGATAAATCCGAAACTTCAGCAGGAGATTATCGATATTGTCCACCGATATGATCCTGATGCAGAAGTGTGTTTCGATAAGACGTTTGAAGACTATGACTTTACTCAGTTTTAATCGGGAATCAGTCAGTTAAGTAGTTTTTGTCCCACCCCCTGGGACACTTGGTCCCACCCTATGGGACAAACCGTCCCACCCCCTGGGACAAATTTTAAGCACGCACTAAATATGAAACTATCAATAGTAAGAACAGACAAAAAGCATGTCTCTCACCTCACGGTGAAATCCTTCGAGTGGTTCCTTGAGCGCATCAAGACCGACACCAAGGCTGAGAATATCGGCAAGTTCCGACAATATGTCGCCCGCTTTGGCGACAACGGTATTTATGAGGATAATGTACCCATCGCCATGATTTATCCTTTGGTGGAAATGCTGAAGGCTGAGAACGGCAACTTCGAGATAACTGCTTTCAACAATCTGGCTTGGCTCCATGTTGGAAGCCTGATGAAAGCAGAAGAGGTCAAGGCGGTGAAAGAGGCATCGATGATCCTGCCCACCACTTTTGCAGCCTTTATGGGGGCTGATGGCAAAAGTGTAGAAATCTTGGTATCTATAGCTCAGAAAGATGCAGCCAATGCCCCTCAGACAGAAGCCGATATGGATGCCTTCTGTAAGGCTGCCTATGAGGTGGCTTTTGGAGCCTATAGTGGTGTGTTGCCAAAACCTATTGAACGACAGGGCGTTACGACAAGAAGCTGCTTTAGGATGACTCTCGACGAATCGCCCTGTTACAATCCGCAGGTAACACCCATGATGGTGCAGATGTTGAGAGAAGATTCAGCGATTGCAGAAAATCCGGAGTCGGAGCAGCGCACTTCTGACTATCGGCTCTATGAAGACTATGAGATGCTCTATCAGCAGGCTTCTGAAGAGGCCTTCGATTCAACAAAGCATCTGGCAGAGTCTCAGCGATATGATGCCTATATGACAGAATTGGCTCATCGACTCTGTGAATTGAATGTGCCTGAGGAAGAGGCCTTCATCCATATCCGTAACCATCATGTTTACAAGCAGATATACGATGAATCGCGCGTTCGTGCTATCGTCTGTGCCGTCTATGCAGAAGAGCGTCCGAAGCGTAGGGGAGAAGGGGATATGGTCAGTGTGGAGACGCGCCGGCTGATTGAC
>Ga0310695_10015598_pt1 | contig 10089 bp, 7 predicted proteins | sample RumenRJG_04DNA_FD_203882 | JGI IMG/M metagenome (GOLD analysis project Ga0310695, IMG submission 203882) | Bovine rumen microbial communities from Lethbridge, Alberta, Canada - RJG_04 (v2) (version 2) | ecosystem: Host-associated > Mammals > Digestive system > Stomach > Rumen | place: Canada... | reverse complement strand
CGTACATTTCAATAAGTTTCTACGACTATGCAACAAATCGAATGGTTGCTGTCGTTAAATCAAGTGGCATAGGTTTATCTGTTTCTCATGATCAAGAAATAGCCCTTTCAGCGATAAAGAAAGAACTTAATAGAGTTTTCAAATAGAGCACAAATGTGGCTGTTTGCTGCTGACAGAAACAATTCAAGTGCACAGTAGGGTGGTTCCACTGTGCACTTTTAATCCTTTAAACCATTAAACTTAAACCAGCTTCTCGTATTCGCCGACGCCGATGTTGCGGACTAAACCCTGACGCGTCCAGTTCTTAATCATTGAGCGGGTGCGGTTGCCGGTGGGGTCGTCGTCGCGCTCCTGCTGGGCACGGCTGATATTGAATTTCTGGGGTAGTCGCTCGTAGATGCTATCGTTACGACCATGACCGCGGCGGGTGTTGCAGATGGCGTCGTCCTGGTGGTCGTAGGCTTTCTCGATGCGCTCACGGAAGTAGTAGAGGACGTTGTCCATAAAGTAGTCAGCCAGGGTGTCGAAGGCTTCGAGGGTGGTCTTCTTCTGAAATTTGCGCGGCAGCCAGTATTCGGTGGCCTTGGGGTGCTGTTCCAGATACTCACGGGCGGTCTGACAGCCTTCAGCCCACTCTGGTTTCTGCTTTTTACGGTCAATCTCGCGAATGAGCCAGCCTCCAAAGTCGCAGAGCATCATACAGCAGAGGCAACGCATGACCGATACTCCAATTCGCATACGCTGGTTGGCACGTACACGGTCATCGTCCTTCATGCACTCTACACGTACGCGTTCCAACCATTGCTGACAACGCTGCTCCACCTTCGGCAGCACGAGGTCGCCCTGCATCAGCGGAAGCAGTTCGATGAGTGCGAGGATGTTCTGGCACGACTTCTCCGAACGATTTTTGCGAATGACGAGTGGTGCAAAGGTATTGTCGGGCGTTGAGCCTATCAGTACGCGTGTCAATGAACCGTCGGTGTAGTTGCGGTACATGCGGAACAGGCTGTCCTCGGTGCCGCAGAGAATGAGGTTCCACAGTACCTTGTCGAGCCAAACGCGTACCGATGACTCGCTACGGAAGTCCTGCGAGTAGGCAGAGTTATCGTAGGCAGCACGTAGCAGGACGCTCATGTCTGACCAGGCTGGTCCCAAGCGCTTTGCCATGACGTCTGACTCTTCGGAGTAGCTGAGCAGGTGCTCGCCATCGGCATTCTCCAAACGCTTCAGAATCTGTGTCATCGACGTGACGGAGGCTTGCAGACGCTGCGGGAACACCTTCTCCTCTGGCAGCTCCTTGGCGTTCTTCTTACGTTTCATGAGTGCTTCCTGATCATGTTCCTGTCGGCGCATCTCGTCGTCGTGAATCTTCAAGAGCTGTGTCCATAGGGTCCAGACTTCGGTGACCTGCTGCTTGTTAGATGCCGACTTACCGACGAGGTAGACCTGCAGGTTCAGGTGTTTGAAACCCTCGTTATGGATGTCGAGTCGCACGTGGGTGGCCAGGGCTCCGATGATGGGGAAGTGCGGTACAAGGACTGACATAGCCAACTGTCGCTGCTGGTTCTCGAGCGAGTCACGGATGCCAAACGGGATGGCAGGCTTCAGGCGTTCGTAGACCGTGATGTTGTTCTCCTCGGCAAAGGTGTCGACGGCGCGCCCCAGTTCGGGATTCCCCTGATACTTACGGCTGACGGCCTCCAAGACCTGACGCATACGCAGCGGCATCTGCTTACGCTCCTCGCGCAGGGCAGAGTCAATTTTAGCCAGCTTCTCACGCTCGGGGAAACCGTCGTAACAGGGAATCACAGCGTCCATCACGTCGCGGTCGAAACCACAGATATGACGAATGTGGCAGGCCAGCTCGAAGGTCAGTGAGTCGCGGGCACCCTCGGAGGGGGTATGGCCGTGGTAGAACAGCTGCCAGTACATGTCGATGTACTCCGAAATGGGAATGCCCAGGTAGAACTTCTTCGACTCCTCGACACCGGCGGTGGGGGCTACAGCTTCAGCTGTAGGCTCTGCTGGCTTCTGTGCCGACTGGCGGCTGCTGCCCTCCTTGCGGTACACAGGGCCCCACTTCTCGTCGTACTCCTTATTATTATAGGTAAAGAGCTCGGATGAGAGGAACTTGATGTGATCGTAAGGCACGGCGTAAGAGGCGCGGCTCGAGTCCTTGCACTGGCGGTCAGGGGTCACCGTCAGCATCAGCTGTTTGGCGAGCCACTGCTGGTTGTCCCAAAGGTCAAGCTCGGGCTGGCACTTGCCGACGATGCGGAAACCGTGACCCGAGATGGACAGGCCGATGTAGGTCAGCCCCAGTTCCTCAGCCATGCGACTCAGCGGATGCTTCCCGGGGTCGATGACCGGCCACAGTTCCTGCCACGCGCGCAGTTGAGCCTCAGGGTCGGCGATGCCGTCGAAGTCGGCGGAATACTGACCGTTGAGAATGATGGACGGCTGCTGGCGGTGCTCATCGTCGGCAGTGCCCTGGAACACGTAGACCTCCAGATTGTTGCGCTTCAGCTGCTGCAGCTTGTCGTGCTCCTCCTTGCGCTTCTCCGGGTCGGATTCTGCCCACCACTTGTCGGCTTGTACGATGACCTTGGCGGCTCGGTTCTGAAACTCTTCGCTCTTAGAGTGAGCGACCAACTCTTCCTCAGTAGTGGGACGCAGCGGTTCAAACTCGCGGCCCTCTTTCTTGCTTTGGTCTGTGAGGAACAGACGCTTCTGAATGCTAATCATAATCTCTTCAATTATTTTTGCGGGTTAAACTTAAATTTTTCTACCGCAAAATTACGAAGAAATTATGGTAAGTATCTGATTATCAAAAAACTGTAATCAAGATTATCAAGATTCTCAAAATTATCATTCCTATGCTCAGGATTATCAAGATTCTCAAGCTGCTGACGATGCCTGAGCGGCCGCCTTGGCAGCCTCTTCCTCTGCCTTCATAGCATCGAGCACAGGCTGGAAACCGTCGGTCAGCTCTTCGCAGTCATTACGGAGTTTGAAAATCTTCTTCTCCATATCCTTACTGACATCAGCACCGGCATAATATTTATAGCTTTGTTCGATGGTGCTTTCTTTTGTTTCGCTTCTCCTCCTTATTGACGACTCAACCGAGCCCTTGCCTTTCAATGCCACCACGACGTGGCTCAGAAGCAAGGCAAACTCCTTGGCATCCATATTGCGACTGGTAATATAATGGAAGTTACACAGAAAGAACAGGCAGCCACACAGTTTCGTCTTATTCGTCTGTACCGTCAGCCATAAATCCTCATTCAACTGATGGACGAACACATCGAACACCTCCTGCGACACCAACACCTTCTTGCGGATGTCCTCAGGCAGGTCTTCCAGCCTGATGCGATACTTCGTCTCGGCAATAGCCTGCGCATGATGAGACGGTGGCTGGAACGTCGGCTCCTGGGTCTGCGTCTTTTCAGTTACGATTTCCTGTGGCTCGATGGTCGTCGTGTCAGTCAAATAGCCGCTCAGCATCTTCTCCCTCAACTTCTGCCTCCTTGCTTTCTTATCAAGCCATTCCGCAACACTTCCCCTGATAGATTTCAAGGTAGCTATAAACACGGCATCGCTCTGAGCAAGCATTATATTATTATCATACGTATTATACAGTCCGTTTTTGTCCTCCCAGACACCAACCATCCACTCGATAATATCATCTATCATGGGTAAATCGCCCACACATTTGAGGAACGAAAAGATATAGTTTTGATTCCAGTTCAGCGTGACTTCCTCAAGGTCGATAATCAAAAAATCTGGTCGGGATGTCTTATACACCTCGGCAAGTTCCTCTGGACTGTATGTTTTTTTCGCGGCAGCCCCACCGCCTTTAATTTCTGTGTTGTCCGGGGGAATACTTGTCATGAAAACAATCTCCTTTCCTTTCATCTATAATTTTCTGCAAAGTTACAATTTATTTCTATATTTACAAAATATTTAAGCAAAAATTTACAGATTTTTTCATACAAAATGGATATTATGCATCGCCAAAGTGCTAAAAATCGTCTATAAGCCTGTTTTTTGGATGCAAAGCACTACGATATGCTTTTTTAGCAGATAAGAGCAGTATGGCATTCTTTAGAGCCAAATAAGGGCATTTCTAAAATGGATTAGACTAATGGTTTAATGGTTTAAATTACTTAACAGCTGTAAACAAGCGGTCAAATAAGTTTTCCATAAAACTTGGAAAACTGAATTTTGTAAATATTTTTATAATCCATATTATTAATAATATTACATTCTATATTATCAATAAATAGATTCGCTATACATCAGTGAGATTGTTTAAACCATTAAACCAGTAATCCATCTTGATACTGCCCCCTCTCCCACCATAGACCTTTGCTACGGCAAACCTGACCTTTGCTTACGGTAAACCTGACCTTTGCTTACGGTAAACCAGACCTTTGCTTACGGCAAACCCGACCTTTGCTTACGGTAAACCTGGGGTTTGCTTACGGCAAAGGTCGCGTGCGGTGGGGGATATGGAATGGGTTATTGAAACATCATTTCGAGCCAGAGGATGAAGAGGCTCAACAGGAAGCCGATGGCAACCTTGGGGGTGACGTTGCGGAAGTACCAGCCCAGACGCACGTGCTCCATCTTCATCAGGGCAAGGCCACTGGTAGAGCCGATGCTGAGGAGGCAGCCGCCGACGGCTGTTGAGAGGGCGATAATCTTCCAGTAGGCACCATTCCGGGTAAAGCAGGCAATATAGTCGCTGTCGGCCCACAGACCGAGGGTGTCGGCCTCAACGACGGGATAGAGCGAAATGTCGGTGACGGCGATGGTGAAGGTGTCGACAATGCCGCTGAGCAGACCCGAGAGTGCACCGACAATCCAGATGCTATGAATGTTATAGTCTATCCACGCAGAAATGTCGCCGAGCACGCCCGTCTCGGTCATCACGCCCATACCCATCATAATACCCATGACGAAGAGTATCTGCTGGATGGTGCCATACTGCAGGGCGCGGGGAATGCGGCGCTGTGCCATTTGGTCGGCATCGTAGAGTTTACGGTTGAAGGCTTCGTTGACCACCCAGAGGACGCTGAGCACGCAGAGGGCGCCAAGAAAAGGCGACAGCTTGGTGATGTTGTGGAAGGTGGGTATGAACCACAGTCCGCCAATGCCGACGAGCAGCATGACGAAGCGCTGCCAGCGGTTGAGGTTGGTATCGTCGCCACGAAACGGGGGAGCCGTCCACTCGGTATCAAGACGAATAGGCAGCTGACGGCCAATAAGCATTGTAGGCACCACCCACGCTACGACGGCTGGGATGGCGAGATACTTGGAGAAGCTGGTGGCCGTGACGGCGCCATCGCCCCAAAGCAGCAGGCCCGTAGGGTCGCCAATGACGGTGAAGCAGCCGCCACAGTTGGCTGCCAGCACGATAGCCGCGCCAATGAGCATGCGCTGGCGGCGGTTGCTGACGATGTCGTGCATGATGACGAGCATCATGGTGGCGGTAGTCAGGTTGTCGAGATTGGCCGAGAGGATGAAGGTGAAGAACGTGATGGTCCACAGCAACCGTCTGGAACTGTGGGTACGCACCCATTCGGTAATGAAGTCGAAGCAGCCGTTGTTATTCAGGATCTCGATGATGGTCATCGTAGCCAACAGGAACATGACGATGCTGGCAGCCCGTCCGACGTACTTCAGGAAGATGCTATCGTAGATGAAATCTTTGACGCTGTCGCTCGATGCCGTACCACCGGTGAGGAATTCAGCATACTCGTGGGGATGCTGCGACATGACGAAGTCGGTGCCCCAGCAGATGTAGACCACCCACCCCACCGTGCCGATAAACATGGCGATGGCTGCCTTGTTGACACCCGTCAGATGGCTGGTGGAAATCAACAGGTAGCCCAGGATGAGCATTACAACAATAATCAGTGTCATCTACCTAATTAGTTTTAATCACTTTCACGGGGACGGTGTGCCAGAAGAGCGAACCGCCCTCAGCAAGCTGCTCCAGTCCGATTTGTCCGCCGCAACGCTCGACAATGGTCTTGCAGATGGTCAGTCCTAAGCCGGGAATGGCGCTCTGTATGTAGGTGGCCTTGTCTGACAGCAGGTTGAAGATATTCATGCGCAGTTCCTCGGGCACACCGTGTCCGGTATCCTTCACGGCAATGTACATCTGGTTGTTCTGAAGCCTGTAGATAAGCGTGATCGTGCCTTTCTCCGTATGGCGGGCAGCATTCTCGAGGAAGTGCATCGTGACAAAGCGCATCATCTGCTCGTCGACGAAGACGTGATGGTTGGCCTGCCCCTCGACACGGACGGTGACACCTTCGGCCACCTTCGGCCGTATCTCGTCGGCAAACCCCTGCATCACTTTGTCGAGCGTCACTTCCGAGCGTTTCAGCTGCAGTTCGTGACCTTCGATATTCGAAAGCTCCAGAATCTCATTGATGAAGTACAGCAGCTGCTGACCACCGTTATTGATGAGTTCGCAGATGTGCTGACGCTCTTCGGGCAGCATGGAGCCGTCGTCGGCCTTCAGCACCTCCGAGAAACCGATGATGGCATTGAGCGGCGTGCGCAGAGCGTGGCTGACATTGCCTAAGAAGGCTGTCTTCATACGCTCACCTAACTGTGCCCGCTGCATCTCACGGCGCAGACGTCGCTGGTAGCGCTGCTGCAGGATGATGAAGACGAGCAGGATGAGGAAAACAAGTGCAACGAGCAGATACTTGATCCAGGCGGGAATCCTGATACCGTCGAACGATGTATAGACATCGCCATAGACGGCGTCGATACGACCTTCTTCCTCCATCTTCTGCAGTTCCACGTTGATGGCATCAATCAGCTCCTTGTCGTTGCTGACGTAGCAGTACTCACGCGGGGTCAGCGTCATATCCTCTGACACCAGATTCTTGATGCCCAACTTGGGAATGAGGTACTTGGCCTGATAGCGGAAACAGATCAACGCATCATACTGGCCTTCCGACAAGCCTTTCATGGCAGTCGACAAGTTCTTGATTTCGCGAAGGTCGGCACCCACGCGGGTCAGCGTATCGCGGATGGGCCGCGACGACATATAGGCCACGCGCTTGTTGACCAGATTGCGCACGTCGAAGCTCGACGTGTCATCCTGGCGATAGACAATCTGATAGTAAAGGCGGAAGACGGCTCTCGAGTAGTTGGTGCTGTCTTTACGGTAAGGCGAATAGACCATCATGCCCAAGTCCACGCGTCCCGTCAGGATGTCGCCCGAGATGTTCTCCCAAGTATTGGGGCTGAAGGTGAACGGAATGTTCAACCGATGCATCAGTTCAGTGGTGAACTCCACATCATATCCGCTCGGTGTTCCTTCACTGTCAACATACTCCATAGGCGGATAGTCCATGTCTATTCCGAACAGCAACGGACGTGCCTCGGAATAGTCATGGACAGCTGCTGCCGACTGTAGAGTCAAAACAGCAAAGACGACCAATAGGACGGAGTGATACAGCCTTGTCTTCACGCTAATCGTTAAGCTTGCTATTTAGCCTCCGAAGTTATCGTACATGATGCTTTCGGGCTCTACGCCGAGCGAGTCGAGCATAGAGACGACGGCCTTCGACATGGGGCCAGGACCGCACATGTAGTACTCGATGTCCTCGGGTGCCTCGTGGTCCTTCAGGTAGGTGTTGAGCATCACCTGATGGACGAAGCCCGGCGTGTACTTCACGCCTGCGGCATCGGCAGCGGGGTCGGGACGGTCGAGTGCCAGGTGGAAGTGGAAGTTGGGGTACTCCTTCTCCAGCCCAAGGAAGTCGTCGAGATAGAACACCTCGTTCAGGGCGCGGGCGCCGTAGAAGTAGTGCATCTCGCGGTCGGTCGTATGGAGGGTCTTCGTCATGTGCATAATCTGCGCACGCAACGGAGCCATACCGGCACCACCGCCAACCCAGATCATCTCCTTCTTCGAGTCGAAGTGTGGGTGGAAGTCGCCGTAAGGGCCACTCATGATGACCTTGTCGCCGGGTTTCAGCGAGAAGATATACGACGAAGCGATACCGGGGTTCACCTCCATGAATCCGCTCTTGTCGGCCTTGAACGGCGGCGTAGCGATACGCACGGTAAGCATGAACACGTCGCCCTCAGCCGGGTAGTTGGCCATCGAGTAGGCACGGATGGTGGGCTCGGGGTTCTTACACTTCAGCGGGAACAGTCCGAACTTCTCCCATGAAGGCAGGTACTCGTCGCCAATCAACGACTTGTCGAAGTCCTTGTCGTAGTCGATGCAGTCGAAGGCAGGAATCTTAATCTGGGCGTAAGAGCCGGGCAGGAAGTCCATATGGGCACCGGCAGGCAGTTGCACCTTGAACTCCTTGATAAACGTAGCCACGTTCTTGTTAGAGATGACGGTACACTCGTACTCCTTGACGCCGAGAATCGACTCGTCGACATGAATCTTCAGGTCGCCCTTCACCTTGCACTGGCAGCCTAAGCGCCAGCCGGCCTTAATCTCCTTACGGGTGAAGTGAGGCTTTTCAGAGTCGAGAATCTCACCACCGCCTTCAAGCACCTGCACCTTACACTGTCCGCACGAGGCTTTACCACCGCAGGCAGAAGGCAGGAACACGCCGTTCTCGTTGAGCGTAGCCATCAGACTGCTGCCCTGGGGCACGTTGATGGTACGGTCGCCATTGATTTCAATATTCACATTGCCCGACGGCGACAGATACTTCTTCGCCACGAGCAGGATAATCACCAACAAAAGTATTACCAACAGGAATACTCCTATGCTATATGCTATAAACTGAGCCATAATTTACATTAAACATTAATCATTAAACATTAAATGTTAAGGCCTGAGAAACACATCATAGCCATAGCCATGAGGCCGACGGTGATAAACACGATGCCGAGACCCTGCAGGGGCTTGGGAACGTCGGAGTACTGCATCTTCTCGCGGATAGCACCCATAGCCACGATGGCCAGCATCCAGCCGATACCAGAGCCGAAGCCGTAGACAACGGCATCCCAGATATTGCGAATAGCCTGAGAATTCGACTCATCCATCAGAATGCGCTGCTGCATAAAGAGCGAAGCACCCATGATGGCGCAGTTCACGGCAATCAGCGGCAGGAAGATACCCAGCGCGGCATAGAGTGACGGCGAGTACTTCTCGACCGTCATCTCCACCAACTGCACCATACCGGCAATCACAGCGATGAAGAGGATGAACGACAGATAGCTCAGGTCGACGCCCTCAACGAGGCAGTCGGGGCCTAAGACCTTTGTCTGCAACAGATAGTTGACAGGTACTGTCACAGTGAGCACGAAGGTCACCGCGCATCCCAGTCCCAAGGATGTCTTCACGGTCTTCGACACGGCAAGGTACGAACACATGCCGAGGAAGAAGGCGAAGATCATATTGTCGACGAATATCGACCTAAACAGTAATGATATTGCGTGTTCCATATCTTATTTCTCTTTATAAAAGTAAGCACGATGTACCCAAATCACACAGCCAACGAGGATCAGAGCCATAGCCGGCATCGTCATCATACCGTTGTTCACGTAGCCGAAGTCGTAGCAGGCGTCAGGGATAATCTGGAAGCCTAAGAGCGAACCACGTCCGAGCAGTTCACGGACAGCACCCACGATGACGAGGATCATGGCGTAGCCGAGACCGTTGCCCACACCGTCGAGGAACGAAGGCCAGGGCTTGTTCTGCATGGCGAAAGCCTCGAGACGGCCCATCAGGATACAGTTGGTGATGATCAGACCGACATACACAGAGAGCTGAACGCTGACGTCGTAGGCGAAAGCCTTCAGAATCTGAGAAACGATGGTCACAAGAGCAGCAACGACCACTAACTGCACCACGATACGGATGCGATTAGGAATGGTGTTGCGGATAATCGAGATAATCACATTCGCAAAGGCGGTGATAACCGTCACAGCGAGACCCATCACGATGGCCGGCTTCAACTGCGAGGTCACAGCCAATGCCGAGCAGATACCGAGTACCTGTCCGAGAATGGGATGGTCGAGGTTCAACGGGTTAGTAAAAACCTCCTTATTTTGTTTACTGAATAATGCCATAGTTTATTCCTCCTCTAC
>Ga0310695_10015597_pt1 | contig 10089 bp, 5 predicted proteins | sample RumenRJG_04DNA_FD_203882 | JGI IMG/M metagenome (GOLD analysis project Ga0310695, IMG submission 203882) | Bovine rumen microbial communities from Lethbridge, Alberta, Canada - RJG_04 (v2) (version 2) | ecosystem: Host-associated > Mammals > Digestive system > Stomach > Rumen | place: Canada... | reverse complement strand
TGCAGAAAAGGAACTTTCTGAGGTTGAGGCCAAGCTTGATGAGGCTGGCCGTCAGATTCCTAACATGCACCACCCAGACACTCCAATCGGTAAGCTCGACACAGAGAACCTTGAAGTTAAAAAGGTTGGCACACCACGCAAATTCGACTTCCAGCCAAAAGACCATGTTCAGCTTGGCGAAGAGCTCGACATCCTTGACTTTGACCGCGGAACAAAGGTTTCTGGTCCAAAGTTCTACTACCTCAAGAACGAAGCCGTATTCCTTGAGCAGGCTTTGATTATGTACGCACTTAACATCCTGCGCAAGCACGGTTTCACTCACTTCATCACTCCAGATGTTGCAAAACAGGAAATCTTGCAGGGCATCGGATTCAACCCGCGCGGCAACGAATCTAACGTTTACTGTATCGAAGAAGAAGGAACTTGTCTGGTCGCAACTGCTGAAATCACTTTGGGCGGCTATCACTCAGGCGAAATTCTTGATAAATCAGCTCTCCCACTCTTCTACTGCGGTCTCTCACACTGTTTCCGCCGCGAGGCAGGTGGTGCTGGTCAGTTCTCAAAGGGATTGTACCGCGTTCACCAGTTCGACAAGGTTGAGATGTTCGTTTACTCATTGCCAGAAGAATCTGACAAAATCCACGAAAAGCTCCGCTTGATTGAGGAAGAGATTTTCGAAGGTCTTGGTCTTCCATTCCATGTTGTTGATACCTGTACAGGCGACCTGGGTGCTCCTGCTTACCGCAAGTGGGACCTTGAAGCATGGATGCCGGGACGAGCAAATGAAGCTCATCCAGAGGGCGACTACGGCGAAGTCACATCAACTTCAAACTGTACTGACTATCAGGCTCGCCGCCTGAACGTAAAATACCGCGACGATGACGGAAAGAACAAGTACGTCCACATGCTCAACGGCACTGCAATCGCAGTAGGCCGAGCAATGCTCGCAATCTTGGAGAACTACCAGAACGCAGACGGCTCTGTCACAATTCCAGAAGTTCTCGTTCCATACTGTGGATTCGACAAAATCTTGCCAAAAGCAAAAAAAGACCCGGTATATCACCCGGCAAAAAAGTAAATGCTTAATCCAGAAAACAGGCTTTTACGAGGAATCTTTTATCTTCTCATTTTTATGAGCGTTATCCTAGCAGGAACTATGCTCAAGGTGCTCGAAAGTTTCCTCAAGCCTGTTGTTCTGGCCGTTCTTTTGGCGGCGGTGTTTTATCCGTTCGTCAAAAAACTTAACACAAAGTTCAAGCTTCCCTGGTTTTTGGGAATCATTATCGTCTACGCTATTTTTACAGTGATTTTCATGGGGCTTGGGAATATTCTCACCTCCAGTTTCATGTCAATTATTGAATCTTATCCGAAATACGAAGAGCGCTTCCGCGTCATTTACCACACAATGCAGGAAAGCTTTACGGAAAATCAGGATTCAAATCTTCTGAACTTTTTCTTTGACTTCAACAAAGACCAGACATTGCTCGAAAACATCAGCTCTCAGCTGAACATCCTTCCGCTCATCCGTAACTTTGCTTTCAATTTCACGAATTTTTTTGTTTCCATCCTTAAAAGCACTTTTTTGATTCTTCTTCTTTCGATTTTTCTGCTCCTTGAAATCAATTTCACCAAAAAAAAGGTCTATTTGGCCTTTGCAGGTCACAGCAGCACAAAAATCCACGACATCATGAACAGGGTCGCGCGAGACACGACCCACTACATATCAATCAAGTTCTTCATCTCTCTTCTGACTGGAATTTTCGTCTTCATCTTCTGCCTTATCGCGGGTGTTGACTTTCCGCTCGTGTGGGCTTTCCTTGCTTTCGTCCTCAATTTTGTTCCCACGTTCGGCTCTATCATTTCGTGGGCAATCACCACGGTTTTCGCGCTCTTGCAGTGCTATCCTTCGCCTTTTCCTGTGATTTTTATCGCAATCTCTGTGCTCGTGATGAATGTTTTCTTGGGAAATGTTGTCGAACCGAGAATTGAGGGAGCAAATCTGGGAATATCGCCTTTCATGATTCTCGTAAGCCTTTCCCTCTGGGGCTGGCTCTGGGGATTTTTGGGATTGATTGTGGCCGTGCCACTCATGGTAATCATCAAGATTTTCTGTGAGAACATTCAGGTTCTCCGCCCGATTGGAATTCTTCTTGGCAACGGTAAAAATCTATAAAAAAGGGGATGTCCAAAAAGTTCAAAAACTGTCATTTTCGGGCTTGACCCGAAAATCTATTTGCTTATAATGCAATAGATTGCCGTGTCGAGCTCGGCAATGACATATACTTATTAGACATCCCCAGTCTGTCAATCAGCAATCACTTAGATTTTTGGAGTTTTGGCGAGTGATTTTGCAATCTCGTCATCTGTCGGAATGTAATCACTCATTGTGCCATCGTTGAAAGCCTTGTAAGCGTACATGTCGAAGTAGCCTGTTCCTGTGAGACCGAAGAGAATTGTCTTTTCTTCGCCAGTCTCCTTGCATTTGAGAGCCTCGTCAATCGCGACTTTGATTGCATGGCTTGATTCTGGAGCCGGCAAGATTCCCTCAACGCGGGCAAATGCCTGTGCAGCCTCGAAAACAGCCGTCTGCTCAACGGAACGTGCCTCGATGAGTTTGTCATCGTAAAGCTGAGAAAGGATTGAACTCATGCCGTGGTAGCGCAAGCCGCCAGCATGGTTCGGTGAAGGCATGAATTCAGAGCCAAGAGTGTACATTTTTGCAAGAGGACAAACGTGGCCAGTGTCACAGAAGTCATAAACATAGCTTCCGCGTGTGAGTGACGGACAAGATGCCGGCTCAACTGCGATGAACTGATAGTCAGCCTCGCCGCGCAATTTTCGGCCCATGAAAGGAGAAATCAATCCGCCAAGGTTTGAGCCGCCGCCTGCACAGCCGATGATTACGTCCGGCTTGATTCCGTATTTGTCCATTGCGGTCATTGTTTCCAAACCGATTACTGTCTGGTGGAGCAAAACCTGATTGAGAACGCTGCCGAGAACATAGCGGTAGCCTTCCTGTTTTGTTGCGGCCTCCACCGCCTCACTGATTGCACATCCCAAGCTTCCGCCTGTGCCGGGGAATTCCGCAAGGATTTTTCGGCCGACTTCGGTCGTATCGCTTGGAGATGGAGTGATTTTGGCACCGTAAGTGCGGATTACTTCGCGGCGGAAAGGCTTCTGCTCGTAGCTGACCTTTACCATGTAAACCTGGCAGTCCAGGTCAAAGTATGAGCAGGCCATTGAAAGGGCTGTTCCCCACTGACCTGCACCTGTCTCAGTCGTAACGCCCTTGAGCCCCTGCTTTTTGGCATAGTAAGCCTGGGCGATTGCTGAATTGAGCTTGTGGCTTCCGCTGGTGTTGTTTCCTTCAAATTTGTAATAGATTTTGGCAGGAGTGCCGAGCTTTTTCTCCAAACAGTATGCACGGACAAGAGGAGCCGGGCGGTACATCTTGTAGAATTCGCGGATTTCTGCAGGAATAGGAATATTTGCGGTTGTATCGTCAAGTTCCTGTTTTACAAGCTCGTCACAGAAGACATGAGAAAGCTCTTCGGCGGTGCATGGCTTTCCTGTGCCAGGATTCAAGAGTGGAGCCGGCTTGTTCTTCATGTCGGCACGAACGTTATACCAGGATGTTGGAAGTTCATTTTCAGAAAGATAAATCTTGTAAGGGATTTTCTCAGACATTTCAGTAATTCTCCAAATTGTTTCTAGTTGTTTCTATTAACAAAAACATTATACAGGCAAAAGTGAAATCTTGCAAGGAAAAGAAAAAAATGACGGAAAGTCCGGCAGTCCGACAGCTCCGTCATTTTGCTGCAAGGCATGGCATTAAAAAATTCTTGCGCCGATGAAATCATTAAGTTACAATTAATAATATGAAAAGGTTTATCTCTGTTTTTCTTCTTATTTCTTCAATGGCATTTAATGTTTTTTCACAGTCTGCCGCAAACGGCAATGTTGACCAGTCTTTCCTGAATGACTTCGTTCACAGGACATGGACGACGGCGGACGGTCTTCCGGGAATGACAATCACTGCAATAATGCAGGACAAAAAAGGCTATATCTACATCGGCACTTACGACGGTCTTGTGCGTTTTGATGGAATAGAATTCGTCAACTTTACACGCAACTTTGATTCAAAATACGACTTCGTTGCCGTCCGCTCCATTTTTCAGGATTCACAGGAAAACCTCTGGGTCGGACACAATGATGAGGGAGCAAGCTGCATCAAACAAAATGGCGAAATCTTAAAATTCAACACGGACAACGGACTTACGCACAATTCTGTCCGCGCAATATGCGAGGACCACGAGGGCAATATATGGCTCGGAACGGCTTCTGGCCTATGCTACCTCACTCCAGAAAAAAAAGTTATCATTCCAGACGGACTTAAAGAGCTTGGTCAGGAAACGATTCAGGTTTCAAGGCTCTACTGCGATACGGCCGGCAGAATCTGGATTTCAACGGCAAACGCAAACGAACTTTTCGTCTATTCAAACAGGAAAATCGAGCGATTCACTGGAATCACAAAAATCAAAAATCCGTCCGTAAACGAAGTCACTCAGGACAAAAGCGGCGCATTCTGGTTCGGCGTTGCACCCCACTATGCCGTCAGAATCAAGGACACCGAGGAAACAGTGTTCAACATCGGGCATGACCATACAGAAGGAACCGTCGTCAACTCAATAATTCAAGACAAGACAGGAGATTACTGGTTTGCTTCGGACAGCGGCGTCACGGTTCTGCACAACGGAATGTACACATACTATGACAAACGCAACGGAATTCCAGACGATTACATCAACGAAATCTTTGAAGACCGTGAGGGAAACATCTGGATTGCCTACAACCGGGGCGGCGTTGAAAAACTGAGCCACGGGAAATTCCGTACGATCTCAATGCCAATAGCCGTAAACGCAATCTGCGAGGATAAAACACGAAACGTCACATGGATTGGTGCGGACGACGGCCTTTACTGCTACAAAGACAACAAATTTATCGAGAATAAAATCACAGAAAAGTGCCGGGGCATCCGAATCCGCCATATCGGAATGACAGGTGACAATGAGCTTCTTATTTCCAGCTATTCAGATTTGAGCCAGATTTGCGTGCGCCCGAATGATGAAATAAAAATCTGGACCACGGCAGACGGTCTCGCGGGGCTAAAGAACCGTGTCGCCATCAAAACCATGAACGGAGATTACTATCTTGGAACCACCCAGGGACTGAGCATAGTAAATCACGATGACGGAAAAATCACGAACCTCACGCGCGAGGACGGATTTGAAAACGAATTCATCATGGCGCTTTATGAAAACGAAGACGGTGCCATCTGGGTCGGAACGGACGGTGGCGGAATCTACGTTCTCAAAGACAAGCAGATTATAAAGCATTTCACCACCAACGACGGACTTGCTGGCAACGTAGTCTTCAAGATTTCTAAAATCGGCGAAGAACTTTGGATTACGACAGGTACAGGTATCTCCAAGTTTATAGAAGAAAGAAACACATTCTTCAACTTCAACTCACGGAACGGCTTGGGAACGGACAGCATTTTCCAGATTATCTGCGACTACACTCACACAATCTGGATGACAAGCAACAAGGGCGTTCTTTCTGTGAGCCTTTCCGAAATCGAGGACGTGCTTGACGGCAAAAAAGAAAAAATCTCCGTGAAATTCTACGGAAACTCGGACGGTCTCGTAACCGGCGGAATCACATCAACATCAGTCTCAACGCAGGATTCGCTCGGTCGAATCTGGTTTACGCTGATTGACGGTTTTGCAATCTACGATCCCGTCAAATCCGGCAAAAATCAGATTGCGCCAAGGATTGAGATTCAGGAATATGCAATCGACAACATGAAATCAGATTATCACGGCGAAAAAATCATTCTCCAGCCATCTGCAAAACGCCTGAGCATCAAATTCACAGGCCTTAGCTTCATTTCTTCTGATCAAATGCGCTTCAGATACAAGCTCGGAGGATTCGAGCAGAATTATTCTGACTGGTCAAACCTCCGCAACGTCTCTTACACGAACCTGCAGCCCGGCACTTACGAGTTTACGGTAATTTCACAGAACAGCGATGAAATCGAAAGCGAACCGACAGATCCAATCATCATCATCAAAGAGCCTTATATCTGGCAGCATATCTGGTTCTGGCCGCTAATCGGTCTCTTTATAGTCGCAACGGCAGCCCTTATTATCCTCCATAAAATCCGGCAGATGCGCCGCTATCAGATTCAGCTTGAACAAAAAGTTGAGGAAAGGACTCATGAACTTAAGCTCGAAAAGGAAAAGTCAGAAAGCCTCCTGCTGAATATCCTTCCAAAAGAAGTTGCAAAGGAACTTACAGAGCATCCAAACCAGACAATCGCTAAGAAATTCCCGAACGTAACGGTTTTGTTCACAGACATCGTTGGCTTCACAAAGATGAGTGACGGAATGAGCGCGGAGGCGGTCGTAACAATGCTCAACAAGATGATTTCAAAATTCGACGAGCGGGCCAAACAGGAGGGCATCGAAAAAATCAAGACGATTGGTGACGCTTACATGGCGGCTACAGGCCTTACAGAAGAAGTGCAAAATGACGGTGCTTTAAAGATGGTGCGCTATGCACAGGGACTTATGGAAGACGTAAGGTCCTTCAATGAATCCTCTCCTGTAAAAGTACAGATTCGTCTTGGAATCAATACGGGCAATCTCGTTGCCGGCGTTATCGGTAAATCCAAGTTCATCTACGATATTTGGGGCGACACTGTAAATGTTGCAAGCCGAATGGAAAGCACTGGAGAAGCAATGAAAATCCACGTCACGGAATCTACCCGTGCCCAAACTCTGGGTGAGTTCAACTACAGCGAGGGCGTTGAGCTTGAAGTTAAGGGCAAAGGAAAGATGAAAACCTACTTTCTGTAACTTCTCCAACTGATGATTAAAAGCCGACAATGTGATAAAATCTCAATTATGGAAAATAGAGAAAATTTTAAGTCACGAATCGGCTTTATCATGACTTCAGCAGGGTGTGCAATCGGACTTGGAAACGTATGGCGCTTTCCATTCATTACCGGAAGATATGGCGGCGCAGCTTTCGTTTTGTTCTATCTCATCTTCTTGTTTATTTTGGGCGCACCAATCATGATTATGGAATTTGCCGTAGGCCGGGCTAGCGGCAAAAGTGCAGTCCGCTCATTTCACGAGCTTGAACCTAAAGGAAGCAAGTGGCATATTTTCGGTTATTTTGCGGCGGCAGGTAACTATCTTCTGATGATGTTCTACACCACAGTCGCAGGCTGGATGTTCGCCTATATTTTCAAGAGCGCAAAAGGTGCTTTTTCTGGATTGGAAGCTGGTGAAATCGACAGCGTATTCAGCGCAATGCTTGCAAATCCCGGCGAGCAGCTTTTCTGGATGATAATCGTAATCGTCATAGGCTTTGTAATCTGCATGGGCGGCTTGAAAAACGGTGTTGAAAAGGCTTCAACCATCATCATGACGAGCCTTCTTTTCCTCATGCTCATTCTTGTCGTGCGTGCCGTCACTCTTCCGGGAGCTGAGAAAGGCCTCTTGTTCTATCTCAAACCTGATTTTTCAAAAATGCTTGAAAACGGCTTGGGTGAAGTGATTTTCGCGGCAATGGGTCAGGCATTCTTCACGCTTTCTTTGGGAATCGGAGCGCTTGCAATATTCGGAAGCTATCTCGGAAAAGAAAAATCCCTCACAGGCGAAGCAATCAACGTAATCGCCCTGGATACTTTCGTTGCGCTCATGGCAGGATTCATTATTTTTCCTGCCTGCTTTGCTTTCGGCGAGAACCCGGGGCAAGGACCAGGACTCATCTTCGTTACCCTTCCCCACATTTTCAACTCCATGTTCCTCGGCAGGCTTTGGGGAAGCATCTTCTTCGTATTCATGTCTTTTGCAGCCCTCACGACTGTAATCGCCGTCTTTGAGAACATCATTTCGTTTGCAATGGACATGCATGGATACAGCAGGAAAAAGGCAGTAATCATAAATCTCATTCTCGTTACAGTCCTCTCCCTTCCCTGTACGCTCGGATTCAACGTCTGGAGCGACATCGTAATTCCAAAAATCGGAAACATTCAGGACATTGAGGATTTCATCGTATCGAATAACCTTCTTCCGCTCGGCTCGCTTGTCTATCTTGTGTTCTGCACTTCGCGCTATGGCTGGGGATACGACAACTTCCTGAAGGAAGCCAACACCGGCTCAGGCATCAAATTCCCAAAAGCCCTTAAATTCTATATAAACTGCATACTTCCGGTGATTGTTTTGGTAATCTGGGCTGCCGGATATTTACAGGAATTCATTTTGAAATAGGTATTTTTACTTTTATGGAAAAACTTGATGTAAAACTCATCGCACTAGATTTAGACGATACTCTTTTGAATGACGACCGGCAGATTTCAGATGGAAATGTAGAGACTTTGCGCAAATGTGCCGAAAAAGGAATCTATGTCGTTCTTTGCTCAGGCCGTGCAGAAGACGCGATTCTTCCATTTGTGCGACGGCTAGAAATTGCGGGCAGAGAAGCCGGAAGATTTATCATCGCAATCAATGGCTGCTCGATTTTTGACATGCACAAGCGTCAGCAGATTTTTTGCCAGAAGGTAAAACCAGAGATTCTTCTGCGCGCAAACGAAATTGCCGAAAGCTACGGTCTCAAAACAGAAGTCTACACTCCGGATACGATTTATTACGAGCAGGCCACAAAGTGGACAAAGCTCGACGTAGAGTTGTGCGGTCTCAAAGGTGCGTCTGTCGAAAACTACAAAGAATTCTTAAACAAAGGCTTTACAAAAATGCTCGTTCCGGGTGAGCCAGAGGAATTACAAGAATTACAGAAGATTCTCAGGGCTGAATTCGGAGACAGAGCCGTAATATTTACGAGCAAGCCCTACTTTCTTGAAATTCTGCCACCGAATTGCGGCAAGGGAGAGGCTGTCGAATGGCTTTCAAACCAGCTCGGATTTGGGCTAGAAAATACAATGGGATTCGGCGACAGCATGAACGACGAGACACTTATCCGCATGGCAGGATATGGAGTGGCTATGACTAACGGACTGGACGAAATAAAAAAAATCGCCAAGTTCGTGACGGATCTGGACAACAATCACGATGGTGTTGGCGATTTCTTGCAAAAGCACGTGCTTTAATCGTTCAGCATTTTAAGGAAGTCCTCTTCATTTATGATAGGGATTCCGAATTTGGCGGCTTTCTGGTTCTTTGAAGAGCCGCTTGTTGTGTCATTCGTTACTAGATAACTCAAATCTTTTGTGACGCTTGATTTGCAGCTTCCGCCCGCTTTTTTGACCATAGCCTCGGCATCAGCCCGCTTCATAGTCTTTAGCTCGCCTGTGAAACAGAACGATTTTCCTTCCAATACCCCGCCCCCGATTTCTTCAAGCTGGATTGTTCCGCCCTCAACAAGAGAACGCATTTCCTGGGCATTTTCAGACAAACCTTCCGCAATTGTCTTTGCGGTAATTTCAGCAAAGCCATAAACTGAGGCAATCTGCTCTTCGGTGGCAGCAAGAAGCTTTTCAAGAGAGTTAAAGCCAGCGTCAATCAGCTTCTGAACCATAGTCTCACCTATTCCCTCGATGTCAAATCCACCGACAAAGACGGAAAGAGCCATTTTTCTGTGATTCTGGATGCTTTCGTAAACTTTTTTTGCGCCCAGGGAATCTTTTTGGCTTTCGATTGATTCCTCATTCAAGAAATACGGAACGAGTCGTTCTGCAGTGAGTTTATAAATATCAGAAATTGAAGAGACTTCCTTATTTTTGAAAAGTTCGCGGAGCAAAGTGTAACCAAAATCTCGGATATCGACCACATCAATCCACTTCTGCAGCTGATGAAGCACCCTTTTTGAGCAAGCCTTGTTCGGACAGTAAAGACGGCTTCCCTCGTCACAAAGCTCCGTTCCGCAAGTCTCGCATTTTTTGGGAAAGACAATCGTACTTGTAACTTGTCCTGGCTCTTCATTCAGAACGCTTTCAATCTTCGGGATAATCTCGCCACGCTTTACGACAACAACCCTGCTTCCGATTTTTACTCCGAGAGC
>Ga0310695_10015596_pt1 | contig 10090 bp, 8 predicted proteins | sample RumenRJG_04DNA_FD_203882 | JGI IMG/M metagenome (GOLD analysis project Ga0310695, IMG submission 203882) | Bovine rumen microbial communities from Lethbridge, Alberta, Canada - RJG_04 (v2) (version 2) | ecosystem: Host-associated > Mammals > Digestive system > Stomach > Rumen | place: Canada... | reverse complement strand
GGTGAGGACGTCAACATCCTCGTGCTCGATACTGAGGTTTACTCTAACACCGGTGGTCAGGCCTCTAAGGCTACTCCTCTCGGCGCTATCGCTCAGTTCGCTGCCCAGGGTAAGCGCATCCGCAAGAAGGATCTCGGTATGATTGCCACCACCTACGGATACGTATATGTTGCACAGATTGCTATGGGTGCTGACCACAACCAGTGCCTGAAGGCCATCCGCGAGGCTGAGGCTTGGCACGGACCTTCCATCATCATCGCCTACGCTCCTTGTATCAACCACGGTCTGAAGGCCAAGGGCGGTATGGGTAAGAGCCAGGCTGAGGAGGCCAAGGCCGTTGAGTGCGGTTACTGGCACCTGTGGCGTTACAATCCCGCTCTCATCGATGAAGGCAAGAATCCGTTCTCGCTCGACTCTAAGGCTCCGCAGTGGGATAAGTTCCACGACTTCCTCCTGGGTGAGGTTCGTTACCTCTCTGTCAAGAAGGCATATCCCAACGAGGCTGAGGAACTCTTCGCCGAGGCACAGCGCATGGCTAAGCTCCGCTATCAGTCTTACGTCCGTCAGACCAAGATGGACTGGAGTGCTGAGGAAGAGGCATAAGCCATCCACATTAATCCATAACAAAGGGAGCATCCGGCATTCGGGTGCTCCCTTAATATTTATATACTCTCAATCTCCAAAAGATAGCCAATAAGTGTCTTACTTAATACTTTTGAGAATTATGATTGGAAGATTTGAGAATTTTGCTTATATTTGTGCCATAAAATCAAATAGTTATCTTTCGACCCTTGATGAGATGAAATGCACAAAAGTTGATTTCTTTTGTATAATAATTACACGAAACAGGTCGCTAACATGTTAAATATAGTATGTTTACGACCGTTTTCATGCAATTCTTCTTGGCAAATTGAAGAAAAAGAAGTACCTTTGCGGCATTGTTCAACAAATAATCAAGATGGTATGAATAAGCTTTTCATTGGACGCGAGAAAGAGCAGCAGCAGTTAAAGGAATACCTCAATTCAGAACAGTCTGAATTCATTGCAGTGTATGGACGTAGGCGCGTTGGCAAGACGTTCCTCATACAGAAAGTCATCGGCAGTGACTATGCTTTTTACGTAGCTGGCATGAATAAGGTTTCGATGCGCATTCAGTTGAAGAACTTCATGCAGGGCATCAGGAAAAACTGTCCTAAAGTGCCACTTGCCAAAACATGGCTTGATGCATTCATGGCACTGGAAAGTTATTTGGAAGCCCTTCCGAAGGGGAAAAAGATTGTCTTTATCGACGAAATGCCTTGGATGGATACACCTCGCTCAAATTTTGTCAGTGGTTTGGAACATTTCTGGAATTCATGGGCTTCATGGCGCGATGACATCAAACTGATTGTATGTGGCAGTGCAACGTCATGGATTATCAACAACCTGATTAAGAATAGAGGCGGCCTTCACAACCGTGTAACCCACAAGATTCCGCTGAAGCCCTTTACACTAAGAGAGTGCCAGATGTATTTTGATGCACGTGGATTCCGTCTGTCAACAAAGCAGATTGCCGAGTGCTATATGGTACTTGGTGGTGTGCCTTTCTATCTGTCAAAAATGAACAAGGGCGAAGGAATAGCCCAAAACATCGACAGACTTGTTTTTGCTGAGGATGGCGAACTGCATGACGAGTTCCAAAGTTTGTACAACTCGCTGTATAAGAATGCCGCCAATCACATAAAGATTGTTACAGCATTGGCAACCAAGGGAAAAGGACTGACCCGCCAAGAAGTACTTGAGAAAACGAAACTCTCCGATAATGGTAAGTTCTCCATGATGCTTGAAGAGTTAGAGAGTTGTGGGTTTATCCGTAGTTATGAACCTTTCATTCAGTCAAACGGGAATCAGACTAACCGGAACTCCAATGAAAGAAAAAGCACAGATACGCTATACCAGCTTGTCGATTCCTTCACCCTGTTCTACTTTCAGGTTATGAAGAAAGCAAATACCCACGATGGCAATTATTGGTCAAACAGCCAAAACTCCCATGTTTACAGCATCTGGAGCGGTCTGTCATTCGAGATGTTATGTTTGAACCATGTAGATCAAATCAAGAAGGCACTGGGAATCTCTGGCATAACAGCCAATGTCTTTTCGTGGTTTGGCAAAGGAGAACAGCGTGCTGCACAGATAGATATGCTCATTGACCGTGCAGATAGGACTATCAATATCTGTGAAATGAAGTTCTGGAACAGACCATACACAATGACCGCCAAGGACGAAGATGACATTGAACGCAAGGTCTCAACATTCATCGAGACAACAAACACCGACAAGAATGTCGTTGTAACCATGATAACGACCAAGGGTATTTACAGGAATGAGCATTCTGAATGCATCCAACGAGAACTTACCCTGGACGATTTGTTTTGCTGACGACAAAAGTTATATGCCCCTAACTATATGAGCACGATTCGCAAGTCAATCACGTTCGAAAGCAAAATATAGGATAAAACTCTTTAACTAGTTTAAGACCTGCCCCCCGGCGACCGCTTTTTGGTCATGTCAGGGGCTTTTTCGTACGTTTTTCCTAACTTTGCAAAAAAAAGTAGCCATATAGGGTTTAGTAATTCGATTTTCGTGTGTATTATGAGTGTATGACAGATCAAAGTAAACTCGAAAATTGCGATTCAGCGAGTGCAAATGAAACTTGTTTCGATTATGCCGAGCGAAAGCAATTTATTCAAAATTGCGATTCAGCGAGTGCAAAAGAAACTTGTTTCGATTATGCCAAGCGAAAGCAATTTATTGAAAAGCTTTTCCGACAGCATTACCGTCAGATGTATCGACTGGCCACGATGCTTCTGCACGACGATGCCGAGAGCAAGGATGTGGTGCACGACATCTTCGCTCACCTGCTCCGCGAGTCTCAGGACCTGCGGGAAGATACAGCCGAGCACTATCTGCTTACAAGCGTACGAAACCGATGCCTGAACGTGATTCGTAGCCGAAAGATACAGGAACGGGTGGAACACCTCTACTTGCTTGACCTTGACACGACCATAACACCGACGGAACGGCTGGAAGAAGAACTGAAAGCCCTGTATAAGGGCATCGGCCAATTAGAGCCACCCGTTTGTCGCACCATCATCATGCAGCATTTCCGCGACCGCATCACCTTCAAGGAGATTGCCCATCGTCTGGGCGTCAGTGAAACCACTGTCTATAAGCATCTGCGCCGTGCGCTTAATCAATTACGTACACATCTTAATAACAAATGAGCGTATGAACAAGACCGATTTATTGCTCCAGATGATGGAACAGCCCCAACATTATACAGCAGAGGAGTGGCAGGAGATACTAGCCGACGAAGAGTGCCGTGAACTCTACACGCTGATGTCGAAGACCCAGAGTGCTTTCGATATGCAGCAGGAAGTCTCCGACGAAGAGATTGATGCCGAATGGCAAAGACTTGAAAAGCTTCATTCTTCATTTTCAAAAGTCGCCGCTGTCTTTATCGGCATCTTGATGATATCAGGCATCGCCTATGCCGCTATACATATCACAAATCACTATTCACACGATGCTGAAGACCAGCAGCCGGTTGTAACTGTGGAAAAGAAAAGACCAGCCGCCCAGGAACCGGTTGCAAAGGATTCTACAGTAGTCACTCAGCCTATAGTCTTCGATAACGTGTCGCTCGACAAGATTGCTCGCACTATTGCCGAATACCATCATAAGGAGGCAGAGGTGAAAAATGACCAAGCCGCTGAACTCCGTTTCTATTTCGTGTGGAACCAAACGGATAGTTTGCAGACTGTTGTTGAGCAGCTGAATCAGTTTGAGAGAGTTGATATCGTAGTGGAGAACGACAAACTGATAGTACGATGAAAAAATACATACTCTCTTTGCTCATGCTCTGCATGGGTGTAATGCTGTATGCCCAGAAGGTGAGCAGAACGTATCAGAATGTTTCCATGTCAGATGTGCTTCGCGACCTGAATAAGGCATCCGACGACTATACCGTAAACTTCATGTACAACGAGCTCGAAGACTTCCGAGTCACCACCAAGATTCATCGCAAGTCCATCCCCGATGCCATCCAACAAGCCATCGGCTTCTACCCTATCCGTATTGTTAAGCGAGGTGAGAACGAACTCTACGTGGAGTGCAGCCACAAGACTGACCGTCGTCTGACGGGTACCATTATCGACGAACAGGGCCAGCCTGTAGCGTATGCCAACGTCGCCATCCTCAATCCCGCAGACTCCACTTTGCTTAGTGGTGGAGTATCGAATGAAAGCGGATATTTCGCCATTCCTTATGAGCAACATAAAGTGCTTGCCCGCATCTCATACGTGGGCTACAAAACCATCTACAAGATATGCAGTCAGCCAGAAGTGGGAACGATACGCTTACAACCTGAGACGGTTTCACTGAAAGGCGTAACTGTGAAAGTTGAGCGAATCGTCTCGACAACGGAAAACGGTCACCTTGTTTACAACATGCCGATGCTCCTACAGGTATATCCCGCCGACAATGCCTACGATGCGCTGACCAACATCCCGGGAGTAAGTGAGATGAATGGCAGCATTATGTTCTCAGGTCGGACCGTAACGCTCATCATCAACGGCAAACCCACCACGTTGAGTGCCGACAAGGTAGTGGAGCGACTAAGACAGATGCCCGCCACCATGCTGGCCAAGGCCGAAGTGATGCCGTCGGCACCTGCGAAATATCATGTACGGGGAATGGCCATCAACATTGTGACGAAGGACTTTACTGGAACAAACCAACTTTCAGGACAACTGATGGGCGGTTGGCGACAGCACAAGTACGGTACTAGATATGCGGGTGGCAGCGTCATCTATAATCACGGTAAACTGGGCATAGACGCATCGTACATGTTCACCGACGGCACTAGCTACGGGCAGGTGGAGCACGAGGCCAACCATCCTCTTAATGACCAGCGCATGGCCTACAGCGACAAGACCCGCAACCGCAGCGACGGCGTCGACCATGAGTACCATATCGGTATGGACTATGCCATCAGCGAAAATCACAACCTCAGTCTGGCATATACCGGTCAATGGAACAGCACCCGATCCACCAATACCACAACAGGCACGGCACAGTCTACACAGAACTCCCGACAGCATACCTACCTACACAATGTGGATGCTAATTACTCGGCTCCCTTCGGTCTGCAACTCGGAGCATCCTATACCAATTATCAGGAGCCTCGCACGCAAAATCTCGACGGGCAGTTGAATGAGATAAGCCGAAACCTCTATGTCGACAGCCGCCAGAAGGTCAGCAAATGGCTCTTCACAGCCGACCAGACTCATTCACTGCCGAAAGGTTGGGAACTGAACTATGGCGGAAAGGCGCAGTTTACAAACAACAACAGTTATCAGACTACCTTCAACGCTGATCACCAGCCCCTGCCCGATGCCACATCACACGTAGATTACAACGAACGCATATTGAACGCATACGCAGGTTTCAGCAAGCAAATAGGCCAGTCTTTTAGTCTTGATGCCTCACTGACTGCCGAACAATACCATGCTACTAAGTGGAACGAATGGCGCATCTACCCGCAGTTCAACGCCATGTGGAATATCAACGAAAAGAACATGCTCAACCTCGCGTTCAGCAGCGAGGCCATCTATCCCAGTTATTGGAGCACCATGAGCAGCATCTACTATGCCTCGGCCTACAGCGAGATATGGAGCAATCCTGACCTAAAGCCTATGTCGAAATACGACATAAACCTGATGTGGCAACTAAACCACAAATATACCTTTACCGCCTTCGTCATGCTTGAACCCGACTACTTCGTGCAGATGGCCTACCAGCCCACAGACCGCATGGCTGTCATCATGAAGGAGACCAACTTCGATTATTCCAACTATTATGGGCTGCAAGCCTCGGCTCAATTCCATATTGGCAGTTGGCTAAACGGAAATGTCATGGCCACCGCCCTCTATCGACACGATAAGACGGATTTCTTCGACTTGCCAATCGACCGCACTTGTCTTTCGGGCATTCTGGGTGGAACGGCCGTAGCCAAACTATCGCAGAGGCACAACATCCAGTTCATCCTCAATCCATTTTTCCAGACAAAGTCCATCCAAGGTCTTTACGACATTGACCCCTTCCTGCGGCTCAATGCCACACTCCGCTACACCACGAAGAACGGCAAGTGGAGCCTCGTGGCCAAAGGCGAGAACATCCTGAACGCCCACATAGACACCCGCTCTACAACAGCCAATCAAGACTACAGCATGAGGGTCTGGATGCCCTACACCAACTATTCCCTCACCGCCATCTACCGCATCGGTAACTTCAAGGAGAAAAAGAAAAAGGAGGTAGATACCTCGCGAATGGGATATTAATGAAGAAAGCCGCTCTGCTATTCATCGCTGCCCTTATAATCACGGCAAGCATAGACTTCATCTGGCCTTTCAACACAGAAAGGGCAGATGGAGATGAGTTTGAGCATGACTTGAATACAGCTGAGATGTTGACATATCAAGACCCCGATTTGGGCTTCACGGTCAGATACCCGTCGTTTTTCACCCTACAGCCCGATTCGCTCGATGATTATACAGGTAACGTCCGACTTAGTTATGACAACGAGTGGGCAACCATTGTGCTCGAATGTTATGCCCTTCGCAACTATAGCCAGTCGCTCAAAAGCGGTATGGACTCATTGGCGCAGGTGCTTCATGCGACAGGCCATAAACTCGGCAGCGACTACTTTATCCTCTGCGGCCCACAATACGAAAACGGCAGTCGCATGGAAGACTACAGCTATTATTCGCGATTTGTCAGTCGGGGCAAATTATGGTTTGTCTATACGATGGTTTATCCAGACCGTTATCACAACCACCTCGGCAGGCTCTTCAAGGAAATCGACGACTGGCAGGTATTCGAGGATCAGCACACTGGCATCAGCCGTGCCGACAAATTCATGCTCGATGCCACGCGCAAAGGTTACAAAAAGAAAAGGGCAGTTTTCAATAACATTTCATATATAACGAAATAATAATGATAATACAAAAAAGAACCGACTATAAATACTCTCTCGTGAGGGCAGTTGTCAGCCTTCGTACTGACGCTGCCCCCTACTATTATATAACATTTAACGCCTGACTAATCTTTTATAATTCTTAGTCTTTCAAACAACTTATAGGAACCACAAACACGCCGTCTGGCCGTTGGTAAGCATACGACCCAACAGCCGTAACGACCATCATAAACGATGGTTGCTTCATCTTTGTCGTATCAATGGTGTCTGCAAGCATTTTCAAAGCTTTCGCACCATCGTTTATCAGTTTCTCTCCACCCAATTTCACTTCTATCAGTGCGTATGTTCCGTTTCTGCGATGCAGTACCGTGTCGCACTCCAGTCCAGAACTATCGCGATAATGATACAGTCTTCCATCAAGTGATACTGATAATTATTGAATTACACAAATTATTCGATACTTTTTCGGTTGTTTGTAGTGTTTTTGTTCGGTCATTTGTAGTGATTTTGTTCGGTCGTTTGTGGCATTTTGTTCGCTTATTTGCGCCTCAACATCACTCCCAAAACTATTTGATTCGCAAAGAAATAACGTTCGAAAGCAAGAATCCGTGTCCGTCAGACCAAGATGGACTGGGCTGCTGAGGAAGAGGCATAAGCCATCCACATTAATCCATAACCAAGGGAGCATCCGGCATTCGGGTGCTCCCTTTTTCAATTCGGCCTCCTGTAACTTTTTCGCTTTTTACATACTATATAAATAGGAAGAAATGACTATCTTTGCAGCGTAAACGCTGCGAAACTGCTCACGCTCAGCCAATCATGCAAGCATATGGGCACTCGCTGAATCGCAGCTTTGCACTGCGATATCGTGTATAAACAAAGAAAAAAGAAAGAAAAATGAAAAAGTTGGCGTTTCCGTAAAAAAACGAGTGGTCTGAAGTGTCCTATATATAGAAGTGCCCTGGAAACGGGGTGCAATGATTTGAAAGACTGATATGCTTGAAAAGAGAATACTTGAACAGCTTTTCCGCCAGAACTACAGCGAGATGATTCATCTGGCCAGAGTCTTGCTGGGCGATGACGGTGAGGCTGAGGACGTGGTACAGGACATCTTTCTGCGCGTTGCCGATAGTGACATAACGCCTAAGAGTGAGGGGTATCTGCTCATTGCCGTGCGTAATGCCTGTCTGAACCGCATTAGACAGATGCAACTACACGACAGAGTGAAAGATTTAATGCCGATAGAAGACGAAGCCGACCAGCAACCCATCGACAAGCAATTGGAGCGGCTCGATGACATTGCGGCTTTCGTTGATGAAAAGTTAGAAGAACCGCATCGCAGCATCTTCCATCTTCGTTTCGATGAAGATCTGACTATTGCAGAGATTGCCCGTCGTCTCGGTCTGAATCCGAACACCACCTACAAGTATCTCGCCCAGAGCATTCAAAAAATCAGAAACCACTTCAAACGTTAAAAGATTATTGCAATGGAAACGACAAGTGAAAATATCCGCCAACTACTGGAAATGCTCGACAATCCCGATGCTTACACCGAGCAGGAAATCCAGGACATCATCAACCGTGATGAAGATACACGTGAGACCTACCGCCTCATGGTAGAGGCCAAACGCAGCAGTCGCCATCGCCAAGCCAACAAGCCTGTCGATGTTGATACCGCATGGCAAAAGTTTAATCAGATACATCAGCCTAAACGTCATGGTCTTGGCTGGATGAAGGTAGCAGCCTCCTTCATCGGCATACTCCTTGTATCTGGTATTGCCCTTGCAGCCATCCATTTCGTCCGTCAGTCTCAGAAAGCCGAGGCAACAGAGCAGGAAGACACCACGGCGGTAGCAAATCCTTCAGTCATCACTCATCACTCTTCACTTCAAGACGATACCATCGCAGCACCACAGCCCATCATCTACGACAACATACCATTGGAAAAGATGCTGCCAGAGATTACTGCTCATTACGATGTCAAGGTCACATTTGCTAACGAAGAAGTCCGCGGGCTCCGATTCCGCTTTGTATGGAATCCGCAACAGGGCATCGACCAAGTAGTCAGCGATCTTAACCAGTTCGAGCGTCTGACCGTCACACTGAAGGACAATGAGATCACCGTAGAGTAGTCAGCAGCCATGAACAGATATATTGCAATTACCCTTGCCCTGCTGCTGACCATTAGCATTCAGGCTCAAAGACGTATATCACGCCAATATAATAATGTGTCGCTCTCTGATGCTCTCAAACAACTGGCAGAGCAGCAGACCGACTACACCATCATGTTCCTCTACAACGAACTGGAGGATTTCCGTGTCACCACTACTATCAAGAACAAACGTTTACCCGAAGCCATCCAGCAGATGATTGGCTTCTATCCCATCCGTGTCACCACGAGTACAGATGAGGACGGAAAAAAGATATTCGTTGAGTGTACCCACAAAACCGACCGTCATCTGACGGGTACTATCATAGACGAGCAGGGCCAGCCTGTAGCCTATGCCAATATCGCCATCCTCAATCCCACTGACTCCACCCTGCTTAGTGGCGGAGTATCGAATGAAAGCGGGTATTTCGCTATTCCTTATGAGCAACATAAAGTGCTTGCCCGCATCTCCTACGTCGGCTACAAAACCATCTATCGGCTTTGTAACCAGTCTGAACTTGGTACAATACGGATGCAGCCAGAAACACAAGTACTGAAAGGCGTAACTGTGAAAGGCCAAAGGCTTTTATATACCGCAACAGACAGAGGATTGCAAGTCTCAATTCAGGGTACTCCGTTAGAACAATTCGGCTCTGTTTCAGAGATGCTTTCCCACTTGCCATTGATGATGAGTAATGGCGAGATTGCCGGTCATGGCAAACCGGAAATCTATATCAACAATAAAAAGGTACGGGGCGAGGACGAATTGGCGCGTTTACGGGCCGATGAAGTCAAATCGGTGGAGATAATCACTCAGCCAGGAACAGAGTACGATGCCACAGTTTCGTCGGTTATTCGCATAAAGACTATCCGTCGTACAGGTGAAGGACTTAGCGGCAGTTTTTCGGGTGCTTACCGACAGGGGC
>Ga0310695_10015595_pt1 | contig 10091 bp, 5 predicted proteins | sample RumenRJG_04DNA_FD_203882 | JGI IMG/M metagenome (GOLD analysis project Ga0310695, IMG submission 203882) | Bovine rumen microbial communities from Lethbridge, Alberta, Canada - RJG_04 (v2) (version 2) | ecosystem: Host-associated > Mammals > Digestive system > Stomach > Rumen | place: Canada... | reverse complement strand
AGATAGCGCATCAGCAGGATCTCGTTGCAGGTGGAGGCGACCTCGGCCACGAAGATCACATAGTCGGAGGTGTTCACCGGCTGGTACTTGCAGGAGTGCCAGCTGTGCAGGGCGTGGCCCATCTCGTGGGCGATGGTGAACATGCTGTCGAGCGTGTCCTTGTGGTTGAGCAGCACATAGGGGTGCGGGCGGGATGAGCCGGAGGAATAGGCCCCGCTGCGCTTGCCGCGGTTTTCGTATACGTCGATCCAGCGGGAGCTGAAGCCGGTCTTCAAAAGCTCCACATAGTCCTCGCCCAGCACGGACAGGGCCTTCAGCACCGTCTCCTTGGCCTCTTCATAGGGGATCGTGACCGCGGCGTCCTTCACGACGGGGGTGTACACGTCGTACATGTGCAGCTCCTCCACTCCCAGCAGCTTCTTTCGCAGCGCGACATAGCGGTACATGGGCTCCAGATTCTGATGCACGGCCTCGATGAGGTTGAGGTACACGCTCTCCGGCACCTCGGTGCGGTCGAGGGCGGCGGCAAGCGTCGTGGGATAACGGCGGGCCTCAGCAAAAAAGCGAAGCTGCTTGAACTGGGCGTCCAGCGTCGCGGCGATGGTATTCTGCAGCTCGCCGTATTTGGCGTAGCAGTTTTCAAACGCGCTCTTTCTCAGGGCGCGGTCGGCGCTCTCCATCAGCGGGCCGTAGGTCCCGGCGGAGAGGGGGTGGGGCTTGCCCTCGCTGTCCACGGCGTCGGCAAAGCGCATGTCCGCGTTTCGCAGCGCGGAGGCGACGGCGTCCGGGGCGTCGGCCATCTCGCCGGCGGCGGCCAGCAGCTTTTCCTCCGCCGGGGAGAGAATGTGTTCGCGTCTGCGGCGGGTATGGGTCAGCGTGCGGCGGTAGGTCTCGAGCGCGGGGCATTCGGCATAGAAGCCGTCCAGCGTCTCGTCCGGGATCGCCAGGATCTCGGGCGTGGAAAACGCGCTCAGCCCCGAGAGATTGACGGCGCAGGCCACGGCCTTGCTGCGCATGTCCTGGTAAAAGCCGTTGGCAATGTCCTGGTCGCCCTTGCAGTTGGCGTAGCCAATGAGCTTTTCAAGCCGCACGTTCATTTCGTCCATGAGCTTGAGCCAGTCGAGCAGCCGCCCAGGCCTCTCGCCCAGGGTTCCGGCAAAGGCGGTGACCGCCGGACCCATCTCGTTCAGCGCGGCAAGCTCCCGGCTCCACGCCTCGTCATCGGGGAAAAGATCGCGCAGATCCCAGGTGTACTCCACGGGGATCTCGTCGCGTTCGGGAATTTTCGTCAGATCCATAGTGACCTCCAAAGTTGTTGTTTTATGGGCGCATTATAGCACAACGCGCCGCCCACTGCAAACAAAGCCGGGCATTTGAATACAATGTTTTAAGTCTGTTAACAGAAAGGAGCGATTTTTATGCAGATTTACACAGTGCGCCCCGGGGACAGTCTCTATGCCCTGGCCCGGCGTTTCGGCACGACGGTGGAGGAACTCGCGCGCCTGAACCAGATCGCGGATCCGACGCGCCTTGTGATCGGGCAGAGCCTGGTCGTACCCGGCGGGGGAGAGGACGTGCGCGAGCAGATCGAGGTCAACGCCTATGTCTACCCCTTCGTGCAGCAGGCGGTGCTGGCGGAGAGCATGCCGTACTTCACCACGCTCTGCCCCTTTTCCCACAGCGCCACCGCGGAGGGGGAGCTGCGCCCCATCGCGGACGAGCGGCTCATCCGGGCGGCCTACGCGGGGCAGACGGCGCCGCTTTTGACGGTGACAAACCTCAGCGAATCGAGCGGCTTTTCCTCGGACATCGCCCACGCGGTGCTGACGGACGAGGCGGTGCAGGCGCGGCTGATGGACAATATCGTCGCCCTCATCCGGGAGAAGGACTACTACGGCCTGAACATCAACTTTGAGTACATCTACCCCTTCGACCGCGACAGCTACAGCCAGTTCGTCGCCCGCGCGGCAGAGCGCCTGCACCCCCTGGGGGCCATGGTCTCCACAGCCATTGCCCCGAAGGAGAGCGACCAGCAGGAGGGGCTTCTCTACACCGCCCACGACTACGAAGCCCACGGCCGCTTCGCCGACCGCGTGATCCTCATGACCTAAGCTTGGGTGTTAGCAGAACACAGTCAAAGAAAAAAGCATTAAATATCCCGGAAAACCATATAATAATGATGGCAAAATGCTTGTTTTTACCTTAAAAAGCGAAAAAATGCGTGTTACGACACACCACTCAGTACAAAAGTGAGTGATTCATCACTCTATGAGTGGCAGAAATAAGTACACGAGTCGAAAACACCTGAATACCAGGGCGCGTAGAAATGTATAACCTTAATCAAAATAAGCAGCGCCATCAAAAATCTAATATGACAATTCAAGAGGGAGGCTTGTTCAAAAAACCGTGGACAAACCTCCCTCTTTTCATAAATTGCGTTTGATGAGAGCAATGTGGACAATCTACGAAATGCGTTTCACGGTGAAACGCATTAAACAATGAGTCTCTATTTACGGTAACTATTCAGTTCCCTCCATCAGTCTGAACCAATATCACAACACTGGTGTAGGAATAAGTCTCACCTTTGATCAGATAGAGCAGAACAGCTATGGCAAAGTGATACTGATTGCCGCACCAGTGACATCTGTTGCTGGTGCGGAATGATAGAAGGGTGGTAGATTTGTGTGTAAAATTGACGGGATTGCGTAGCTACAATTTTTGGATATAAGAAAAAGTTGAATATAATGTAAAAATAAGGTATAATTAGGGCATTAATCAATCTTGATGTGTATTAAATCGAGGAGTGAGATTAATGTCAGGCAAAAAAAGTCAGGAAGAGATTACTTCTGATGATAAGCAACAGCTTGGATTTGAATTTCAGTATTTATTCTTTATACTTAATCTATTAAAAATGCAACCAGGAGAAGAAGTTGGATATGAAGCACTTGACGATGTCCACTCTGTCTCGTCATGTGGTATCATAACTTATATACAAGTAAAACATACAGTCGATGCTGCCGCCAACGGTGATTTAGCTTCATTGCCGAGGCTATCAGAAGACTTGTGGAAAACACTTTCAAATTGGTCAAAAGTAGTCGTAGATCCAAAAAAAGGCAGAGATAGTATTAAGCGTCAGAAAGAGTTTATTAGGAATTCCAAGTTTTTGCTTGCAATGAATCGAGACCTTCAAAAGCACCCCATTTTAGCAATTATTGAAAATGCGTCTCAAGGTAAAGTAAATGGAACACTGATAAAGAATGCATTGAAAGAGATAGAAACATCTTCTTCCAACGAAACAATAAAAAGATATATTAAAGATGTTGTTCACCTTTCCAATCAAGTTATATTAATGTTCTTTAGTAAAATCAATATAGAATCTATTGAAAATCTTGAAAACAGTATATATTTACAAATTAAAGCAAAAATGATACCCGATTCATATATTGATGACGTATTCAATTCCTTATATTCTCAGTTGAAAAGAGATTTTTTCAAACAAGTTAAAGAGAAAAAGAAACATCAAATTCTTTCTTTTGATGAATGGACGAGAAAATATACAGCTGTTTTTCAAGATTATAGAACAACATTACTTCCGATACGAACATTTGAAACGCCTCTTCCGGAACATATAGAGGAACAGTTCTTTGTGAAAGAGCTCGTAGAAATTGGCGCTATTGATTTAAATGAAGACGGATACGCAGAAATAGCAGAGTTTACACACTATTATCTGTCTATTCAACTTCAATTAGACAAATGGTATGAAGATGGTATTATTACCTTAGATAGGAGAGATCAATTTCATAAAGATGCTTATTTATTATGGAAAAGTATCCACAAGCAATGCCATATAAGTACTCGAAAAGATCTGTCTTGTAATGATGAAAACGCACTCAAATGTTTCTATTCCGTTTTACACGAAAATTTGCATATTATGACAACGGATATAGGGTTAGAATTGTCAAATGGCGAGTTTATTAAACTGGCCAATGAAAAAAAGATTAGATGGAGATACTTATGGGAAGGAGGAACGCAAGGTGGAAATTCGCAAGTTTAGAGATAATGAACTCATTACTGGAATCACAATTCTAGCTGTCATCAGGGATACGAAAAAACTAGAATTTTCAAAATGTATGTTGATTGAGCCTTTGTTGAGTTATTCCAAAGTATTACGTGCATTAAAACGAGTTAATTCCAGCATAAAAAGTGTCGAAGATTTAGTTCTCAAAGAAGAAATAGCCTTCTCAAATTTTAATAGCAGATTCCAAGATAATCTATTGCTTACAATTAATTCAATTCTTCTATTTGAACAAATGGGACTACTGAAAATAGAAAACGGTTTTGCCAATTACCGAGGGGGAAACTTTGATTTCTCAAATCAGAGTTTAGGCAAAAAAGCTGCAGACAGAATAAAAGCCGCAAAAAAACTAGCAGAAATTCTTGCGAAAGGAGACGCAAGTGACCTGTATTTAAGCTTGCGAATAGAACTATGAAATTCTACATTGACAAGTTGCTTCTCTGGCTTAAGAATGGAAAATTAGAAACGTTAGAGTTTCAAAATGACAAAATAAATATTATTACAGGAAATAGCAAAACAGGAAAAACTGCGATTCTTGAAATCATTGATTACTGCTTTTGCGGTAGTAGCGATACCGTAACTATTTCGCATGAGCATATAGGTGAAAATGTTGCTTGGTATGGACTTCAATTTCATCTAAATGATAAGTTGTTTACAATAGCACGGGGAGAAATAAAAGAAGGCATATTTTCAAAAGAATATTACTTCTCTCAGTCAGGAGAAATACCAGAGCATCCATGTGAAAAACTAGGGGAACTAGAAATCAAAAAGATTTTGGAACCAGAATTTTCTATTAACGATGAGATCACTCTCTCTTATGGCGGCCGAGGTATAAAAAAGAACTCCAGACTTTCGTTTCGTTATTTTTTGTTGTTCAATACTCTTTCTAAAGACGTTATAGACAATAGCAAATTTTTCTTTGATAGACTTCATTTGGATCGTTATAAAGACGTTTGGCCGCAATTGTTTGATCTAGCTTTTGGAATAATTGATCAAAAAATAGTAACTATCCAAAATGAAATAGTCAATCTACAGCATGAATTAATCCAGCTCGAGCAGAATAAAAAGCGTGAAGAAAAGAGAGAGTCTTTTCGTGCAGAGCAAGTATTAAAGCTCGTTAAAAAAGCAAAGGAAGCAGGGCTGATTGATGAATCAATTTCAAATGACGATGCTTTTTCAGAACTTCTATCGCTATCTATAGATCAAGCTCCCAGGCTTATTACTAACTTTTCAGAAAAACAGGAATCAGAAAAACTACTTGAGAAGAGAGATAATATTTCTTTACAGTTAGTAAAGCTAAAAAGGTTCAGGAGAAGCTACAAAGAGTACAGGGATCGCCTTAAACTTGAAGAAGATGCATTAAAGCCGATTAATTATATTCAGAGTCATTTTTCAAATAAAACGAGCGGAGAGTATTATCAATTTCTTGAAAGTTTAGCTGAACAACTCAATAGAATAAAACAGACTATTTCAACAGTGAACCCTTTTGAGCAGGATGTCGAAAGACGAATTAAAGAGTTAAATAGGCAGCTAAAAGAAATAGATAATAAATTAGATAATACGGCTCAAGTTGATTATCATACAATCCCTATTGCAAATAAATTAATATCTCTTGGAGAAATAAAAGCTGAAATTCGGCACCTATCTCCTAAGGATGAAGCCCTATCTGTTGTTGAAAGTCGAATAGTAGCAATTGAAAAACAGCTAGAAGAAAAACAAAATGCTCTTGGAACTATACCTGAAAAACGGGTACTAACAATTCAATCACTAAACGATCATATTAAAACATATATGAATATTGCAAAAGGTGCCTTGGATGAATATGGAGAGTATTTTCCCTGGTTTGATTACAAGAAAGCAATACTTCAACTTCGAAAAAACAAATCATCTATGTTTGCAAATATTTCTAGCAGTTCAGATCATCTGTTCATGCATTTGTGTTTATTTGCTGGCCTCCATCACTTACTTCTTTCGCTGGATTCTACGTATGTTCCAAGTTTTTTGATATTAGACCAACCTTCTAGGCCCTATTTTAACACTGATGCCGACTTTGACTATGAAGAAAGCGAGAAAGCGATTGCGAACAAGGATGATTGGAGCAAAGTAAAAGATATCTTCAAGCTCTGGGACACGTTTTTCGATTTTATTCTGTCAAAGAATCAACATTTTCAGATAATAATGCTTGAACATGTATCAGAAAAGGCATGGCAGGATTGTAACCATATTAATCTTGTTGCTGTTTTTGATGGGGTTAACAGAGCTCTTATTCCTATCAATTATCCAAATGAAACATAAGAACTGTTTTCAGCATGATAATATGGCTTGTTTGTTCTGTTACTACGTTGCTTTGATTCCGATTCTGCAGACATTGATTCTTTTCAGCGTAGTTGTTTTTTATTGCACCGTAAAAACTTCATCAACCTGCGAAGAAATCCGTTTCACCGTGAAACGGATTTTTTATATACACCGCAAAGCCCTAAAATTACCGTAAGGGAGGGATGCCATGTATTTTACCAATGGCGATCATAGGGCTTTTGAAAGTCTCATGCGAGGAACACCCGGCTCAGACCACTATGACAGCGGCAAAGACGGCCCGCACCCGGAGTGCCGAAGCTGCCGCTGGCACCGACCGTATCGCAAGGATCGGTACTGTAAGTTTGCCGAGTGTCCCTTTACTCCCGGCCGCATGACCGCCATCAGCAAGGGCAATCCGCCGGGGAATGGAGGTGATGCCGTCCGCTAATCTCTCTTTTCCCCAAAAACTATTATACAGGAGGCGATTGCCAATTCTCAAAACAAAATGGCGCAGAAGCATCGCTGTGCTGCTCTGCGTTATGCTCATGTTCTGCGCAGCCTTTTCCCTGACCGCCTATGCGGACTCGGCGGTCATTACCACAGCCCCCATGTATTCGTATTTCCAGACCTACAACACCAGCGGCACATGGGTCGATCTCCAGACACCCGGACACGCAACTTCTGACGGTCAAGTGGCCTACTGCCTGCAAACCAGCAAAGACAACCCGTATAACGCAGCCTACTCCTCTGTTGAGGGCGAGTATGTGTACGACGAGTATATCTTGACCGGCCTCAAGGCAATTCTCACCCACGGCTACCCCGCAGACAACGGCGGCTTTTCTGACCTGGAGGCCAGATACGCAACCGCAAACGCAATCCGTTTTTTCTTAGCTGAGAATTACGCGGACGGGATGCCCCAGTACCTCAACCTCAATGTCAACGGTGACTGGATTAGAGGCAGGCCCGGCTATGAAGATCTTTTCTATTGGTCGCTCAGCTTGCTGCAAATGGCCCGGTCCGGGAATGTGTCCACCGGCGGTGCCGGGAGCCTGACGTTTAGCCCGTCGGAAATTACGCTCACCCAGGAGGGAGACTACTTCACCGGCAGCGTCACGCTCACCAACGGTATCAACGGCACCTATGACCTCATGGACGATATGCCGGAGGGCAAGCAGATTCTCGGACATACCGGCGCAGATCAGGAAACACTGACGATCAAGATCCCTGTCGCGTATGCCAATGGCAGCTATACGCTGTGCGCCTACGGGATGGATCACCTGCCCACCGCGAAGCTGTTCTTCTGGGCACCGTCCGTCTACAACCAGCAAAGAATCGTCACAAGCACACTGGACGGATCTCAGGACGTTTTTGTGAGAGGCTTCCTCACGGTGAAAACACCCAGCGCGACCGTGCAGCCGCAGAAAGGCAGCTTGCAGATCACCAAGACGGATGACAGCGGCAATCCGCTTTCCGGCGTGGGCTTTACCCTGTACGATGCTTCCAAGCGCGCGATCAGCACCAAAACCACAGACACAAGCGGTATTGTCACGTTCTCCGATCTTGACCTCGGCAACTACTATTACGCAGAAACGAGCGCCTTGCCCGGTTATGTGCTGGATTCCACGCAGTACCCGGTCTCAATTTCCTCCAATGGGCAGGTCGTGAAAAAGACCATGACCAACACCCCGGAGAAAGGCGGACTCCAGATCACCAAGACGGATGACAGCGGCAACCCGCTTTCCGGTGTTGGCTTTACCCTGTACGATGCTTCCAAGCGCACCATCAGCACCAAGACTACGGACAGCTCCGGCGTCGTATCATTCAGCGACCTTGCCCCCGGCAATTACTACTACGCCGAAACAAGCGCCCTGCCCGGATATGTGCCGGACACAACACAGTATGCGGTATCTATCACGACAAGCAGCCTCCTTGTGCAGAAAACTGTCACGAACGAGCGCATCCCGTCCAAGGGCAGCTTAAAGCTCGTCAAGACCGATGAAAACGGCACCCCGATTGCAAGCACCGGCTTTCAACTGCTTGACAGCGACGACAACCGAATCGCAAGCGGCGGGACGGACAGCAGCGGCATCCTGGTATTCTCTGATCTCCCGTTGGGCAACTATTTCTATCAGGAAACCTTTTCAGTTCCCGGCTATGCACTGGACGATACCAAATACCCCATCAGCATTACGGAGAACGGGCAGGTCATCACCAAGACCATCGTCAACTACAAATCCGCGGGCACCATCAAGATCCTCAAAACGGATTCCGAAACCGGCCAGCCCCTGCAAGGTGCCGAGTTTACAGTGTATAACGAGCGCATGGCTGAAGTCACCAAGGGAACAACTGACGAATCCGGCGTTGTGGTTTTTGCGGGACTGCCCCTCGGCCCGTATTACTGCCAGGAGACACAGGCACCTCCCGGATATGTCCCGCTGGGCAGCATCGAGCTTGTATATCTGGACGGGAACGGAAAGGTCGTCACGCTGACCTACACCAACAAGCCCGCCAGAGGCAGCATCAAGCTCACGAAGAAGAACAGCGACGGAGAGCTTTTGAGCGGCGTGGTGTTCACGCTGTACGATGCGGACAAAAACGAGCTTACCACCGGCACGACGGACGAAAACGGCGTTGTAGTCTTTGACAATCTCCCCATTGGGGATTACTGGTATGCCGAAACCTCAGAGCTTCCCGGCTATGTACCGAACCATAACCTCATGGCGGCGCGGGTCGGCTATCATACCGCAGTTGACGAACACACGTTCACGAACTACAAGGCTCATGGTCATGTCCGGGTAATCAAGAGCGACGAGAACGGCGCTCCGCTTGCGGGCGTCCACTTCAAGCTGACCGATGAGACCGGGAACCTGATCGACGAGGGCGACACCGGGACGGACGGCAAGCTGCTTTTCACCATGCTCCCCGTTGGCAAGTATATCCTCAAGGAAACCGCGACGCTGACCGGCTATGTACTGGACAAAACCCCGTTTTCCATCGAGTTAGTGAATGACGGTGATGTGGTAACAAAGGAAATCACCAACAGCCAGCAGACCGGCAATATAGCAATCCTCAAAACCGACGCCGATACAAGCAGCCCTCTTGCGGGAGCGCATTTCAAGCTGACGGATTCCACCGACAAGCTCATCAAGGAGGGCGACACCGCAGCGGACGGCAAGCTCATCTTCACCGGCCTTCCCCTCGGCACCTACAAGCTGACCGAAACAGCGGCTCCGGCTGGTTATGTCCTGGACTCCACCCCGATCACCGTTGAAGTCACAAAGGCCGGGCAGACTGTGAGCAAGACAATCACCAACACCCGCGCAGTCAGCAATATCTCCATTCTCAAAACCGATGCAGAGACAAACAAGCCCCTTGCTGGCGTCCACTTCAAGCTGACGGATTCCACGGGCAAGCTCATTTCCGAAGCTGTCACCGGCACGGAGGGCAAGATCACCTTTTCTGGAATGGCTCTCGGCAAGTATATACTGACCGAGACAGAGGCGCCGAAAGGCTATGCTCTGGATTCCACCCCGATCCCCGTGGAGCTGACGGAACACGGCAAAACCGTGGAGATCAGCGTCAAGAATACCCCAAGTCGGAGAAGCCTGAAGCTCATCAAGAAAGACGCCTATGAGAACAAGCCCCTTGCCGGAGCCGTGTATCGCCTTTTGGACGAAAGCGGCAAGAAGCTGGCCGAAGGCACCAGCAATGAAAACGGTGA
>Ga0310695_10015594_pt1 | contig 10091 bp, 7 predicted proteins | sample RumenRJG_04DNA_FD_203882 | JGI IMG/M metagenome (GOLD analysis project Ga0310695, IMG submission 203882) | Bovine rumen microbial communities from Lethbridge, Alberta, Canada - RJG_04 (v2) (version 2) | ecosystem: Host-associated > Mammals > Digestive system > Stomach > Rumen | place: Canada... | reverse complement strand
AACTGCGCGGCGGATAAGACGGCGGAGAACGTAACCAGCACCTACGCGGTCTGGAGTAACTCCTCTTTGGTCTCCCAAAATGAATACAGAAGAACGAGTGTGGTCAGCGATAATACGAACTGACTTATCTTTTTCTTCGTCTGTGCCGTATATGTAGCCTGAAAGGCCTTCAATTGTCTTAATGATTGGCTGGAAAACTTCTGTAAGATAAACAGATGTTTTTCCCTGAAGAATACAGTTTGTACGTTCAAGGCCCATACCAGTATCAACGTTTTTCTTCTCGAGTGGGAGAAGAGTTTTTTCGTCGATGCGGTTATACTGCATGAATACGTTGTTCCAGATTTCCATCCAGTTTGCGCTGTCTGTACCTTTGTTTGAACCAACAGGAGGAAGACCTTCACCAACCCAGTAGAAAATTTCTGTATCAGGACCACAAGGACCAGTTGGACCAGCTGCCCACCAGTTGTCGCTTGCAGGAAGATAAGCAATTTTGTCTTCTGGCATACCGTTTTCTTTCCAGTAACCTGCAGCTTCTTCATCGCGAGGAGCATTTTCGTCGCCCGCAAAAACAGTTACAGAAATCTTTTTAGGATCAAGGGCGAGCCATTTTGGGCTTGTCAAAAATTCATAAGAATATGCAATTGATTCTTTTTTGAAATAATCACCAAGAGACCAGTTACCAAGCATTTCAAAACAGGTAAGATGAGCCGGGTCACCAACTTCTTCAATATCACCAGTGCGGATACATTTCTGATAGTCTGTAAGACGTGTGCCGGCAGGGTGCTTTTCACCAAGAAGATAAGGAACGAGAGGATGCATTCCTGCCATTGTAAACAAAACAGATGGGTCGTTTTCAGGAATTAAAGACTGACCCGAAATTTCAACATGATTTTTACTCTTAAAAAACTCAATATATTTTGAGCGAAGTTCATTAGCGTTCATAAAGAGCAATTATATAGAAAATCATATTCATTGTAAATTATCTTGAGAATGTATAAATTTTGCCTTCTGTTGCAAAGCAGTCTGTAGGCGAAATTTTGACAGGAGTGAGAATCAAACTGTCGTAATCTGTAATTTTCTTTTCAATCGTCTTTTTATTTACAGTTTCGGTAACAAGTTTTGTGCCAAATTCCATGGAATATGCATCGTTCAACATTGTTGAATCGGAATCTGAACGGAACTGAATTACATTATAAGCACCAACTCTAGAAAGTACGTAAACACCAGATTCTGTAACGCTTGAATTTTGCAACGTATATGTAAAATCATCAAACGAAATTGTAAGCGGCGAATCAACTGAACTCCATGCAGAATTCTTTTTAAGTTCATCTGAAAATTTCTTTAAAGGCGAAACCTGGCTGTTATCAAAGAAATCACTTTGCTGGCTCATTTTTTTGTAATTTCCATCCCACATAGTGTTTTCTTTGATTATAAGATTTACGTCATCGCGAATTGTGATTTTTATTTCATCTACGCCGGTCAGAGCAAGATCAAAGCGTCTGTGAAAGTTCATAATGTCTGCATTTATTGTTGTAAGGTAAATGCCGTTGTGGCGAAGCTTGCTGTCTTCCCATTCATAAACTTCCTGAATGTCTCCATACAAAAGGATGATTTCTTTGCTGGCATAATCAAAAAATACATAACGGATTTTTGAATCAGAATTTGAAACCTTGTACCATAAGCCATTTAAAAAGGAAGCAAATGTTTCGACTGTTCCATCCTGAATTTTAGAAAGTTCGTTTGCGGCAAGACGACCTGCATTTACTTTTATTTCGCGGGCAAGTTCATATTTTTTACTGGCCGCATTCCATTTGTATTCCTGCTGAATCTGGTTTGCAACAGCAGGTTTTCCAGAATCACCGGCGGCTTCCTGCTTTTCAGACTTGTATACCCAAATTGAATAGCTTTCGCCTTTTGAAAGTGAAAATTCGTAGCTTTCAGAACGTTCAGTCTGCTGAATAAAAATTGTTCCGTCAGAGTAAAAATCACCAATATTCAAAAGTTCCGGATTTGTTTTTGAATCATTAAAAAGGAAAACTTCCATTACATAATTGCCGGAATCATCAATTCCCTGATAAATCAAAGATTCTTTGTGGTCGCCAATTAAATCCATTCCGCTGTAAGAAAATGCCCTTGAACGCGAAAACTTTGTTGGAATTTCTGCAAGGCGCGTATAATTTCCTGACTCTGAATCGTAAAGTCCGGGAACCAGGAACAAATTCTGCGATGTATTTTTGCGGACAACAATCACCTGATCATCGTAACCGTCATTTGAAAAATCAATTGTAAGCGTACTGATTAAAGTTTCGCCCGGTAAAAGTGTAACAAGCGTTTCGTACTGTTCAGAATCTATTCCAGATGATTTCTTTTCGGAACCTTCTTCCTGATTTGTCTGAGAAGCCGGATTAATGATTTTTGCACGGCTGATATTTTTATTTTCAGTCTTACTAATCTGATGGGAAATTGCAAATATAACGGCAAGAAAAACCACCGCAAACACAAAAAACAGTATTATTGATTTTGATTTCATATTCTTTTTAAATATAATAGTTTTTATATCTTTTCTCAACTTCTAGTTTTAGATATACTAAAGCAATTAAATAGAATTAAATTAATATTAGGAGATATATTATGGGTAATAATTATTTCAACTCTATTCCCTGGCGCGAAGCTCGTCTTCAGCTTGGACACTGCCGCTCAATGGCAAAAGAAGAATTTGCTGACGGCGTAAATGCTCTTAAGGGAAAGAAAATCGTTATCGTAGGATGCGGTGCTCAGGGTCTTAACCAGGGTATGTGTCTTCGTGATTCTGGTCTTGATGTCAGCTATGCACTTCGCGAAAGCGCAATCACAGAAAAGCGTCAGTCATGGAAAAACGCTACTGAAAACGGATTTAAAGTGGGAACATATGATGAGATGATTCCAACTGCTGATCTTGTTGGAAACCTCACTCCAGATAAACAGCACACTCCTGTAATTACAGAAGTTATGTCAAAGATGAAGAAGGGCTCTGCTCTCTGGTATTCACACGGATTTAACATGATTGAAGAGGGAATGCAGATTCGCCCTGATATCACTGTTGTAATGTGTGCTCCTAAGGGACCAGGTACAGAAGTTTGGCACGAGTTCCAGCGCGGATTCGGTGTACCAGACCTCATCGCAGTTCACCCGGTAAACGACCCTGAAGGTAAGGGCTGGGCTTATGCTAAGGCTCTCGCTGTTGGTATGGGTGGTTCTAAGGCCGGTGTTCTCGAGTCTAGCTTTGTTGCCGAGGTTAAATCTGACCTTATGGGCGAGCAGACAATTCTCTGCGGTATGCTTCAGGCTGGTACTATCGTTTGTTATGATAAGATGGTTTCTGAAGGCATTTCACCTGAATATGCAACTAAGTTCCTTATGCACGGCTGGAACGTAATTTGTGAAGCTCTCAAATGGGGTGGAATCACAAATATGATGGACCGCCTTTCAAACCCTGCAAAGATTAAGGCTAATCAGCTTTCTAAAGATATTAAAAAGCTTCTTGCTCCTCTCTATCAGAAGCACATGGACGATATCATTTCCGGTAAGTTCTCAAGTACTATGATGGAAGACTGGAAGGCAGGCGACAAGGATTTGCTGGCTTGGCGTGAAGATACTGGTAAGCTCCCATTCGAAAAGAATGCAGAAGCTTCAGACGAAATTACAGAGCAGGAATACTTTGACAAGGGTATTCTGATGGTTGCTATGGTTAAGGCTGGCTGTGAACTCGCCTTCGAAACTATGGTTGATGCTGGAATTAAGGAAGAATCTGCTTACTACGAATCACTCCACGAAGTTCCTCTTATTGCAAACCTCATTGACCGCAAGCGTCTTTACGAAATGAACCGCGTAATTTCTGATACAGCTGAGTACGGATGTTACCTCTTCAGCCGCGTTGCAGCTCCAATGATGGCAAAAGATCTTATGCCAAAACTTCACACAGATGTTATTGGTAAGGGCCTTGATGTTAAGGACAACGAAGTAAACAACACAGAACTTGTTGCTGTAAACGCAGAGATTCGCGAACACCCAATTGAGGTTGTAGGTCGTAAACTCCGCGCTTACATGACAGCTATGAAACCTTTGTTGTAAGACTATTTTTTCGCGAGTTTTACGAAGTAAAACTCGGTGAGGTTGGGCGTGAGCTGTTGCGAACTCCCCACCGACGCGCACAACGGCGCGCCTGTTTTTGCTTCGCAAAAAACGCACAAACTCGCGTGAGGCAATCTGATAAAAAAAACGCGATTATTTTTGTTTCGCCGCATAATTGCGCGGCGATTTTCCCTTCGGGAAAAGCACAAAAACTCGCACACTTAGTCTGGGGTCTAGTACCTGCAAGTAAAGAAACAAAGTAAAACTTACTTTTATAAACGCACTGTCTTTTAAGGCAGTGCGTTTTTTTGTAAAATATATTCCATGGGAAAAATCAAAATTATCAAAGGCGACATCACAAAGCTGAGCTGCGATGGTATTGTGAATGCAGCAAATTCTTCGCTTCTTGGCGGGGGTGGAGTCGACGGTGCAATTCACCGTGTTGCGGGGCCAGAACTCCTGGCAGAATGCCGGACTCTTGGCGGCTGTAAAACTGGACAGGCAAAAATAACAAAGGGCTATAGTCTTCCGTCCAGATTTGTGATTCACACCGTGGGGCCAATTTATTACGAACATTCCCCTGCGGAGGCCGAAGCGCTTTTGACTTCCTGTTATGAAAACTCTTTGACTCTTGCGAAGAAAAATGGGCTTAAAACTATTGCATTCCCTCTGATTTCCGCCGGTGTGTACGGTTATCCTCAGCGGGATGCAATAAAAGTCGCCGTAGAAACAATGAAGCTCCACCAGAACGATTTTGAAGAGCTTACACTTGTGCTGTTTGGCGAGCGTGAATTTGGTTTTGCAAAAGAAGATTATCCCCAGTTATTCTAAGGATGGGGAAAGCCTTCCCCTCGCTCCAGACAGCAAGCTGTCTTCCGCTACCCCTTCTAGCGGGGGTGTGGAGGCTTGCTGGCAAGCCATGTTTGATAGAAAAGCGTTAAAAAAATTGTGTTAGCAATTTTTAGCTTTACCTATCTCCCCCGCAACGCCCCCGATTGGGTAATTTATAAAATCTCTTCTATTTTGTCTAAAATTAATTGATCTGCCGGCAGCCAGTCTACAGAACGCAAGGTTTCGCGTGTAAGCCAGCGGGCGGCTTCGTGTTCCAGAAGTTTAAGTTCGCCAGAAACGATAGTGCATAAAATGCAGTGCATCGTAAGGTGGAAAGTTGGATAGTCGTATTCCACTACCCCAAAAATTTTCTCTGCTTTTACTTCTGTTGCCAATTCCTCGCGGATTTCACGTTCAATGCAGGCTTCTGGTGTTTCGCCAGCTTCCAGCTTTCCGCCGGGTATTTCCCACCACCCTTTCCAGTCGCCGTAGCCGCGCTGGGTCGCGAAGATTTCTTTTTTATTATTTTCTGGATTTGTTCGAAGGATGATAGCTCCGCTGACGGTGATGTGGGTCATTTTAATATAGATTCTAGTGAAATCTAGCAATCTCGTGAAGTGTTTTTGATCTGGTCCAAATATATAAATCCTGGTAAGCTGCAATTAAGGGATTTAATAATTATGAGTATTCGTTGTTTATATAAAGATGAAATAAAAAATTTTCTGAATGAGAAAATAGAAATTATCAGAGATTCATTAACAAACAACTATCATGGAATAGAACTTACAACAACGAGAGATGCGTGGTCTGGTGAGATAGAAATACTTCAAAATGTATTGCTGCCATGGAAAGATAGTAAAGCTCAAATAATTTTTGAATATGATATTCCTCGACTTGGAAAAAGAATAGATGTTGTACTTTTACTAAATGGTATTATATTCTGTCTTGAGTTTAAGGTTGGACAAAATTCCATTTTAGAAAATGATATAGATCAAGTTTTGGATTATGCACTTGATTTGAGAAATTTCCATAAAATGAGTCAGAATAAAGTAATTGCACCAATTCTAATAGCAACTAATACTAATAGAGTTTCTTCAGAAATAAAAAGTTCAATTTATGATGATAAAGTTCTTAATCCTTTGGTAACAGGAAAAGAAAATCTTAAGGATTTGATTTCTAGAATAATTTCTAAATTTCCAAATGAAGAACCTGTGAGTTCAGATTGGATAATAAGCCCATATTCTCCGACACCGACGATAATTGAAGCCGCAAAAACCTTATATGAAAATCATAATGTTGAGGATATCACCCGACATGAGGCAGATAAAGTTACTACCGATAAAACCATTGCATATATTTTAGATGTTATTCAAAAAAGTAAAAAAAATAGTGAAAAAAGTATTTGTTTTGTAACAGGAGTTCCTGGTGCTGGAAAAACTTTAGTAGGACTTGATGTTGCTGTAAAACAGACTTATCAAAAGGATAGCAATTCACTGGAGGATGAAGGTGCAGTTTATTTGTCAGGAAATGGTCCTTTAGTTGCAGTTTTGACAGAAGCACTTGCTCAAGATAATTATAAATCTTGTAAGGCAAAAGGAGATACTAAAAAACTTACAGATGCAAGGCGTGAAGTTGGAAAGTTTATACAGATAATTCATAGATATCGTGATAATATGCTGGCAAAAATCAAAAATCCTGTAATAAATGGAGTTCTAGAAATTGATCCAGAAAAAGCTAAAAGAATGGAAAATGCAGGGTATGCCGAAGTAGAACATGTTGCTATTTTTGATGAAGCACAACGCTCCTGGACACATAAAAGATTAGCAGATTATCTTAAGCGTGGTGGAACATACGGTAATAAACTTAAGGTAACAAATTTTCCAATGTCAGAGGCTGCATTTTTGATTTGGTCTATGGATCAGCGTGAAGACTGGGCAACAATCGTCTGTCTTGTAGGTGGCGGTCAGGAAATTAATACCGGAGAGGCTGGAATATCAGAATGGATTAAGGCTTTAAATGAAACTTTTACTCACTGGAAGGTATATATTTCACCAAAATTGACAGAAAGTGAATATGCAGAAGGAAAAGTGAATGAACTTCTAAGTGTAAATAAAAATGTTACTTATGTTGATGATTTACATTTGGGAGTTTCTTTACGTTCTTTCAGGGCTGAAAAACTTTCTGCCTTTGTTCATGCACTATTATCATTAGATAATCATGCAAAGGATATTTATCAAGCGATTAGTGATAAATATCCAATAATTCTTACTCGTGATATGAATAAAGCAAAACAATGGCTTCACGAACGGGCAAATGGTTCAATTAAGACAGGAGTTCTTGTAACTAAAGAGTCAGCAAGATTTAAGCCATTAGGAATTCATATTCTTCAAACAGGTGATGAAAATGCAGTTCATTGGTTTCTTGAAGATAAAGCAGACACAAGGTCATCAAACTATTTGGAAGATGCTGCAACAGAAATACAGGTTCAAGGTTTGGAATTAGATTATACATGTCTTTTATGGGACGCTGATATGCGTTATGAAAACGGGAACTGGCATTTCTATAAGTTTAATGGTCAAACTAAATGGAATGAACAAAAAGAAAAGACTGAAAGTCAAAAAGAACTTAGAAAATATATGTTAAATGCTTATAGGGTTCTTCTTACTCGTGCAAGGTGTGGAATGATAATTTGTGTTCCATCAGGGAATTCAAATAAAACAATTACAGGAGCATGGGAAGATAGTACTCGTTTACCTGAATATTATGACGGTACCTATGAATATTTAAAGAGTCTTGGCTTAAAGGAAATATAATTTTTATCTTAAAAATTTACGTTAGGCTATGGAGTAGCGAGCAAGGTTGTTTCAACAACCTTGCGAGGCGACCGGAGGCGGCGGATTTTGCCGCCGAGGACGCTGAGGGTTACCGAATTGCGGAACAGCCGACCGGACGCCCGAAGGGCGGACGGGAACGCCATTAGAATTTTTGTTATAGGGATTCATTCATCATTTTTTTTAATTCCTGGGCATTTTTGGCGCCGTGGCCTTTGGGGTGGTTATTGAAATAGACCTGGACTTTGCGGCCTTCGGAGAGGGCAGCGCGGATGACAGGGACGAAGTTTAGGAGTTCGGCGGGGGAATAGTCATATTCGTAGCGGGCGCTTGGGTTGGGAGCTGGCTGGGATGGAGAGGGGGAAGCGGCATACCAGGCAGTGGCATTGCGGCCGTGAAGGCGAATGTAGGCGTTGGGGCCGATGAACTGGGAATAGAGGCTGGTTTGAAAATCGGCATTGGAGAGGGCTTTCAGCTGGGGCATATCGCAGAAGGCAATCGAGGCTTTTCTTTGAATCAGGCCGGCAAAAACGGATTCGCGGATCCATTCCTTGTGGCGGAACTCGATGACGACGGGGAAGCCTTCAAAATCGGCGATAAGGCTTGCAAGGTAGAGTCGGTTTTCCTTTGTGTAATGAAAGCTCTGGGGAAACTGGAAAAGGACTGCGCTCAGGGTGGATTTTTCCTGCAGGGGATTGAGGGCCTGCTTAAAGTCGCTGGCGGCGGTCTGCCAGTTTGAGGCGATTTCGTGTGTAAGAAGGCGGTTTGCCTTGATGCTGAAGTGGAGTCTGCCCTGGCTTCGGTCGTAAAAGGAAAGAAGGCGGTCGTCGGTGGGCATGTTGTAAAAGGTGGAGTTTAGTTCCACGGCGTCAAACTGCGTTGCGTACCAGGCGAGAAAATCTGCTCTTTTTAATTCCGGCGGATAGAAAACGCCTTTCCATTCGGGGTAGTCGTAGCCGCTGGTGCCGATTAGGATGGGTGATTTTGTTACCAAATTTTACTCCGGTTTTTCTTGATTTCGCTGCGGATTTTTTTTAGTTTTAATTTGCGTTCTTTGCTGGCACGAGTCGGCTTTGTTTTGATTCGCTTTTTGGGGATGACTAGAGCCTGCACGATCCTGTTTTCCAGGCGGGAAAGTGCGATTTCGCGATTGCGTTCCTGATAGCGTTCATCGTCGACATCGAGAAAAATACAGTCTTCTTTATTTATGATGGCGGCAAGCTTTGTGCGAAGGCGAATAAGCTCTGCATCAGTAAGTCCGCCAAGAGAAGTAACTGGAATTATCAGATGAACTTTTGTGTTTACTTTGTTTACATTCTGCCCGCCGTTACCGCCACTGCGTGCAAAAGTCATTTGAGAATTATTAATTATGGATTCGTGAAGTTTTGGGTGGTTCATAGTGTGTTTTGAATTATATTGATTTGAATATTATTTATAAATCAGCTAAGTTATCCGTCCAGAGTTCGCACTGACTGATAACTGTTTTTAATGCATCTTCCTGACCTTCAGGCGGATATTTGTATTTCTTTAAGAGCTTTTTTACAATCATGCGCATTTTTGCTCTGGCTGATTCTTTTTTCTGCCAGTCGATTGTTTTATTTTTACGAAGAGTGTCTGTGAGTTCTTTTGTTAATGCAACAAGTTCATCATCAGTATAGAAATCTTTAACAGCTTCAGGTTTAGTGAGAGCATCATAGAAAGCAAGCTCTTCGTCGGTAAGGCCTAGCAGATTTCCTTCTTCGCTTGCGTGGAGCATTTCTTTGGCAAGTTTCAAAAGTTCCTGAATTACTTCTTCATTTGTGAGCATTCCGTTCAAGTAACGGTTCAGTGTTTGCTGGATGAGTTCGCTGAAGGCTTCTGATTTTACAAGGTTTGTACGTTTGTAAACTTTTACCTGTTCATCAATTAACTTCTTGAGCATTTCTACGGCGAGATTCTTTTCTTTCATCTTTGAGATGTTTTCAAGGAATGTCGGGTCAAAGAGGTTTACTTTCTCACCAACATCAGAGAAAAGATTTATAACGCCATCTGATTTTACGGATTGTTTGAGAAGTTCGTTTATGCGGTCGTTGATTTCTTTAAGAGAGAATTTCTTACCAGATGGATTATACAAAATACGCATTGCAAGAACGCGGACAGATTCAAAGAAGGCGGCTTCAAGGCGCATGTGCTCTTTTACCATAGATGAACAAAGCGAAAGTGCTTGTTTGAGCATTAAGGCTTCTTTTATAAATGCCTGTTTCTGTTCTTCCTTATCTGGAGCGACAATAAAGTTTACTGCCCCGCTGATTGTCATACCGCGCTGTAAGTCTGAGCCTT
>Ga0310695_10015593_pt1 | contig 10091 bp, 6 predicted proteins | sample RumenRJG_04DNA_FD_203882 | JGI IMG/M metagenome (GOLD analysis project Ga0310695, IMG submission 203882) | Bovine rumen microbial communities from Lethbridge, Alberta, Canada - RJG_04 (v2) (version 2) | ecosystem: Host-associated > Mammals > Digestive system > Stomach > Rumen | place: Canada... | reverse complement strand
GCGCCGGGAGAACCTTGCCGACGGCCTTCGCCGCGCCCGTCGAGGACGGGATCATGTTCTCGAGGATGCCGCGGCCGCCGCGCCAGTCCTTCTTGGACGGGCCGTCAACCGTCTTCTGCGTCGCCGTCGCCGCGTGGATCGTGGTCATGAGACCGCGCTTGATGCCGAAGGTGTCGTTGAGGACCTTCGAGATCGGGGCGAGGCAGTTCGTCGTGCAGGAGGCGTTGGAGATGATGTCCTGACCGGCGTAGGTCTTGTCGTTGACGCCGTAGACGAACATCGGGGTCGCGTCCTTGGACGGCGCGGACATGATGACCTTCTTCGCGCCGGCGGTGATGTGCGCACGCGCCTTCTCGTCCGTGAGGAAGAGGCCCGTCGACTCGACGACGACTTCCGCGCCGACTTCGTTCCACTTGAGCGCCGCCGGATCCTTCTCGGCCGTGAGGCGGATCGCCTTGCCGTCAACCGTCATCGTCGTGCCGTCGACCTTGATGTCGTGCTCGAACTTGCCGTGCACGGAGTCGTACTTCAGCATGTACGCGAGGTAGTCGGGATCGAGGAGGTCGTTGATGCCGACGACTTCGATGTCATTCGCGAAGTTCTCCACGGCCGCGCGGAAAACCATCCGGCCGATGCGGCCGAAACCATTGATGCCAACCTTGATTGCCATTTGTTTGTTCCTTTTTTTGTTTGTGTGTTTACTCGTTTGTTGTCTGTCAGAAAAACTTTTTATTATCTGTCAGAAAGAATTGTCACGTCGACCCAAGCGCGTGGAGCCGCAAGGCGGAAGAAGCGCCGGGCCGACGTTCCACTACGCCTTCGTGACCTTTCCGTTCTTCAGGCAGCGGGTGCAGACCGTGACGCGCTTGGTGTTGCCCTTGCCGTCGGTCGTGCGGACCGTCTGGAGATTGGGGAGGAAACGACGCTTGGTGATGCCGGTCGTGTGCAGACCGATGCCGCCCTTGTACTTCGGCGAACCCTTGCGGACGACGACGTTGCCGACCGAAGGACCCTTGCCGCAAATTTCGCAAACTCTGGACATTTTCGTGTTCCTTTCGTCTGAAGTTCCTTAGTTGCCCGGCTGCCATTCGACGTTCGCGAACGCGGCCTCGAACGCATTGCCGAGGCTGTCGCTGCCCGCCGTCTTGGCGCTGACCGGCTCCGGGGTCTCGCCCGCGGCTTCCGCCTCGAGCTTGCGGACCTCGTCATCGGTCATGGACATCGCGCGGATCGACAGCCCGATGCGGCGCTCGCCCTTGTCGACCTTGACGACGCGCGCCTCGACCTCCTGACCGACCTCGAGCGCATCCTTGACCTTCTCGACGCGCTGGTCGGCGATCTGGGAGATGTGCACGAGCCCGTCCACGCCGTCCTCCAGCTCGACGAACGCGCCGAACGAGGCGATCTTGGAGACCTTGCCCTTGACGACGGAGCCGACCGCGTACTTCGAGGCGATCTCCGCCCACGGATCGGTCTGCGCCTGCTTGAGGCCGAGCGAAATGCGCTGTTCCTTCGGGTTGACGTCGATGACGACCGCCTCGACCTCCTGGCCCTTCTGCAGCACTTCCGACGGATGGTTGATCTTGCGCGTCCAGCTCATGTCGCTGACGTGGATCATGCCGTCGATGCCCTCTTCGAGCTCGACGAACGCGCCGTAGGCCGTGAAGTTGCGGACCTTGCCCTTGACCTTCGAGCCGACCGGGAAGCGGTCCTGGACCGTGTCCCACGGGTTGGCCTGCGTCTGGCGGATGCCGAGCGCGATCTTCTGGTTCTCGACGTCGACCGACAGGACGACGACCTGGACCTCGTCGCCGACGCTGAGCATGTCGCTCGCGCGCGCCACGCGCTTGGTCCACGAGAACTCGCTGATGTGGACGAGGCCCTCGATGCCGGGGGCGATCTCGACGAACGCGCCGTAGGCGGCGAGGTTGACGACCTTGCCCGACACGCGCGAACCGACCGGGAACTGATCCTGGATCGTGTTCCACGGGTTCTCGGTGATCTGCTTGAGGCCGAGGCTGACGCGCTCGCGGTCGCGATCCACGTCGAGCACCATGACGTCGAGCTCCTGGCCGACCTTGAGGACTTCGCTCGGGTGCTTCACGCGGCCCCAGCTCATGTCCGTGATGTGCAGCAGGCCGTCGAGGCCGTCGAGATCGATGAACGCGCCGAAGTCGGTGATGTTCTTCACGCGGCCCTTCTTGATCTCGCCCTTCTGGAGGCTCGCGAGCAGCTCCGCCTTCTTCTCGGCGAGCGTGCCCTCGATGAGCTCGCGGCGCGAGACGATGAGGTTGCGGCGCTCGTTGGAAATCTTGATGACCTTGAAGTCGAACGTCTGGCCGACGTAGGGCTCCAGCTCCTTGACGGGCGTGACCTCGACCTGGCTGCCGGGGAGGAACGCCTCGACGTCGTCGATCTGGACGAGGAGGCCGCCGCGCACCGCGCTCTTGACCGTGCCCGTGACGACGCATCCTTCGACGTAGCGCGCCAGGATCTTCTCCCAGCGGATCTTGTCGTCGGCCGCCTTCTTGGACAGGACGACCGCACCCGTCTTGTCGTTCTCCAGCTCGCGGAGCATGACGGTGACCTTGTCGCCGATCTTGACGTCGGCGCCTTCGCCGAACTCGCTGATGTCCACCGCGCCCGTGGACTTGTAACCGATGTCGACGTACACGTCGTCACCCTTGATTGCGCTGACGGTGCCTTCCACGAGGCTGCCGCCCTTGAACTTCGACTCCTGACCCGCCTGGGCGAGCATTTCCGCCATTGCCGCGGAACGCTCCGTCGGAGCCGTCGGCTTACGAACTGCCATTTTTCTAACTGTTTTCTTCGTTTGTTGATGTGCGCGGTTTTCTGCCGCGTCCGCCTCGTCTGTGAGCGCGGAGCGGATATTCTATCAAAAACGCCGCTTCCCGCGCAACACCCCAAATTAAAATATTTTTCGCGCGCCGTTTGTCCGAATCGCGGGCGATTGAGGACAATCGCCCCTACCAGCTTGGCGCGCGGAAACGAACAAGTTGTTCAAGTTGTTTCCAAAAACAAAACGCCCCTCACTGGACGGCGTTGCGCACGTCGTCCGCCGGCGTGTGCGGCCGGTCGGGCTTGTGCACACCCAGCGTGTCGCGGCCGTCCGCCGCCGGATGCGCCGAGACCGCCTTGAGGACCTCCTCCGAGAGACGGCCGCCCTCCATCGGCGTCAGGATGACGTGCGGCTTGATGAGGACGATGAGCTCCGTGCGCTCCTTCACCTTCTCCGTGCCGCGGAAGAGCCACCCGAGGAGCGGGATCGACCCGAGGATCGGCGTGCGCCAGTACGTCTCGCCCTCCTTCTCCTTCACGAGGCCGCCGGCCATGATCGTCATGCCGTCGTTCGCCACGAACGTCCCGGCGAGCGAGCGCGACTCCACGAACTCGATCGCCTTCGTCGCGCCGCTGCCGCCGTCGACGGGGATGTCCACCTTGTCGGGGCTGACCTCGCTCTCCTCCTGCACGAGGTGGAGCGTCACCGTCTTGTCGGCGTTGATGTTCGGCGTGATGAGCAGCATCGTGCCGACGTCCTCCTTCGTGATCTCGACCGTCGGCGTGCTGACGATGGACGGACCGAGCGTCGTCGCCGTCGTCTCGCCGGGCCGCCAGCCCGTCACGAGCGGATACTGCTTGCCCGAGAAGATGCGCGAGACCTCGTTGTTCGCGACGAGCAGCGACGGCGTCGCGAGCGTCTTGATCCGGCCGTCCGTCTGCATCAGCTGGATCTGCGCCGACAGCGTGTCGTTCACGACCGCGAACGCGAACGTCGGGTTGAACGTGTCCATGCCCGCCTGCAGCGCGCTCGCGGCGACCTGGCCCGAATTGCCCGCCGTGTGCGTCGCGCGGTTGAACGCATACCGGAACGACGCCTCGTAGTCGTCGTCGATCGACAGCTCCATCACCTTCAGCTCCAGGAGCACCATCGGCGTGGGCACGTCGAGGCGCTGGACGAGCGCGCGGATCTCCTCCATCACGCGCCGGTCGCTCGTGCGGACGATCAGAATGTTGTTCTTGCGCGAGAGCGACACGAAGATGTTGGCGACCGCCGCCGTCGCCTGCGCGCGCACGCGGTCGACGAGGTTGGTGTCGCCCGCCGCCGCCGCCCGTTCGATGACGCGCGCGTCGTCCGCGCCGATCGTCGCCGCCGCGCCGAAGCCGTCGAAGCCGCGCTGCCGCCGCCGCAGCTGGTCCCACTGCGCGAGACGCGAGAGCGCGCTCCCGCGCGCGAACGAGAAGTTGCCGCCGCCCGAGCGCGCGCCGCTCGCGGAGGTCTGGGGCGCCTCCATCTGCATGAACGGCGAGCCGCCGTTGTCCTCCAGCAGGCGGAAGCGGCGGAAGCGCCGCGACAGGTCGTACTCGCCGTCCTCCTCGAACTCCTCCTCGCCGAGCGACAGGAAGGTGCGGTCGGGGTAGAGGCCGTAGATGACGCTCGCCACCTCGACGACGTTCGGGTAGAGGAGCGTGAACAGCTCCGTCACCTCCTCGCGGAACGAGTTGAGGTTCTCGGCGTATTCGCCCTTCGTCAGGATGCGGATGATCGAGCTGCCCTTCTCGCGGCGGGCGAGCAGGTCGGTCGCGCGGCAGATCTCCTCCACCGCCGTGTCCGCCGTGACGTTCCGCAGGAAGATCGACACCGGCTTCGCGCGCGTCGTGTCCGAGACCGAGATGTTGACGCCCGTCTGGTCGGCAATGAGCCGCATCAGCGTGCCGAGCGGCACGGCCTCGCTCTCCAAGTAGCCGAGGAACTCCGCCGGCGGCTCGGCCGGCGGCGGCAGCGGCGCGAACGAGCCCGGCAGCGTGACGCTGTCGCCGCCCGACGCCGCGCCCAGTTCCACGCCCGCCGCGCCCACCGCGCGCACCCGGAGCTCCACCGCCACGCCGTCGACCGTCTCCGCGATCTTGCCGCCCCGGCGCAGCGTGCGCAGCGCGCCGTCCGCGCCGACGAGCGCGACACCGTCGTTCGCCGCGCCGACGACGAGCGCCTTCAGCGCCAGCGACGGCGACGACGCGACCTGCGCCTTCAGCCGCTCCGCCAGGATCTCGCTCGCGCGCGTCGGATCGAAACCGTCCGCGTCCGGCGACGCCGCGACGCGAAGCGCGCACGCAACGGCCAGCGCGGCCCACAGGGCGCCCCTTCTCCACGTCCCTGCGCCGCCGCGCCGCCGCGCGCAATCAAAATCCGTCCTCTCCATATTGTCCGCTCCCTTCCTTTTGTCCTCCTACGCCGCGCCCGCGATGGCGAAAAGCGCCATGAAGAACGCGACGTAAACGAAACCGACGATACCGCCGGTGACGACGATCATCACCGGTTCGATCATCATGCCAAAGCGCTTGACGGCGATCGCAAGCAGCATCTCGTGGAAGCGCGCCGTCTCGCCGAACGATTCGGGCAGCGCGCCCGTCACCTCGCCCACCGCCGCCATCCGCCTCAGCATCGGCAGGAACTCGCGCGCGGGCGCGAGCGCGCCTTCGAGCGACGCGCCGCGCATCACCGCGTCGTGCGCCGCCACCACCCGGCGCCGGCAGCGGCGGTTGCCGAGCAGCTGCGCCGACGTGGCCAGCGCGTCGAGGAGCGTCACGCCCGACTCCGTCATGATCTGCATCGACCGCGCGAAGAGCGCCGTGGCCGACAGCCGCAGGATCCGGCCCGTAACGGGGATCTTCAGGAGGAACACGTCCTCGAGCTCGCGGCCGTGCGCGTTGAGCCGCACGACGATCCACGCCGCGACCGCCGCGAGCGCGCCGGCGAGGATCGTCAGCCCGTTCGCGTTCACCCAGTCCGCGAAATCCATCAGCAGCTGCGTCAGGCCGGGCAGTGCCACGCCGCCCGACTTCAGGAAGTCGGCGATCTTGGGAATGACCATCGTGACGAGGTAGGCGCTGACGCCGATCGCGAGCGCGACCGCGAGGACCGGGTAGACGAGCGCGTTGACGACGGTCGTGCGCAGGTTCCGCCGCGCCTCCATCTGGTCGGCGGCGCGGGTCATCGTCCGCTGCAGCTCGCCCGCGCGCTCGCCCACTTCCGCGAGGCGCACAGTGATCTCGCCGAACCGCTTCACGTCGTCCGCCAGCGCCTCGGCGAACGAGCGGCCCGCGCGGATCTTCTCCGCCACGCGCCCCCACGCCCGAGCCGCGCGCGGCGAGGCGGCCTGCTCCTGGACCGTCTGGAGCGCGAAGAGCAGGGTGACGCCGCTGCCGATCATCGAGGCGATCTGGCGCAGGCCCATTTCCACGTCGAAATTCGTCATCGGCTTCAGCCACGCCGGATGGTACCGCGGCAGCGCCCGGTCCGGTTCGCGCGCCGTCGGATCGGGAGCGGCGGCGGCGTCCGGCGTCAGCGCGACGACGACGAAGCCTTCCGCGCGCAGCTGGGCGGAAAGCGCCTCCGCCGTCGTCGCTTCGCGCGAAAACGTCGTCCGCGATCCGCGCGGATCCATCGCCGTGATTTGAAACCTCATTCCATTGTAGGAACGCCGTCGGCGAGGGCCCGGTTCAAAAACGCCCACCAGCGCGGCAGATAGTAGTCACGCAGGAGCTCGACATATTCGCGGTTGGCGTAGTCGGCGAGCGTCGTGCGGCCGTACTTCGGGTCGGCCCACGTCGTCACCATCCGCCGGAACGCCGCCTCGCCGCGCGCGCCCGCCCGCGCCCGCGCCAGAGCGAGCTGCGGTTCGAGGCGGAAGGCGTCCGGGACGCCCAGCCACGTGCAGACCGGCTCGAGGGCGAACAGGTGGCGCATGAATTCCTTCCGTGCCGACAGGTCGTGCGGATCCTTCAGGCGCGGCAGCAGGCGGCGCACGTCGTTGGCCCGCACCTGGCGCCGGATGTCATACCGGTCATGCGTGAAGTTCAGCACGCTCTGCAAATTGGTGAACATCATCTCTTCGCCGGCCTTGTCAAAGAGCCGCGCCGCCTCTTCGAGCCGCGCCGGATCGTACCAGAGGCCCTCCGTCGGCCCCCACGTGCTGACGTTGTTGGCCGTCCACGACGGCTCGGCGCAGATCACGTTTTCCGTCGTCCCTTCCTGACAGCGGTTGCAGGCGTAGACCGTCGCCGCCAAGATCCGCCAGGCGGTGTGGAGTGGAGAGTTGAGAGTGGAGAGTTGAGAGTGGGGGAGGCCGTAGCGGCGATCGACCCACTTGTCCAGCCACTCATCCAGTTCGGCGTCGGTCATCACACTTCCCGCGTCGCGCTTCATCATCTCTTCAAAGAGATCGTAGCAGACGGGATTCGTGCCGAGCCCTTCCGACAGGAGCCCGTAGCCGCGGAAGGTCGCGTTCGTGCACGCGCCGAGATGCGCGAACGTCCTGAGATTGCCGTACAGCCCGTGGTTGCCGCCGAAGTTCAGCACCTCGCACCAGATCCACGGCAGATCGCCGAAATCCATCGGCTGCGGGTCGCGGCTCATGTCCTTGGCGAGCGCTTCGATCAGGGTGAAGCGCGGATCGAGCCCCGCGCGGACGGCCGCGGTCGGGTTGCGCTGCCACGCCTGCACGACCCAGGTGACGCCGGGGAACGCCCGCTGCTGCGCCGCCTGCACCGCGCGCGTCGCCGCCGTCACGTCGACGCCGTCCGTCCGCCCGCCCTCGTGGAAGAGATCGCCCGCCAGATACGCCGGCTTGAAACCGTAGACCTCCTCCAGCTTCGCGTACCACACTTCGGCCAGACGCCTGAACGCCGGGCAGGTCGGATCCACCAGCGGCGGCCGTTCGTACGGCCCCCACTTCCCTTGCGGGATGAGCACGCAGTCGCCGCGATCCGGCGGCGCCGCGCCCGAAAAAACATCCGCCAGCGGCACCATGCCCGTGCAGCCCTGCAGCACCGGTTCAATGCCGCGCGCGCGCATCTCGGCGCAGATCCACCGGCCGCGCGCGCCGTCGTCGTCGATCGTCTGCGGGTCGAGCGGGCCGCCCTCGCCCGTCAGATTCCCCATCAGCCACCAGGCGCGGGCGCATTCGTCGGGAATGAACGCGCGGATCGTCTCCTCGTTCGCGCCCAGCTCGCGCAGCGCGAGCTGCCAGACCTTGAACGTGCCGTCGGTGACAAGCGCGGCGTTGTAGCCCGCGCGCGCGAGGCGGTCGATCTCGGCCGTCCATTCCGCCTCGCCCCAGTACGCCATCGTGTACGACAGCGTGCAGTAGTTGTAGGCCAGACGAACGGGCGGCGGCGAGGCATATGCCGTCGCCGCCAACCCGATCGCCGTCAGTAATGATGCGAGCGCCTTCACTTACATCATGCCGTCCATGCCGCCGGGCGCGCCGTGGCCGCCGCAGCCGCAGGATTCCTTCTTCTCGGGCAGGTCCGTGACCATGCAGTCGGTCGTCAGCAGGAGCCCCGCGATGGAGGCCGCGTTCTGGAGCGCCGAGCGCGTGACCTTCGCCGGATCGACGACGCCCGCCTTCAGGAGGTCGGTGTACTCGCCGGTGCGGACGTTGTAGCCGTTCGTGCCCGTCGCCTTCTTGACGTTGGCGACGACGAGCGCCGCTTCCTGGCCGGCGTTGCCGACGAGCTTGCGGAGGGGAGCCTCGACCGCACGCGCGACGATGGCCGCGCCGACGGCCTCGTCGCCGGTCAGCGCCAGCGCGTCGATGGCCTTCTGGGCACGCAGGTAGGCGACGCCGCCGCCGGCGACGATGCCTTCCTCGACGGCCGCGCGGGTCGCGTGGAGCGCGTCGTCGACGCGGTCCTTCTTCTCCTTCATCGCCGCCTCGGTCGCCGCGCCCACCTTGATGAGGGCGACGCCGCCCGCGAGCTTGGCGAGACGCTCCTGGAGCTTCTCGCGATCATAGTCGCTCGTGGTCTCCTCGATCTGCTTCTTGATCTGCTCGACGCGCGCCTTGATGTCGGCGGACTTGCCGAGGCCCTCGACGATGGTCGTGTTGTCCTTGTCGACGACGACCTTCTTCGCGCGGCCGAGGTCGGAGAGCTGCACCGACTCGAGCTTGACGCCGATGTCCTCGCTGATGAGGCGGCCGCCCGTCAGGATCGCGATGTCCTCGAGGATCGCCTTGCGGCGGTCGCCGAAGCCCGGCGCCTTGACCGCGCAGACCTGGAACGTGCCGCGCAGCTTGTTGACGACGAGCGTCGCCAGCGCCTCGCCCTCGACGTCCTCCGCGATGATCATCAGCGGACGGCCCGACTTGGCGACGGACTGCAGCAGCGGCAGCATGTCCTGGAGGTTGGAGATCTTCTTCTCGAAGAGGAGGATGAGCGGGTTCTCCAGCTCGCACTCCATGTCCTCGGGCGAGGTGACGAAGTACGGCGAGAGGTAGCCCTTGTCGAACTGCATGCCCTCGACGACGTCGAGCGTCGATTCAAGCGTCTTGGCCTCTTCGACGGTGATCGTGCCTTCCTTGCCGACCTTGTCCATCGCGTCGGAGATCATCTTGCCGATCTCCTCGTCGCCGTTGGCGGAGATGGTCGCGACCTGCGCGATCTCGTCGGCCGACTTGACCTTCTTCGCCTGCTTGGCGATGGAGTCCACGACCGCTGCGGTCGCCTTGTCGATGCCGGCCTTGAGCGCCATCGCGTTCGCGCCCGCCGTGAGGTTCTTCAGGCCCTCGCGGTAGATCGCCTCGGCGAGCAGCGTCGCCGTCGTGGTGCCGTCGCCCGCGACGTCGTTCGTCTTCGAGGCGACTTCCTTCACCATCTGCGCGCCCATGTTCTCGAACGGATCGGGCAGCTCGATCTCCTTGGCGACCGTCACGCCGTCCTTGGTGATCTGGGGCGAGCCGAACTTCTTGTCGAGGATGACGTTGCGGCCGGACGGGCCGAGCGTCGAGGTAACCGCCGCGCTGAGCTTCTCAACGCCCGCGAGGATTTTCTGACGCGCTTCCGCGTCGAACTTGATTTGCTTTGCCATAATGGTTTCTCCAATTCTTCTTTTACTTTTCCAGCACGCCCAGCAGGTCCTCTTCGCGGACGAGCTGGAGCTTCTTGCCGTCGAGCTTCACTTCCGTGCCGCCGTACTTCGGCAGCAGCACCGTATCGCCCGCCTTGACGTCAAACGCGATTTCCTTGCCGTCCTTGTCGGTCTTCTTGCCGACGGCGAGAACCAAGCCCTG
>Ga0310695_10015592_pt1 | contig 10092 bp, 6 predicted proteins | sample RumenRJG_04DNA_FD_203882 | JGI IMG/M metagenome (GOLD analysis project Ga0310695, IMG submission 203882) | Bovine rumen microbial communities from Lethbridge, Alberta, Canada - RJG_04 (v2) (version 2) | ecosystem: Host-associated > Mammals > Digestive system > Stomach > Rumen | place: Canada... | reverse complement strand
AAACGCAACTCCCCCCTAGGGGGGAGTGGGAGGAACTACAATGCCTAATCGCACATTCTCCCCGACATTCCCCCTGTATGCAAAGGTAAACGCTTTGGACGCTTGCGTTCACTCTTGCAAACGACACACGGCGAAACTTTCTTTGGCATCTCGTTGCAAAACACGCCTTTGGTTTGGTATAATTTCAACTGCTTCCGAACGGGAGCGAACTGGTCTTTGACATCGGCGGACGCATCATGGTCCGCCATCGGGCCGAAGTCTGGCAGGTTGCGCTTCCCGCGTAACCGCCGCCACGACAACGGCCAGAACCTCGAAACACTGGTAGAACGGGCATCTTGCCCGTTCGTAACCCAGATCCGAGGAGCCGGGAATTCCCGAAAGGATCTCGGCACGTTACGCAACAGCGTATAGTAGCTTCAGGAGAAAACCGGAAATTTTCAACTGCAGAGGCGAAATACGACTGTGCGTCGCGTGGTAATCCACGCGGCGCACTTTCTTATGATGTTTCTGCAATGGCCATTTCCGGTGCCACTCCTGAGACAGAGTTTGAGAGTGCGCCGTTTTCCTTTTCCGCGCCGACCGGTCTGCTCTCTTCGAAACAGGCGCGGAAAGGAGAGCGGAAAGGAATGGGCGCTTCTGAAAGCGATGTTTCGGATGTGGTGGTAGATGCAGAGCAGACGTTTGCCAACAACCCTATTCTCAATTCGCCCTACGAATGCCCAGCACGGCACTGGGACATGGACGATAACAACCAGCCGACGGCGAAGGTCAACGAGTTCCGCCGTCCGTCCAGCTTGAAATCTCCCATTGCCGCCGCACGCCGACGTGGTGGCATGACACAAGCCGATCTTTTCGCGGAAAACGAGGACGGCGTCGATTACGGGACGAACGACCTGATAAACTCCATCCGCAAGGAAGTCGATGCGTGGCGCAGGCTTCCGCAGGAGCGGTGGAACGTGACGGCCGAGACGTCGCGTCTCCTCCGCCATTGGCGCAACAAGGAGAATTTTCCGGACATCCGCCCGTTCTTCTGTCAGGTGGAGGCCGTCGAGACGCTGATCTGGCTGACAGAGGTCGCGCCGTCTTCCGCAGTCGGCAAGCAGTTCCTTGAGAAGATCGCCCTTGCGAACGACGATGCCGACAAGAACCTCTACCGCATCGCCCTCAAGCTCGCGACCGGCGCGGGCAAGACGACCGTGATGGCGATGATCATCGCCTGGCAGACGGTGAACGCCGCACGTCACGGAATCAGCGCCAAGTTCACAAACGGATTTCTCATTACGACGCCAGGCATCACAATCAAGGACCGTCTGCGCGTCCTGTTGCCAAACGACGACGAGTCCTACTACCAGCATAGGAACCTCGTCCCCAAGGACATGCTTCCGCTCATCGAATCCGCGCGCATCGTCATCACGAACTACCACGCATTTCAGCGTAAGAGCTTGCTTGAACTTTCAGCGGGGACGAAGGCCATGCTTGTCGGTCCTTCTGGAGAAGGCGGGCCGCAGACAACAGAGACGCCGTCGCAGATGGTGTCGCGCGTGCTGAAGGAAGCGGCCGGCCTCAAGAACATCCTCATGATCAACGACGAGGCACACCATTGCTACCGGCATCGTCCCGATGATGCAGAAGGGGACGCGGAGGAGGAGATAGATGCAGACAGCCGCGATGAAGCGAAGAAGAACGAGGAGACTGCACGCCTTTGGATATCGGGCCTTGAGGCCATCCGCGCCAAGATGCCGGATGCCCGCGTCATCGACCTTTCCGCGACGCCGTTCTTCCTGAGTGGCAGCGGCTACAAGGAAGGAACGCTCTTTCCATGGACGGTCAGCGACTTCTCGCTCATGGACGCGCTTGAATGCGGTATCGTCAAGCTGCCGCGCATCCCCATCGACGACAACGTCGTCACGCAGGCGGAACTTCCCAAATACCGCGAGCTCTGGAGACACCTCAAGGAGAGCAAGGAGGGCAAGGCGTTCTGCGCCTTGCGCGGAAAGGCGAAGGCGGACGCCTACGACCCGCGCAAAATCCCAAATCTCCTCCACATGGCCATCAATGTGCTGTATGACGGCTACAGAAAGGTGTTTGACGACTGGGAGGCAGCAGGCTGTAAGGCGCCACCGTGCTTCATCATCGTGTGCCAGAACACAGCCATTTCAAAGATCGTCTATCAGTTTGTTTCGGGGTTCGATATCACGGATGCAGAGGGATCGGTTCAGCACGTAAAGGGGGCATGTGAGCTGTTCGACAATTATGATGAGGAGGACCAGCCGCTGTCGCGACCTCACACCTTGTTGATCGACTCGACGCAACTTGAATCCGGCGAGGCGCTGGCGGACGACTTCCGCGTGGCGGCAGCCGATGAAATCGAGACTTTCAAGCGTGAACGCCGTAACCGCGGCGAAATCAAGGAAGCGGAGAACCCAAGCGACGAGGACATCCTCCGCGAAGTGATGAACACGGTTGGCAAGCCAGGCAAGCTCGGCGAGTCCATCAGATGCGTCGTCTCCGTCTCCATGCTCACGGAAGGCTGGGACGCCAATACCGTGACACACATCCTCGGCGTGCGCGCGTTCGGTACGCAGCTCCTCTGCGAGCAGGTCGTTGGGCGCGGTCTGCGCCGCCTCAACTATGAGGTCAACGACGAGACGGGCCTCTACAATCCCGAATACTCGGACATCTTCGGCATCCCGTTCCACTTTGCGTCAGGAGTCAAGAACCCGCCGCCAATTCTTCCGCCGGATGTCGTGCATGTCCATGCCGTGAAGCCCGAGCGGGACAGACTTGCCATACGTTTCCCGCGCGTTCTCGGCTACTATCTCGAACGGAAACACCTAGGGGAGAAGCTTGAGGCGAATTTCGACGAAAGCTCCGAACTCGTCATTTCCCCGCGCGACATCGGTCCAAATCAAGTCATAACCGCAGGCGCCATCGGCGAGCGGGAACATCTTGCCTATCGCGGCGGCAATCGTCGGCAATCCGACATCGTCATGCATCTTGCGAAACGTTTTGTCGATAAGTTCTACGGTGAAAATGCCGCGATGGACAGGGTGCTGCTGTTCGGTCAGGTCCGCGCCTTGTTCACCGAGTGGCTAAACAGCGGATATCTCAAATGCCAGGGCGGCGCAACGGCGGACATTGTCGTGGAGTTCCCAAACTACACGGACGAAGCCTGCAATCGCGTGAACGACGCCATTGTCCGCAGGGCGACCGAAGAGGAGACGGCGAGCGTGTCCGTGCTTCTGGACGACTTTCTGCCGACGGGTTCGACGTCTTCCGTCAACTTCCGCATTTCCAGCAAGAAGATACTGTACGAGACGGCACCGAACAAATCGCATGTCAATTACGCCGTCTGCGATTCGGGGTGGTAGGAAATCCTCTGCCACGTCGTCGAGGAGCATCCGCAGACGCTTGCCTACGTGAAGAACAGCGGACTTGGCTTCGAGGTGCCGTACATGATCGGCAACGAACAACGGTAGTACCTACCTGACTTCATCATTCTCGTGGATGACGGACACGGACCGGACGATCCGCTCCACCTCGTCGCCGAGGTGAAGGGTTACCGCTACCTGGACGCGAACGCGAAGAAATCGACGATGGATACGTACTGGATTCCCGGCGTCAACAAGCTCAAGACGTACGGCCGTTGGGCGTTCGTCGAGTTCAACGAGGAACATTTCACCGGCGGCATCTTCGCCGACGACGAGGCGAAGCTGAAAAACTGCCGCGCCGCATACGCGGCACAAATAAAGATGTTTATGGAGAATAGCTGACATGGCAAGAAACGCATCAAAGAAACCGGCGGCTACACCGATTGAAGACTACGAGATGCACGGGGAGTTCTCCCGTCCGACTCTGCCAACGGGCGAATACAGCGGCATCGCTACGGAAGAGTTGCTGGGGCGTCCGACTCCGAATGTTTCCTATTCACTTGAGCGCAGCGATACGCCCGACCTCTCCGAGGAATTCGCCGCGCGTGACTCCGATCTCGACCCGCAATACATCTGGCGCGGCAAACAACCCGGCGGAGCCGCCACGCTGGAAACGGCGGCGCCGTTCATCTACCAGCAGGAAAAGATATTCCCGCGATTGCTGATCGAGGAGATGAAGCGTCAAACGGCGATCCGCCGCGACGCGGCAGACGCACAGCTGACCTTTGCCGCACTCTCGGAAGACTTCGACCCGAACGCCCGCCCAAGCTTCTACGAACACGAGGAAGGGTGGAAGAACCGCATGATCCTCGGCGACTCGCTGCAGGTGATGGCATCGCTCGCCGAAAACGAGCGGCTGCGCGGCAAGGTGCAGATGATCTACTTCGATCCGCCCTACGGCATCAAGTTCAACTCCAACTGGCAGCCCAGCACGAAATCGACGAACGTCAAGGACGGCAAGAAGGAGGACATCACGCGAGAGCCGGAGATGGTCAAGGCCTTCCGTGACACGTGGCACGACGGCATTCATTCGTATCTCGGTTACTTGCGAGATAGGTTGACTGTGGCGAGGGATTTGCTGACGGAGAGCGGAAGCGTGTTTGTGCAGATAAGTGATGAGAATTCGCATCGTATTCGATGTGTTCTAGATGAAGTGTTTGGTTCTGATAATTATGTTTCAACTATTATCATAAAGAAAGCATCACCAGAATCACGAACCATCAAAAATGCATGTAACTATGTTTTATGGGTTGCAAAGAACAAGAAAGTTGTCAAGGTTCGGAAAATCTTTAGACCTCGAAAGATTTCAGATGGCACAACTGAGGATCCTAAGAAGTTAGCATTATGGGCACATTATCCTAGTGGGTTTGAACGTCCGCTCACTACTGCGGAAAAAAGAGGGGAAATTCAACTGGATGAAGGCGTGGTTGTATTTCGTGCAGATAAGGTTCGCGATGACGCAATAATTGAAGATCGAATATATGAGTTTGATTTTAGAGGCGAGAGATTACTCCCTGGGAACGGACATTGTTGGCGAGGAGACATGGAACAAATGTCCCGATTGGAATTCGCTAATCGGTTGATGAGGACAAAAGAAACTCTCGCCTATAAATATTATATGACAGACAATGGTGGAGTGGAGTGGACAAATGTGTGGGATGATACTGCTGGGAAAATAGTTGACATGTGTTATGTCGTACAGACAAATGAAAAAATTGTCGCGAGATGCATGTTAATGACATCAGATCCAGGTGATTTAGTATTGGACCCAACATGCGGTTCAGGAACAACCGCAACAGTTGCAGAAACGTATGGTAGACGGTGGATAACTATTGATACAAGTAGGGTTGCCCTCGTAATTGCAAGACGCAGATTGATGACATCATTGTATCCGTACTATCTGCTGGCTGATTCCGAGGCTGGCTTGAAGAAGGAGATGGAGATCACGGGACGCGTGATCCAGCGTCCGACGTTCGGCAAAATTTCGCAGGGGTTCGTATATCAACGCGTACCGCACATCACGCTCAAGGCGATTGCCAACAACAGCGAGATTGACACGATCTGGGAGAAGTACGAGGCGGAGAGCGAGAGGCTGAGGAAGGAGTTGGGGGTGAACACGGCGCGGCCGGAGTCCGCGCCCTACCAGGAATGGGAGGTGCCGTTTGATGTGCCGGAGGGATGGTCGGAGGAGGCGAAGAAGCTACATGGTGCGTTCATGGAGATGAAGCGCAAGCGTCAGAAGGAGATCGATGATTCGATTGCGCGCACGGCCGAGACGGAATACCTCTACGACAAGCCGTACGAGGACAAGAAGCGCGTGCGCGTGGCGGGGCCGTTCACGGTCGAGTCGATCGCACCGGTGCGGTCGCTTGTCAGCGAGGCGGACGGAACGCTCTCCGACCCGGCCGTGAAGTTGGCGAACTCCATCGACTACGGCAACGGCGCGAACTACGTCACGCGCATGATCCGCACGTTGCGTCGGAACGGCGTCAAGCAGGCGCGGAAGTCTGACCGCATCACGTTCCTGAGCGTCGAGCCGTGGGCGAACGGAAAGCACATTGCGGCGGAGGCGTGGGGCGAGGCCGGCGAGAACGGGAAGTCCAAGCGGTACGCCGTCGCGTTCGGTCCGGAGTTCGGCAGCGTCACGCGGCGTGACGTGCGCGAGGCGTCGCGCGAGGCACTGGAGTGCGGGTTCGACGTGCTGATCTACTGCGCGTTCAACTTCGAGGCGTACGTGGAGGAGGGGAGCGAGTCGTCGTTGGGGCGGCTCAAGGTGTTGCAGGCGCGCATGAACTCGGACCTCCACATGTCCACCGACCTGAAGGATACGGGGTCGGGTAATCCGTTCGTCATCTTCGGCGAGCCGGACATCGCGCTCGTCCACACGGAGGACGACCTCTTCACGGTGGAGATCAAGGGCGTGGACGTCTACGACCCGAAGCGGAACGAGGTGCGGAGCGACAACTCGGATGCCATCGACTGCTGGATGCTCGACACGGACTATTCGGGCGAGGCGTTCTTCGCGCGGCAGGTCTATTTCCCGGGGCGCGAGGACGTGTACAAGGCGTTCAAGGTGTTCCTCAAGAACGACATCGACGAGGAGGAGTGGGCGTCGGTCGCCCGGAGCGTGTCGCGTCCGTTTGCGCGTCCGAAGTCGGGACAGATCGCGGTCAAGGTGATCAACCACTTCGGCGACGAGGTGATGAAGATCTTCGAGGTGAAGTGAAATGGCGTTCATCATCGCGGAGACGTTCATGAGGCAGCTCAAGAGGCTGCCGCAGAAAGAACAGGGAATTGTCTCGCGGACGGTCCTTGATTTGGAGATGGATCCGACGGCCCGGACGCTCTCCCTGCACAGGGTGGACGGCAATGGAGGATGGTGGAGCGCCTACGCGAACGGCGACTTGCGCATCATCCTGAAGCGCGAAGGTGACGGAGAAATGATTCTCTGTTGGACGGATCATCACGACAAGGCGTACCTGTGGGCGTCGCGTCACGTCCTTACGGAGCATCCTGTCACGCACGTCATGCAGATCGTCGAGATTCCGGAAGTGACGGCAGAGCCGCCGGTTCCGGCGCCGATTACAGAGCAGGAAGCGCATGACGCAGCGGCACCGAAAAAGACCTTGTGCGATCTGGTAGGAGTAGGCCGGGACGATCTGCTTGCCTTAGGCGTGCCTGAGGCGTGGGTTGAGCGGGTGATGTCGGCGACGGATGAAGATGAACTGCTGGACATCGGCGAACATCATCTGCCGCCAGATGCAGCGGAGGCGGTGTTGTCTATTGCAGTTGGGGAACGTCCCGAGATTCCGAAGCACGATGATGGCGAGGGCGAAGGCGATACGTGGAATCCGCAAAGCTGGTGGGTTGTCTCAAAAGACGACGATCTCAAGGCGGTTCTTGGAAGTGCAGATTGGGACACCTGGTGCGTCTATCTCCATCCGTCGCAGCGCAAGATCGCCTATCGTTCGTACAACGGGCCGTATCGCGTCTGCGGCAGCGCGGGAACGGGCAAGACGGTCGTGGCGCTCCACCATGCCAAGTACGTTTTGGAGGCGGATGCCGGGGCGCGGGTTCTCGTGACGACATTCTCGAATCCGCTTGTGTGCGATTTGCGGCGGCGGTGCCGTCCGCTGATGTCGCCGAGGGCTCTGGAGCGTTGCGACGTGACGACGCTGGCGAAATTCGCGCGTGGCCGGTTTGATGTTCTTTTTCCTGGACATGGACCGATCATGCCGCATACGGTGCTGCGTCGCGACGTTCTGGCAGTCTTGAGGGTCCACGCGGCTGAACTGCCTGACGGCATCACGCCGCAATTCGCGCTTTCGGAGTTCGAGCGCGTGGTGGAGCCACGTCAGATTACGACGGAAGACGAGTACATCAAGACGCGGCGGCGCGGTGTCCACATACGATTGTCGGCCGAGAAGCGCAAGGCAATCTGGCGTGTCCTGCAATATGTCTATGAAAGCATCAACCGGGACGATGGGTATGTGACGACGGAGCAGATGTACGCACGGCTCGCCGACTATTACCGCACACATCCCGATGCGCCGCGTTATCATACGCATGTCGTCGTGGACGAATGCCAGGATCTTTGTGAAATCGAATTGGACTTTCTGACGGCCTATCTCGGCCCCAATTGCAAGGCGTTTTTCGCCGGGGACATCGGTCAGCGTATCATCCGCTTCTCATTTCCGTGGAAACCGCACGGCATTGACCTGCGCGGCCGGAGCCGAGTCCTGAAGGTCAATTACCGCACGACGCAGGAAATACGTTCGATGGCGGATCGGCTGACGAACCTTGACGCAAATGACGCAGACGATATTTCCCAGAACCGCGAAGGGACCGTTTCGCTCCTCTCGGGGCCTCAGCCTGAAATCCGGCAGTTCAAGACGCAGGAAGAGGAAGAGAAGGGCGTTGCCAAATGGATTGACCGCTTGGTCAACGAACTGAACGTTCCGGCAGACCAGATCGCGATATTCTACCGCAGTGAAAACGAATATGGTCGGGCGGTTTCCGCGCTTGAGCGGAGCGTGTGCGGGAATGAGCAGGTAAAGCCAAGGCTTGCCGAGATGTTTGAGGCAAAAGGGCTGGAATACCGAGCGGCTGTGGTCATGGCATGCGACATCGGTGTCATACCGTCGCCCGACCGCCTTGCGGAAGCAGATCTTATTGCGGGGCTGGAGGAAATCTACGATACGGAGCGCAATCTGCTGTATGTCGCCTGTACTCGTGCGCGGGATTACTTGCTGATAACATCGTCAGGCACTCCTTCCGAACTATTGCTGGACATGGTAGCGTGCCCATACCGCCACCTACGGCTGCCAAGCGAAAGTTTGTCGGAGAAGTGCGCATCGATACATCAAGTAGTACGTCCAAGATTGCCGAAGTTGTGGATGAAGTAATCTCGCATCTTTCCGGCATCGGGGCGAATGTCAAGGTCACTCTGACTGTTGAGGCCAAGAGCGTGAATCCGTTCGCTCACAATCTTGCGCGCACGATTGGTGAGAACGCGCATAACCTCGGTTTCGTTCGTGCCGAATTTTCGTAACAAAAGACAGAGGACAAAGGGATGATGGCTGGAGTGTGCGAAGCGCCATGCAGCCTGGTCCTCTGTCCTTTGTCATTTGTCTTCTGTCCTCTCAATGCCCGGGAAGTTGTTTTTCCTGACGATATGTCCTGAGAAGCGATGTTTGCCCAGTGCCTTGTCCGCCGACGTGCCGCCTACGTAGTACGCGCCGTCAAGCTTGAGAATGCCAACGCTTCCGCCGCATTTGTGATAGCGCTTGTATGACGAAAGGTCTTCCGGGCAGGCGAGCACGCCGGATGGATTCTCCTTGTTGCCGTAGATGCCGAAGTAGAATTTGCCGTCCTCGTGCGCCGCGGTCTGAATGCCCATCAGTGTGAAGCCGGTCTCGAGGTCGTGGCGCTTGACGAGCTTGAAGTCGGGGGTGTATTCATAGACGTAGTTCTTCTTGTGAGTGGGGGGAAGTCCACCGACCACGTAGAAGCGGTCGCCTTTCCAGGTGATGCCGCCAGCGCCGTGGGGCACGTCGGGAAGGGGAACCGTCTTGATGGGCTTGAGTGTCTTGGCATCGTAGGACGTCACCTGGCTCACGGCGCCCGTCTCGGTGTTGAAGCGTCCGCGGTTCACGGCAACGTACACCACGCCGTCCTTGAAGCAGAGGTCGCCCTGGTGGGACGGCGCCTTGCGCGAGACGAGAATGTTGCCCGAGAGGTCGGTCTTCACCACGGCAACGGTGAAGCTCCAGTAGATGTTCGTGCCGTCAGTGGCCACGCCCTGGAGGTGTCCGCCATAGTTGCCGGCGCAGGCGATCTTCTCCGGCAGCTGCGCCATGGCGGCGCATGTCGCGAGGAGGGTTAAAGCCGTCAATGCCTTCATTTTGCCTTTCATGTCGTCTCCTTGTGTTTCATCTAGTCATGCTGGCGCGGTCAATGGTCAGCAGCCGACAATGAATATACCACATGCTCCGCCGCATGGCAAGCGGTATGTTGAATGACGAATTGGGCGCACACGGAGTTTTCATTTGACCGTCTGCTTCTATCCGATTCCAGCGCTGCACTTCGCTGAAAACTTCGCCGCCCTGCCAGCCTGATGGTCCGAGAGCGGGGACCCAGCCCTCAATCCCGTCCATTCAGC
>Ga0310695_10015589_pt1 | contig 10094 bp, 8 predicted proteins | sample RumenRJG_04DNA_FD_203882 | JGI IMG/M metagenome (GOLD analysis project Ga0310695, IMG submission 203882) | Bovine rumen microbial communities from Lethbridge, Alberta, Canada - RJG_04 (v2) (version 2) | ecosystem: Host-associated > Mammals > Digestive system > Stomach > Rumen | place: Canada... | reverse complement strand
AGTCAAGGCGGTGACCGGGCAGGAAGTGCCGGCATCTCTCTCAAAACTGATGGTTTCCGATATCCTGAGGGATGAACTGCAGTACGAAGGAATCATCATTACAGACGCTCTGAATATGAAGAGTATTACCAAGTTTTACGATTCCGGCCAGGCAGCTTTAATGGCTGTCAGAGCCGGTATAGATATGATTCTCATGCCGGACAATATGGATGAGGCCTACAGCGAAGTCCTTGAGGCTGTCAAAAAAGGATCTGTCAGCGAATCCCGGATTGAGGAATCTGTGCGAAGGATCCTGACAGTGAAACTCAAAAGGGGAATTCTTCCTCTGACTTCTGAATTGATTCACGGTGGAGAAGAGTAGGATACAGGCTCAGCCTTTCTGACGTCGGGAGCCGGATAAAAGAGAAGAATAAAAAGAATTACAAGATAACACTTTTAAGTATCAGCAGCATTTTCAGGAGGTTTACTATTATGTATGATCGATATCAGAGTCCTCTTTCCGAGCGCTATGCCAGCAAAGAGATGCAGTATATTTTTTCACCGGATAAAAAGTTCAAGACCTGGAGAAAGCTCTGGATTGCCCTTGCAGAGACAGAGTATGAGCTGGGACTTGAAAGTGTAACCAGGGAGCAGATCGAGGAATTGAAGGCCCACGCCGATGAAATCAATTTTGACGTGGCTAAAGCAAGAGAGAAGGAAGTGCGGCATGATGTCATGTCTCATGTCTACGCTTACGGTGTGCAGTGTCCCAATGCAAAAGGTATTATCCACCTGGGTGCCACATCCTGTTATGTAGGAGACAACACAGATATTATCATTATGACGGAGGCCCTGAAGCTGGTCCGCCGCAAGCTTTTAAATGTGATTGCCGAGCTTGCAGACTTTGCAGAAAAATATAAAGATCTGCCCACGCTGGCCTTCACCCATTTTCAGCCTGCACAGCCGACCACTGTGGGAAAACGTGCTGCTCTCTGGCTCCAGGAGCTTCTTCTGGATATGGAAGACCTCGACCATGTGATTGGCAGCATGAAGCTGCTGGGATCCAAAGGAACCACCGGAACCCAGGCAAGTTTCCTGGAACTTTTTAACGGGGATCATGAGACTATCCGAAAGATTGACGGAATGATTGCCAAAAAGATGGGATTTGATGCCTGTTATCCCGTCTCCGGACAGACATACTCCAGAAAGGTTGACAGCCGGGTTCTGAATGTCCTTGGCGGTATCGCTCAGTCAGCCCATAAGTTTTCCAATGATATAAGACTTCTCCAACATCTCAAGGAGATTGAGGAACCATTTGAGAAACATCAGATCGGCTCGTCAGCCATGGCTTATAAGAGAAATCCCATGCGTTCAGAGCGTATTGCTTCTCTGGCTGATTTTGTGATGTCCAACACCATGAATCCTGCTTTTGTGGCATCAACCCAGTGGTTTGAGAGGACCCTGGATGATTCCGCCAATAAGAGACTGTCTGTGCCGGAAGGATTTTTGGCGATTGATGGTATTCTGGATCTCTACCTGAATGTGGTGGACGGACTTGTGGTCTACCCCAAAGTGATTGAAAGTCATCTTCTGCGTGAACTGCCCTTTATGGCGACAGAAAACATTATGATGGATGCAGTGAAGGCAGGCGGCGACCGGCAGGAGCTTCATGAGCGGATTCGTGTCCATTCCATGGAGGCAGGCCGTGTGGTCAAAGAAGAGGGAAAGGAGAATGACCTTCTCGACAGGATCGCCGCAGACCCGGCCTTTGGTATGACCAGAGATCAGCTTGAGACAATTATGAAGCCTGAGAACTTTGTGGGAAGAGCTCCGGAGCAGACTGAAGAGTTCCTGCAGAATTATGTCAGGCCCTTGCTTGAGGAAAACCGGGAGCTGCTTGGAATGAAAGCAGAGATTCATGTGTAGTATTTTTCATTATGAAATTGTCAGGAATAATCAATCATCGTTTTGCAAAAAGATAAAAAGAATCCGGCCAATAAGGCCGGATTCCGACTAAATTGGAGTTTACATAAATATGAGTGAAGAGAAAAGGCAGTCGTCCAATGTGCTGGCACAGGCGACGATCCTGATGGTTGCCGGCATCATAACAAGAATTATCGGAGTACTTTACCGCAGTCCTGTCACCAGTATTATCGGTGATGAAGGCAACGGCTACTATGGCATTGCGGTAAACATTTATACCATGATTCTGCTGATTTCTTCCTACAGTATCCCTATGGCTGTGTCCAAAGTGGTATCGGGGAAGCTGGCTCTCAGGCAATACAAGGATGCCCATAAAGTCTTTCGCTGTGCGCTGATCTATGTCTTTGTCGTGGGGAGCATTGCCAGTCTGATCACCTTTTTTGGCGCTTCCCTTTTGATTCCTGAGAGCCAGGCCAAGGCAGTGCCCGTACTCAGGGTACTGGCACCCACCATCTTTTTCTCAGGGTTTCTGGGCGTACTCAGGGGTTATTTCCAGGCGCACGGGACCATGCTTCCCACTTCTTTATCACAGATTGTAGAGCAGATTGCCAATGCGGTGGTAAGTATTGGTGCTGCAATTCTTTTTATCCGGCTTTTTGCGGGGGGAGACCCTGTCAGGATTCCGGTGTTCGGCGCTATGGGAAGTGCAGCGGGCATCGGGGCCGGCGTGGTGATCGGTCTTCTTTTCATGCTGCTGATTTATGCCGTCAACCGGTCCTTCTTCCTGCGGAGGATTCAGAGGGACCAAAGCGGCCTGGAGAGCAGCTACCGTCAGATTTTCCACATTATTTTCTTTATGGTAACCCCGGTGATCCTGAGTACCTTTGTCTACAACATTAATCCGGTCATGGATCAGACCCTCTTTATGGATATTATGGCCTTCAAGCGCGTGGACAACACACTTTCTGCCCAGCTTTACGGTGTATTTTCCGGCAAGTACTGGGTTTTGATCAACGTACCCGTGGCTCTGGCCAATTCTTCATCCACAGCCATGATTCCTGCTGTGTCCAGCTTTTATACTTTGAAAGACTATGACCGATGCAACAGTCAGGTTCATCAGGTGGTCCAGTTTACTATGCTGATCAGTATCCCCTGCGCCATCGGCCTGGGTGTTCTGGCCTATCCCATCATGGAGGTCCTGTTCCCTCAGAGAGCCACTATAGATCTGGCAGTGGCCCTGCTGCGGGCCGGCTGTATCAGTGTAGTTTTTTACAGCCTTTCCACTGTAACCAACGGAGTCCTTCAGGGAATCGGCAAAGTAAATATTCCTTTGAGAAATGCAGCCATATCCCTGCTGCTTCACATTCTGCTGCTGACGCCGCTGCTGCTTTTGACAGATCTGGACCTTTACGCTCTGGTCTTTGCGACCATGTTCTATGCCTTCATGATGTGTCTGCTCAACAACATCAGCGTCAGAAAATATCTCCATTACAGACAGGAGTTTAAGAAAACCTTCTTCATTCCTTTCCTGTCGGCGGCAGTGATGGGGCTGGCCTGCTATGCTTTTTATGAGGGACTTAATAGGATCTTTCTGGGATTTTTGTCCCAATATATTTCATACCGTCTGCTCAGCCTGCTGGGCCTTGGCGTTTCCATCATGCTGGGTGTGCTGGTCTATTTTGCCATGGTTCTCAGATTAAGAGGCGTGTCCAGGGAGGAACTCAGACGCTTCCCCATGGGGGGATCCCTGGTCAGGGCTGCCGATAAATTCAGGCTTTTTCCAAAAAATAAGGTTGAGGCAGGGAATTCGTAACCGTTAAATGCTGGCATTTATCACTTTACTTATTGTATGATATAATATATAATTAACTCTGTTTGGTCTGTTCTCGAGAGACAGATGTCCGTCCTGTCATAAGGCCTGCAAGGCTGTAACACAGACAGGAAGAGCATGACCGAGTATGGATATCCATTTAATCAGAAAGCAGGAAGGGATCTTTTTCCGCAAAGGAGAGGAGGATTCCAGATAAGCTGGGAGGAATTAATCATGGTAAAAGCGATTGTAGGAGCAAACTGGGGAGACGAGGGAAAAGGTAAGATTACCGATATGCTTGCTGAGAATTCGGACATTATTATCCGTTTTCAGGGTGGTGCCAACGCAGGACATACCATCATCAATAATTATGGTAAGTTCGCTCTGCACACTCTGCCCTCCGGTGTGTTCTATGATCACACCACAAGTATCATCGGAAACGGCGTGGCACTGAATATTCCGGTACTGATCAAAGAGCTCAATCAGGTGGTCAGCCAGGGCGTTCCCATGCCCAAACTGCTCGTTTCTGAGAGAGCACAGATCGTGATGCCATATCATATTTTATTCGATCAGTATGAGGAGGAGAGACTGGCGGGCAAGTCTTTTGGATCCACTAAGTCCGGTATTGCTCCTTTTTACTCTGATAAATATGCGAAGATCGGTTTCCAGGTCAGCGAGCTTTTTATGGAAGAAGCGGAACTGAAGGATAAGATTGAGCGGGTGCTCACCCAGAAAAATGTTCTGCTGGAGCATCTTTATCACAAGCCGTTGATTGATCCGGAGGAGACCTATCAGACGTTGATGGAGTACAAGGAAATGATCAGTCCCTATGTCTGTGATGTTTCCCTCTATCTTGACAAGGCCATAAAAGAGGGGAAGAATATCCTTCTGGAAGGCCAGCTTGGAACGCTGAAGGATCCGGACCACTATCCTATGGTGACTTCTTCCTCCACCCTGGCTGCCTACGGTGCCATCGGTGCAGGTCTTGCCCCCTATGACATCCAGAAAGTCATCACTGTCGTCAAAGCATACAGTTCCGCAGTGGGAGCAGGTGCCTTTGTCAGTGAGATTTTTGGGGACGAGGCTCAGGAACTGCGAATCAGAGGCGGCGATAAAGGAGAGTTTGGAGCCACTACTGGAAGACCGCGCCGGATGGGATGGTTTGACTGTGTTGCCTCCCGCTACGGCTGCCGGCTTCAGGGGGCCACTGACGTAGCTTTTACTGTAGTGGATGTTCTTGGATACCTGGATGAGATTCCGGTTTGTGTCGGCTATGAGATTGACGGTGAGATCGTTAAAGATTTCCCGGTTACCGCTAAACTCGAAAAGGCTAAGCCGGTGCTCAAAACACTGCCGGGCTGGAAATGCGATATACGCGGTATCAGAAATTACGAAGACCTTCCGGCCAACTGCCGCAGCTATATTGAGTTTATAGAGAAAGAATTAGGCTACCCGATCACCTTAGTCTCCAACGGACCTGGGCGGGATGAGATCATCTATCGGGGTTTTGAAAAATAATTCGGAGGAAATGTATGAAACTTTTGTCTGTTGCAATACCAAGCTACAATTCACAGGATTATATGAGGCATTGCATAGAGAGTCTGCTTCCCGGCGGCGAGGCTGTGGAAATCCTGATCGTTGATGACGGGTCGAAAGACCAGACACCTGAGATTGCAGATGAGTACGAGCGGAAATATCCAGGTATCGTCAGGGCGATCCACCAGGAGAATGGCGGACACGGGGAGGCGGTCAATGCCGGACTCAGACATGCAGCCGGTTTTTTTTACAAGGTCGTGGACAGTGATGACTGGGTAGATCAGGAGGCCTACCAGAAGATTCTTGATTTCCTGGCTGAGGCAGTCAAGGAAGAGGAGCCTCTTGATATGCTTCTGTCCAACTATGTCTATGAGAAGCAGGGAGCCATCCACAAAAAAGTGATCAACTATCATTCTATTTTACCTGAAGGCAGGTATTTTGGATGGGATGAGATTGGCAGCTTTGGCACCAGTCAGAATATTCTGATGCACTCTGTCATCTACAGGACCCAGATGCTGAAAGAATCAGGGATGGTACTGCCCAAACATACTTTTTATGTAGATAATCTTTTTGTCTATCAGCCCCTTCCCTATGTGAAAAAGATGTATTATCTTGATGTGAACTTCTACCGTTATTTTATTGGAAGAGATGACCAGTCCGTCAATGAGAAGGTGATGATATCCCGTATAGACCAGCAGCTCAGAGTCAATAAGCTTATGATTGACACTTATGCCAGCCATGAGGACAAGTTTAATTCTGAGAAGCTGCAGAAATACATGATTCATTATCTGCAGACCATTCTTATGGTTTCCTCCGTTCTGCTGATGAAGATGAATACAGCTGAGGCGGATGTCATGAGAGATGATCTCTGGCATTATCTGGCAGAACGGTCACCAAAAGCCTATAAATCCTGTGAGGGAACTCTGATCGGCAAGCTGACCACATCCCACGGCAAGTTCAAGCATAAGCTCACGATGGGAGGTTATAAGATTGCCCAGAAGTGGTTCGGATTCAACTAGATTCAGAAGAAATGATCTGATCCTGGCTGGAGTAATCCTGATGATATCTGTGGTCCTGTGGTACTTTGTATCCTTTTTTGGAAAGACAGGGAGAGAGATTACCATCAGGGTGGACGGACAGCTTTATGGGACTTACCAGCTTGATGCGGACAGGGAGATTGTTATTGAACCTCCCCCTGCAAAGGAAAAGAACCTGAAGGCCGGCAGGAAGAATGTCCCATGGAGAAATGTTCTGAAGATCCGCTCAGGCCAGGCCTCCATGATTGAGGCGGACTGTCCTGATCTGATCTGCGTGCACCACAGACCCATATCAAGGCAGGGGGAAAGCATTGTCTGTCTCCCTCATAAGGTGGTGGTGGAAGTGACTGGAGAGAAATCTGCTCAGTCCACCACCCGGGAAGAAGATTATGATCTTCTGACCCGATAAGAAGCGGGCAGTCTGATAATTCACAGCCTTTCAGAAAACGTTAATATTTTATCATTCTGAGCTGGGATACAGATAATAGATTGAATTCTTTTTCGTACAATCTGATCTTTGATATCACTGTAATGGGCGTTTCTTCTGTGTTTTAGTGATTGTCAAATGTATAATTGGGTATAAATGGAAATCAAGTGCTGTTAGAATATTAACAGACCTTGATTTCTCTTTTTTTTTCTTATAATATTAGAATGATTTAGTGGGTTCATATACTTTTACAGAATCTTTCCAATGGTTTTTTATGCCTCGGGAGGAGCCTTAAAAGGTACAATGACCATTAGTTTTTAATGAATGAAGAAAGAAGGTTGAAAAATGGGACTGCTAACATTTAGAGGTGGCCTCCATCCTTACGACGGTAAAGAGCTGAGTAAAGACCGGCCCATTACCGAGTATCTTCCCAAGGGAGAGATGGTATTTCCCTTGAGCCAGCACATCGGTGCTCCTGCAGTGGCCTGCGTCAAAAAGGGAGACCGTGTTCTGGTTGGTCAGAAGATTGCGGAGGCGGGAGGATTTGTGTCTGCCAACATTCACAGTTCAGTATCCGGAACGGTGAAGAAGATTGAGCAGAGAATGACTGTCTCGGGAAATAAGGTGAACTGCATCATCGTGGACAATGACGGTGAGTATGAGCAGGCAGAATTCACACCGGTGGAGAATCCTGACCGTGACGGCATCATCAATGCTGTCAAGGAGGCCGGTATAGTAGGTCTTGGCGGGGCCGGTTTCCCGACCCATGTCAAGCTCACACCGAAAGAGCCGGAAAAGATTGACAGGATCATCATCAATGCTGCCGAATGTGAGCCGTATATCACGGCGGATTATCGTTGTATGATGGAGATTCCTGAACAGCTGATCTCCGGACTCAAACTGATCCTTACCCTGTTTCCACAGGCGAAGGGGGTAATCGGTATCGAGGACAATAAGCCGGATGCCATAAAAAAACTGTCTGAACTCTGTGAGGCAGAGGATCGGATCGAAGTGGCCGCTCTGAAGACCAAATACCCCCAGGGAGCGGAACGTTCTCTGATTTTTGCTGTGACAGGCAGAGCCATCAACTCCAGTATGCTTCCTGCGGATGCCGGATGCATCGTGGACAATGTGGCCACGGCCATCGCCATCCACGAGGCAGTAACCCTTGGAAAGCCTCTTTATGAAAGGGTAGTCACAGTGACTGGTGACGCAGTGGTCAATCCCGGCAACTATAAGGTAAAGGCCGGTACCAATGCGGCAGAGCTTGCCGAGGCTGCCGGCGGTTTCAAAGAGAAGCCTGAAAAGGTGATTTCCGGTGGGCCAATGATGGGAATGGCTCTCTCCACACTGGATGTTCCGTGTGGAAAGACATTCTCTTCTCTGCTTTGTTTTACAAAGGACGAAGTCAGAGCCTGTGAGCCCAGTAACTGTATCCGCTGCGGAAGATGTATCGAAGTCTGTCCGGCGGGCCTGATGCCCACCAGGCTTTCAGAGATTGCCGACCGCGGTGATTTTGAACTGTTTGACCAGCTCGATGGCTGTGAATGTGTAGAGTGCGGCTGCTGCTCCTACATCTGTCCGGCCAAGAGAAGACTGACCCAGTCCATGAAGACCGGGCGCCGTGAGGCCCTGGCCCTCAGGAGAAGAAGAAAAGCATAAGGAGAGGTGAATGATGAACGAACAATTATATAACGTATCCGCCAATCCTCATGTGAGGGACAGAGCGACCACTCACAGTATCATGCTTGATGTGATCATTGCCCTGCTTCCTGCCACTTTTCTCGGATGGTGGAATTTCGGCTGGAAAGCCATTGTAAATACAATTCTGTGTGTGGCTACCTGCATTATCGCAGAGTATGCCTGGCAGCATTTTATGCATAAGAAGATTACAATCATGGACTGTTCCGCAGCCCTGACTGGCCTTCTCCTGGCCATGAATCTGCCTCCGGAAGTACCTTTTTTTATTCCGGTGATCGGCGGTATTTTTGCGATTATTGTGGTGAAACAGATCTTTGGCGGTCTGGGACAGAACTTTATGAATCCGGCCCTCGGCGCCAGATGTTTCCTGTTGATATCCTATGCGGGACTTATGACCAACTTTTCCTACAAGGGATTCGGAGGAAGCTTTGATGCGACCACAGGGGCGACACCTCTGGCAGCTCTGAAGGCAGGAGAGGCAGTAAATATCCGTGCTATGTTTTTCGGTAATACTGCAGGTACCATCGGTGAGACATCAGCTTTGCTGCTGATTCTCGGCGGACTCTACCTCATTGCCCGCAGGATCATCAGCTGGCGGATTCCGGTCTGCTATATCTGTACACTGGCACTGTTTGTTGTTCTTTTTGGAGATCATGGGATTGACATTCAGTATCTGGCTGCCCATATGTTCGGCGGCGGCCTTATGCTGGGAGCTTTCTTTATGGCCACAGACTATGTTACATCACCCATCACCCCTAAAGGGCAGATCATTTTTGGAATTATCCTCGGAATCCTTACAGGACTTTTCCGAATTTTTGGTGGTTCCTCCGAAGGTGTTTCCTATGCGATCATCTTCAGTAACCTGCTTGTTCCTCTGATCGAGAGATACACGATTCCGGTCGCTTTCGGGAAAGGAGGCAAGAAATAATGAATGCACTGATTAAAGATTGTCTGAAGCTGATTGTGATTACTCTGGCAGCCGGTGTCCTTCTGGGCATCATCTATGAAGTGACCAAAGAGCCCATCAGGATTCAGCAGGAAAAAACCCAGATGGAAGCCTACAAAAAGGTCTTTCCTGATGCAAAGAGTTTTGAGGATCTGGAAGGTTTTTCTCCTGAAGCAGCCTCTAAAGTAATCTCTGAGAATACCACCAATACGGTGGATGATCATGCCGGTGACGAGATCAACGCTGTCGTCGTGGCAAAAGATGAAGCCGGCAATAATTTAGGTTACATCTTTGACGCCACTACTCACAAGGGATACGGCGGAGATATCCAGCTTACAGTAGGTATCAAAACGGACGGCACAGTGACCGGATACTCCGTGCTTGCCATTGGTGAGACTGCGGGCCTTGGTATGAACGCCAACACTGACACCTGGGAGTCTCAGTTCGAGAATAAGAAGGTGGAGACATTCTCCGTGGTGAAGGATGGCAGTGGTGCTGATGATGACAGTAAGATTGATGCCATATCCGGTGCCACCATCACAAGTAAAGCAGTTACAGGTCTGATGAACAACTGTCTTGCTTATTTCCATACGATAGAAGGAGGTAACTAAGATGAAACAAAACAGCCCTGTTGAAAGATTATATAATGGTATCTTAAAAGAGAATCCGACTCTGGTCCTGATTCTCGGTATGTGTCCGACTCTTGCCGTCACCACTTCAGCCATCAATGGTTTT
>Ga0310695_10015588_pt1 | contig 10094 bp, 8 predicted proteins | sample RumenRJG_04DNA_FD_203882 | JGI IMG/M metagenome (GOLD analysis project Ga0310695, IMG submission 203882) | Bovine rumen microbial communities from Lethbridge, Alberta, Canada - RJG_04 (v2) (version 2) | ecosystem: Host-associated > Mammals > Digestive system > Stomach > Rumen | place: Canada... | reverse complement strand
GCCGGGTTCGAGACGGTCCTCTGCCCGTGGCGGTACAAGGACAACGCCGTGAAGTTCGTCGAATACGCGAAAGCCCACGACGGCGGGAACATCCGGGGCGTGATGGAGACCACCTGGTGCGACCCCGCCGCCCTCGTGAAGCTCCTGCTCGAGATCCCCGCCGGGGAAGACGTGCCGGACAACTGCAAGTACGTCGCCGAGACCTACCGGACGCTGTTTATGTAAAATCGGAAATCGCTCTTGCGGCGGGGCAGAAACTGTGGTATACTGAAAGCGGAAACCGACCGCGGAAAGGAGGAGGCATCATGACCGGACGGGAATCCCTCGCAATAATCAAAGATCAGTCCGCCCGCTCCAACATCGACGAGATCGCCTCGGCCTTTGTCTCTTCCGTGGATCCCCGGACGATCATCCTTTTCGGATCCTTCGCCGAGGGGACCTACAACGACGACAGCGATTACGATTTCTACCTTGTCCTCGACGACGGCGTTCCCCTTCACGAAACCTGCAGAAAGGCCCACATGGCGATCTGCGATCTGAAAAACCGCCCCGTGGATATCGTGGTCGGACACGAGTCTTATTTTGAGGAGAAGAGGGCGAATCCCCGCAATCTTCTGATCGAAAGCGAGGTCCAGAACAAGGGCATCCTGCTCTATGACCGGAGAGGAGGTCTTCCCTCATGAGCGATTCCTCCGAAGCGGAAAGCATCCTGGCGTGGGTTAAAGAGATCATGGACCTCCTTCCCCCCTCCGAATAAAAAACCGGCCGGAAGCCCGGGATCTGTACGGTCCTGCGGTTTCCGGCTTTTTTGCTGTTCCGTCTTATACTATTCACACTCCAAAAAGCTGACTATATGAGTTTTGATCGCTCTCCGTAGAGCGCGAACAATCTATGATTGTGAGCTCGCGAACGATAACTCTGATAAGGTTGGATGACTAAATGGGTGTACGGACACAGACTGAACGAAATGGAGTCAGCCATGTCCTGCCCCAATTGAAGTTCTTGCCGCTGAACTTGTTCAGCAGGGCTTCATTTCGGGGAAGCCGCGTTTCCCCTTTGAAATCGTATTACGGATTCTCGTCGAAGTTCGAGAGGAGCTTGTCGAGCTGTTTGTTCGCGTTCTTGGTGATCTTCTGGAGGTAGGAGGCGACTTCCATCGAACTGTTGTTGATCATGTCCTCGATGAAGTTGGCTCCGGGGAGTTCGTAGGCGTAGGCAAAGCCGATGGTTCGGGTATCGGAGAGGAGCTGGAGCATTTCCGCGTCGTCGGGCTCGTCCGCGATCCGGGCCTTCATCGTCACCTCGTAGTAGGCGGGGAGGATGTTCTTGTAGTTGTAGCAGGACATGGCCTCCACCACCGCGCCGATCTTGTCCTGCTGGTCCGCGCCCGCGTTGGCCGGGATCCCCCAGGGGGCGTCGGTGCAGCAGTTGATGTAGTTCTCCTGGTTCTCGTCCAGTTTCGGGGTGGAGAGGAATCCGGCGTGGGCCTCGCAGTCGTTGATGTAGGCGTAGACGTCCTTCAGCTGCATGTAGGCGAAGAGGAAATTGCCGCCCTCGAGCATGGAGGGGTAGAATTCGCCCGCGCTGAAGAACCGGTCCGCCCGGGTCATTTCGCGGAGCCGCGACATGATGGAGTCCGCGCGGTCCGTGTCGAAGTCCAGATAGATCGTGCCCTCCCTGTCCCGGCGGTACAGCGGCAGGTCCAGCGCCTCCTGCATGGCGTACCAGGATCCGCGGAAGCCGCAGAAGCCGAACCGGTCGTCGGTGGTCATTTTCCCGTCGCCGTTGAGGTCGTTCGTCGCCTGATCCGCGAGTTTTTTCAGTTCGTCCAACGTCCAGCGGCCCTCTCTCACCGTATTATAAGGCACTTCGATCCCCAGATCCGCCGCCAGATCCTTGTTGACGAGCATCATTCTCGTCCAGTGCAGGCCGCAGTAGCTGAGATAGTTGGAGACGGCATACATCTTGCCGTTCACGGTCCAGGATTCCGTCGCCAGCTCGGGCCACCAGGGTCTCGAAAAATCGAACTGGTCGATGTTGTAGACGTTCAACAGATACCCCTGGGTGCCGAGGGAGACGGTCTTCTTGTCGTGACCGATGGTGATGTCGAAGGCGTCGTCCCCGCCCTTGACCGTCGTCTTCACCGTCGTGGCGTTCCCGTCCGTGTCCCCGGAATCGATGGAAACGATCTTCACGTTGAAGCGGTCTTCGATGTACTGCTTCGACTGGTACAGGGCGTCGTTAAGGGGGGTACCGTTCATCTCGTCGCTGGCGATGAAGGAATAGGTGTCCTGATGGTGCATGCAGGAGAGCACCCGGAATTCGTACCCTCCGAGATCGGTCTCGGGGATATCGTCCATGAGCTCGGTCTCCTCCGGTTCTTCGGCGGTCACATCCGCGGAAGGGGTCGACGGGGCAGCGGGAGATCCGCCGGATCCGGGGCCGGCCTCGGGCTGCGTTTCCCCGCAGGACGCGAAGAGGAAGGACGCCGCAAGGATCGCGGACAGCAGGACGGAAATGCTTCTTTTCATGTTGATCCTCCTTTTGCTGAGAGAGCAGAGTGTTTTCAGGTCCGGGTCACGGAGTTATTCGTACAGCACTTCAAAGGGCGGGAGGGCCTGCCATTCATCCGAGTCGAACACCCGCCCGAGGACGCGGTGCACGAAGGTCTCGAAAGCCCCCGCGTTTTCGTCCGCCGGGGGTGGAGCGCGTTCCAAAATCTCCTCCCGCGGATAAAGCAGAGTGGGCGGGATCCCGAAGCAGCGGACGTGATGTTCCCTCCCCTCCCGTCGGACCGTGAGCTCGAGGAACATCTTCGGTGTCGACCACACGCGCGTTTCGCCCTTTTCGTTCACCCGGGAATAGGGATCGTAGTTCTCCGGAGCCTCGGGGATCCCTGAAAAGTCGATCGCCTCCGCCAGGCGGGCCAGCTCGTCCAGTTCCCGGCGGTCCAGTTTCAGGCGGGTGCGGAACTTCGCGGGATCGGAGGCGTTGGCCGTCTTGACGAGGGTCCCGGTCCGGCTGTCGTAGGAGCTCCCCTCTCCCGGCGCGCTGACTCCCCAGCGGACGGAGAAGGAGAATGCCGGTTCCCGGGAACAGCCGGGGAATGGGGCGAGGACGAGGAGAAGGCAGAGGAACGCGAGAACGGTCCGTTTCATAAGCGCTTCCCTCCTCTTTTTCGTCTTTATTCTCTCCCCGCGTTCTTCGACTCCCACCAGCGGGTGAAGGCGGCGGCATAGTTGGTTTTGAATCCCGCGGCGCCGGTCCCGCACATTTCCTCCCACCAGGCGGGATAGTCCCCGAGATTCGAGAAGACCTGAATTTCTCTGTCGCTGAGGTATTTCACGTCCTCCCTTGTATACTGCCGGTCGTTGAGGCCGATCTCCCAGAGGTCCATGCCGGCGATAAAGGCTTTATTCTCCTCCGTGAGCCGCCGGATGTTCGCCCCGAGCCGCACGCCCGCGGGTTTGCCGATGGTCCGGCAGGTCTTCTGCATGTCGTCGAGGATCCCCCGGTCCCCGGAGAAGAGGATGTACCGCTCCCGGTTCGGGGACTTCTCGAGGATCTCGAGCATCCGGGGCATCAGGCCGGAGGCGCAGAACTCCACCTCCACGGTGATCTTCCGCGTCTGCCGGGCGAGCCACGCGTCGAAATCCGAAAACCGCATCAGCTTCGCCATCCGGGGCTCCGATTTGTAGGCTTCCACATAATCCCCGAAGAGACGCCAGGGAACCGTCGCCAGGCCTTCTTCGTCCGCGTGCTTCGGCGGTTTCTCCGGGAGCAGGTGCAGAGCGTAGGGGATCTCGATCCGGGAGAGCTCCTCCCAGGTCATGTCGGCGAGGCGGCGGATCGTATATTTCGTGGGATGCCCGCAGGTGAGGCGGGAAAAATGCCCGTCATGGCAGACGACAGCCTCCCCGTCCTTCGAGAGGCGGATGTCCAGCTCGATCCCCTCGTATCCCGCGTCGACGGCGGCCTGAAACGCTCCCTCGGTGTTTTCCGGCGCGCTCTGGACGACGCCCCGGTGCGCGAACCGCATGGGTCCGGTATAAGTCATGGTTCAGTCCTCAGATTTCCGTTTTTTTCAGTATAGCACATTCCGGCGGGAAAGGCAACGGGAAAATTTGCGGTCGTGATGAAAAAATATGCGGGGGATCCCGAATTATTCTCAACCGCCGAGGGAGGAAACCGGTTCTGACGGAATTCGCCGACGTCCGTTTTCCCTCTTGAATTGCGGTCCGATTCGTGGTATACTGGACGCGAGGCCGCACGGTCTGCCCCCGTCGGAGAAAGCGGGATGCGCGGCGCGGTCAATCCGTCCATCATACATATTTCAGAGGAGGATCCCCCATGAAAATCCTGTTCCAGGGCGACAGCATCACCGACGCCGGAAGAAGCCGCGCGGACTTCCACGATCTCGGCTTCGGCTATCCGAAATACACGGCGGAGCTCATCAAGAACCGCCATCCCGGCACGGACTTCGAGTTCATCAACCTCGGGATCGGCGGGCACCGGGCGGAAAATCTCCGGGACCGCTGGCAGACGGACTGCATCGACTTACAGCCGGACTTCGTCTCCATCATGATCGGCATCAACGACACCTGGCACCGCGCCGGGGACCGAAACTGGATGCCCCACGAGTATTTCGAGGAGTGCTACCGCTATCTGCTGACGGAGATCAGGGCGAAAACGCACGCGAAGATCCTGATGATCGAACAGTTCCTGCTTCCCGTGCCGGACAAGGAGTTCTTCCACGTGGACCTCGACCCGAAGATCCAGGTCACCCGGAAGCTGGCCCGGGAATACGCGGACGCCTTCCTCCCGATGGACGGGCTGTTCGCGTCCCACTGCATCGGCGAGGCTCCCACCGCCTGGGCCGCGGACGGGGTACATCCGACCGAAGCCGGTGCGCGGCTGATCGCGGGGTATTACGCCGACGCGTTCGACGAGCTCTTCTGCTCGATCAAATAACGAACGACTCCGCCTTTCGAAAACAGCAAGACGGACATTCCGGTGACTGTGTCGACCGGTCCGTCGCGGAGGAGGATCGCTATACCTTCTCGAAGGTAAAAAAGGAATGAAAGGCTACGCCTTTCGGAATTTATGTCCTGCGCGGACGGCGGCAGGGGACCCAACTCAGGCCGTAGGTTCCCCTGCGGGGTCCTTGGCCGTATGGCATAAACTTACAGCTCGTCCCGGATTCGAAATTCGATCTTGCATCCCACGTCCTCGCGCGGTCTTTGTTCGTGCAGTCTATACCATGCTCGGAGCAAGCTCCTCGGCCTCCGGCGGCGTTTCAGGCGCGCATTGGGCACAGGGACGCGCACGGCTGAATCGAAAACTGTTTCTTTGTCTTCGCGCACATTTTCAAATTCAGACAGACGTGCAGACAGAACGGCGCGATCAAAAATCTGTTTGGGCTAAACATGGAGTTTTGCCGGCGAATGTTTCATGTGAAACAATTCATAATTCTTCATTCTGAATTCTGAATTTCATTCCTCATTCCTAATTCCTCATTCACTCCTAACTCCTCACTCCTCACTCATTTCCCCGCGAAACGCGCGAAAAAACTCCCCCGGCGTAAAATCGGAGGAGTTTTCTTTGTTTTATTCCACGATCGCTTGTTCGGTTTCGGAGATGGCGAAGACGGTGAGGAAAAGGGTGTCGAAGTCGTTCGAGTTTGTCCAGACGCGGTAGTACATGCTGCCCGCGGGGATGGCGGCGGCGTGGGCTGCTTCCTCGTCCTCGTGGACGTAGACGCTGCTGGTCTCGATCTTGGCGAAGGCCGCTCCGTTCCTTGCGGCGTCGTAGGTCATGCGGGGGAATTTGCTCCGCGGATCGGTCCTAAGCCGCAGACCCTTTTCGTGGAGGGTATCCCAGACGTCCCTGCCGTCGAACTTGAAGGAGGATTTGACGGAGAAGAATTCGTTCCCCTGGGTCGCGGTGACGGTGTGGCCGACCTCGTGCTCCGCCGTGCTCCCCGTCAGGTGGTTGCGGAATTCGAAGAGGCGCGCGCCGATGGGGTTGTTCTTCGTCATCTTGCCCTCGAAGATCACCTTCCGGTCCGCGTCCTCCACGACGTAGCCGGGTTTCAGGTGGTCGCCGTCGAAGCGGAAGTAGACCTCCGTGACGCCGGGAGCGGTTTTGAAGGTCTCGAAGGCGGCGGAGGGGAATTCCGGTCCGGCGTCCAGTTCCGCGCTCTTTTTGAAGGCCTTGACTGTCCCGAAGACGCCGAATCCGAGGGCGGCGATGCCGAGGACGATCAGGATGGGGGAGAAGAGCTTGCTCATTTTGCCGTTGGTCGTGGTTTCTGGGTTATCGGGATCGTAGAAGACGTCGATATCCCCGCCCACCGCGAACTTTCCGCCGAGGTTCGGGAAGGTGCCGTCGTACTCCCTGCCGTCCACCGTGTAGCGGAACCCGACGTCGTACTGCGCGGCCTCGTCCGTGTCGGTGCGGGGGACCTCGGTGACGGAGGTGATCGTCCCGACGGTCTTCTCGAAATTGTCGGTGTTGAAGCCGAGGGTCAGGATGCCGAACACGATGAGGATGATGCCGGCGGGGACGAAGAACCGGGCCGGACCCGAGTTCCGCATGAACCGCGCGAATTTGTTCTCGATATTCATTTGCGTTCTCCTTTGCGCAGAAATCTGACGTCCTTTATCATACCATGAAACGGGAGGAATGTCAATGAACGGGACGAATTTTCGAAAGAGGTTCCGGCCCTTTTCCGCCTCCCCGGGGAGATCCGGCTTTTCCTTCTTTTTTGAACAAATTCTTATAAAGGTATTGAAATATTTAACGCGATGTGATATGATAAACTTGTGATGGTTTCCCCCGAATGACGCGCGGCGTTTCCGGGAGGGGCCGGAAAAACGAAAAATCATGATTTCAACGCTCATGAAAAAGGAGTTTCATCATGAAGAAGAAATTGAGCATCCTGCTCGCGGTCGTGTTCTGCCTGACGCTGTTCCCGCTCACGGCGGCGGCGGATGATCCGACAGCGGTCACGTATTATGACCTCTGGGTCGGCGGCGAACAGGTGACAAGCGCAAAGCTGTCCGGGGAGGGCTGGAGTTATAGCTCCGAAAATCAAACACTGACCTTGGACGGGTACAACTACACAGGCGCAGGGCATCAGGGACAGACCCAATATCCCGAATGCGGCGCGATCTACATCGGGATTCCGAATCTTGTGCTCGTTGTCAAGGGCACCAATACCGTCAAAGAGACCGGCGGCGTAACGGGACATTATTGCAGCAACGGCATCGTCTCCGCATATGGTCTTACGATCACAGGCTCCGGCACGCTGAACGCCATCGGCGGTATTCCGATTCCAAGAAGCGACAGTCATGGTCAGAGCCGCGGCATTCGCGTCATGGGCAAACTGACCGTCGACAAAAACTTCACAGGAACGTTAAATGCTCAGGGTTCGGCATTTTCAAATTCCGGCAATACCGACGTCTGTCATGGCCTTGCTGCGGACGAAATTGCGATATACAACGGTACGGTCGTCGCCAAAGCCGGGGATATCTCCGGCAGCTTCGGCCAGTCCATTGGTATTGCAACAAGTTCAGCAACGATCTATGGCGGTAATGTCACAGCCATCGGGGGGAAGCCGTCCGGCTCTACATACAGCTACGGTTTCGGCAGAGCGAATCTGACAGTCAGCGGCGGTACGGTCACCCTGATCGGCGATACCAACGCTTTCTACTATTCCGGACGTACTCTCTCTCTGGCAGACGGTGCAACCGCTTCCGGATCGACGAATACAAGCGGAGATCCCTTGGAGGCTTACGAAGCCGGCAAGCTCAGTTCCTATAAGTTTATCACGATAACAGCGTCTCCCCAGAATCCCACGACCTTCACCGTGACTCTTGTCGGGAATAACGAATCGAAAGAATACACGGTCGAAGCAGGCAGCGATTTCGAATTGCCGACATGCGGTTTCAACGCTCCCGCCGGCAAGCTGTTCAAGGCGTGGAGCATCGCCGGAGTGGAAAAAAAGCCCGGCGACAAAATCGAAGTCACTTCCGATACAACAATCACCGCTGTCTGGGAAGACGTGCCTGCTTCTGCCGAAACCTTCACCGTGACCTTCGACACACTCGGCTACGGCGTGGCTCCTTCAGCGCAGACCGTCGTGAAAGGCGAAAAAGCGACAAAGCCTGATAACCCGGTCTCTGACCCCCTCACGTTCGACGGCTGGAAGATCATCGTAGATGGCAGCGAAAAAGACTACGATTTCGATACCCCGGTTGAAAAGGATATCACCCTCATAGCCAGATGGCTTGTCCCGACCTCTCCCAGCTACGTGACCGCCAACTGGAGCACAGAAATAAAGAGAGTAGAACTCACATACAATGACACTCCCGATGTGACGGTTTACGAAACGGATGCCGTGATTTCCTGGACGGTCATTCAGGAAGCCACGTCGACCTCCTCCGGCAAGATCCTCTACAAGGGGACTGCGGAGGGACGTGACGGTATCGAGTTTACGGAAGAATGGATCGAGATCATCCCGCCGCTCTCCGGCAGTTCCGACTGGATCCGGAAGAGCCTCGCGATGGGCGCCGCCCTGTTCAATCCCCCGAAGAAGCAGACGGGTTCCAGACTGCCCGAGCCCGAGAAGCAGCCCGATCCCGTGATCGTCACCGTTGACGCGGAGACCCCGGCCATCGCGGACGAACCGGCGGAACCCGAGATCCCCTTCGTCGACGCGGCTCCGGGTGATCCCTACTACACCGCCATCGTCTACGCCTTCAAGTCCGGCCTCATGAAGGGTATTTCCGACACCGAATTCGGCCCGTCCGGCACCCTGAACCGCGCGATGTTCGTGACGATCCTCGGCAGACTGGATATGATCGATCCTGCGGACTATACCGGTTGCCCCTTCAAAGACTGCGAGCCTCTCGGCGACTGGGACTACCTCCCCTACGTCGCGTGGGCTGCTGAAAAGGGCATCGTCCTCGGCTTCGGCGACGGCACCTTCCGCCCCTTCGATCCCGTGACGAACGAACAGGCCGTTCTGATGCTCCGCCGGTACGCGGACTACCTCGGCCGGGAGACCGCCGCCCCCGAGATCGCCTATGAGGGCGCGTCCCCCTGGGCTTCCGCCGCCGTGGCGTGGGCCTTCGCGGACGGGATCTACCCGACCGAAACCGACGCCCCCTTCACCTCTCCCGCCGAACGCGGATGGACAGCCCGCGCATTCTACAATCTCGTCGGGTTCCTGACGAAGTAAAGTACATCCAAAAGGGAGACGCGGCTTCTTTGAAAAGAAGCCTGGCAAGAAACTTCAATTGGGGGTAGGACAAGGTTATACCAATCAAGTGCGGTTGAACCTTGCCACACCAATGAAGCTATCCAACCGTATCAGAGTTATTGTACGCGAGCTCATGATCGGAGATCATTCGCCTTCTACATCTTGCGATCGAAACCCATATAGTAAGCTTGTTAGAGCGCGAATTGCATACGACTACCGAAAACGAAAAGCCTTTCCTCATTCCGGGGAAGGGCTTTTTTGGCGCGGGGATTCTGTCCGTTTTGTCCCTTCCGGCGCAAAAATTCACAGGGAAGGGGTAGATTCCGGGAGTCCGGTCCGGTATACTGGATTTGCAGACGGCGGAAAAACGGATCACGAAAGGAGCGGGAAAATGAAACTGTCCGTGATATTCGAAGAGAGACCGAAACAGTGGGGGTTCCGGGGGGATCCGTATTTCTGGGATCACCTGAAAGGGCGCGCGGAAAGCATGGATCTGCTCTCTCCGGGCGAGCTGGAAGCCTGGATCAGAAGGGAATACCTGTCCGTCTCCGGCAAGCCCCTGACCGACACCTACGGCGATTTCGCGGTCGTCAAACAGTTTGCCCACGGGGGAATGAGCTCCGGCGGCGTCGACAACCTGTGGTGGCTGGACAAAGGGATCCCGCTCTTGAAAAGCAGATTGGAGAAGATCTCAAAAAAGGGGGGCTGATACTATTCTCGTTCTAAAAAGCTAACTATATGGGTTTTGATCGCTCTCCGTAGAGTGCGAACAATCTATGATTGTGAGCTCACGTGCGATAACTCTGATAAGGTTGGATGGCTATATTGG
>Ga0310695_10015586_pt1 | contig 10095 bp, 7 predicted proteins | sample RumenRJG_04DNA_FD_203882 | JGI IMG/M metagenome (GOLD analysis project Ga0310695, IMG submission 203882) | Bovine rumen microbial communities from Lethbridge, Alberta, Canada - RJG_04 (v2) (version 2) | ecosystem: Host-associated > Mammals > Digestive system > Stomach > Rumen | place: Canada... | reverse complement strand
GCGCGAGGTCGACCAGCTTGCTGATCGCATCGGTCGTCTGGGCCTTGGAGCGCTGCTCGAAGTACTTGCCGAGCGTGATGAGGGTCAGGATCATGGCCGCCGAGTCGAAGTAGAGGCCGTGGGCGGCCGCGTGGGCCGCGGCGTGGTCGTGCACGCCGAGGGCCGCCGCGAGCGCAAGCAGCTGCGCCGTGCTGTAGGCGAACGACGCCGCCGAGCCCAGCGCGACGAGCGAGTCCATGTTGGGCGAGAGGTGCGCGAGCGTGCGGAAGCCCACCTGGAAGTAGCGGCGGTTCGCGAAGAGCACGGGCACCGCGAGCAGGAGCTCGACGAGGCCGAGCACCATGGCGTTGGCGTCGCCGGCGAGCACGGGCGGCTGCGGCCAGCCGAGCATGGGGCCCATCGCCACGTAGAACAGGGGCACCGAGAAGAGCAGGCTCACGGCCAGCTGGCGCCTGCGGGCGGCGAGGTCGGCCGCGGCCCGGGAGCGCAGGTCGCTCTCCGAGGCGGATGCGGGGAGGGATGTGCTCTTCTCGCCCGCGCCCTGCGCCGTGACGGCGCCCTGGGTGCCCGCCGTGCGCGGACGTGCGCCGTAGCCGGCGCGGTCGATGGCCTCGACCACGGCCGCGACCGTCTGGGGGCGCCCGTCGTAGACGAGCTCCATCGTGTTCTTGAGCAGGTTGACGTTGGCCTCTGCCACGCCCTCGACCGCGCCCGCGGCCTTGCCCACCCGCGCCGAGCACGCGGCGCAGGTCATGCCCTCTATGTCGAACGTCTCGCGCGACGTCGCGTCTTGCATCGCGTGCCTCCCTCGGGCCGTGCCTACATGAACTTCTTGAAGAGGGACATGACCTCGTCGGTCACCTGGGTGTCGCCGTCCTGGATGCGCTCGACCACGCAGGTCTCGAGGTGGTCCTGCATGACCATGCGGCTGATCGCCTTGACGGCGCTCTCGACGGCGGCGAGCTGCGTGAGGACGTCGCCGCAGTAGCGGTCCTCCTCCACCATCTGCTTGATGCCGTTCAGCTGGCCGACCGTGCGGTTGATGCGGCATCCCACGTCGTGCTTGAGCTTGTCGGAGCGCGGCGTGTGCTTGTGCGCGGCGCAGGTGCAGGCGGAGCGCTCGCTCTTCTCGGCCATGAGCCGTCCCTTCTTTCGGTTGCATACCCCCATGGGGTTCCTTCGTGACACACTATACCCCCTTGGGGTACCTTCAAACCAGATTCACGCGTCCGCGACAAAAAGAGGGGGACCCGCGATGCGAGTCCCCCTCCCCTGACGCTATGTGTTGAGGCTACGCGGCCTCGCCCGTGACGCCGGCGCTCGTGTCGTACGAGCCGCCGCGGTTGTTGTACAGGTACTCGTAGATCCTCTCGAGCATGTCGCTGTTCGAGCCGTTGCCGGTTCCGGTACCGTTGCCGATGCCGTTGCCCGTGCCGTTGCCGATGCCGGAGCCCGTGTCGCTCACGGTGTTCTGCTTCTTCTGCTGCTCCTGCAGCGCCTCGTCGGAGCCGAGCGTGACGTCGACGGTCTTCTCCTCCTTGCCGCGCATGAACGTGACGGAGACGGTCTGGCCGACCTCGTGCGAGCGCACGTCCAGGATCATGCCGTCGGCGGAGGTGATGGCCTTGCCGTTGACCGCCGTGATGATGTCGCCCTTCTGGATGCCGGCCTTCTCGGCGGGACCGCCCGAGGCGACCTCGGCCACGTAGGCGCCCTGGTTGACGGACAGGTTGTTGGCCGTCGCGTTCTGGGCGTTCACGGTCTGCATCGAGAGGCCGATGTAGGCGTGGGTCACGGTCTCGCCGGCGATGATCTTGTTCGCGACGTTGACGGCGTAGTTGACCGGAATCGCGAACCCGATGCCCGCGAAGGACTCGGTGTCGGACGAGAACAGCGTGCAGATGCCCACGAGCTTGCCCTCGGCGTCGACGAGCGCGCCACCGGAGTTGCCGGGGTTGACCGCCGCGTCGGTCTGGATGAGGTTGGTGTAGAGCGTGTAGCCCGAGGTGGACTGCATCATCTGGTTGCGAGCGAGCGAGCTGACGATGCCCGCGGAGACGGACTGGTCGAGGCCGAAGGGGCTGCCGACCGACATGACCCAGTCGCCGGCGACGAGCTTGTCGGAGTCGCCGATCTCCATGGGCGTGACCTGCGTGTCACCGAGGTCGACGTGCAGGACCGCGAGGTCGCTCGTCGGGTCGGAGCCCACGACCTTGGCGTCGAGGCTCTTGCCGTTGACGGTGACCGACACGGACGTGGCGCCGTCGATAACGTGGTAGTTGGTGATGATGTTGCCCGAGGTGTCGTAGACGACGCCCGAGCCCAGGCCCGACCCCTGCTGGGTGGTCACGTTGACGACCACGACGGAGGGCAGCGCCTTCGCCGCGGCGGCCTTGGCGACCGACATGTTCTCGCCGTCGGCCGTGATGTTGATGGACTGGCCCGTCGCGCCGTCGGTGGTCTTGATGCCACTCACGCCACCGAAGAAGCCGACCGCCTTGAGGACGAAGACGATGAGGGCGGCGCCGATCAGGCCGCCGACGAGGCCAAGCGCGATGCTCGCCGCGGGACGCGTGCCCTTGGGTTTGCCGTCGCCGTCATGGGACGCCTTGCCCGAGGGGCGAGGCGACTGCGGCGGCGTCGGGGGAACCTGGCCCTGTCCGGGCGTGGGCACCTGCTGGGTCGTAGCCGCGTGCGCCTGGGCGGTCGGCTGCGCCTGGGTCGGCTGCGCCGGCACCTGCTGCGTGGGCTGCACGGGCTGCGCAGGCGTCGCCTGGGGCGGGACCGGCTGGGCCTGGGAGTTGTCATCCATGCCAGGAATCGGAGGACGGCCGTTATCGAACGTGCTCATGATCATTCCTTCCCAAAGCAATAGACCAATAGGTTTCACATCGACTACTCTACCCATCTCACGAAAAAAGACCCGTCTCCCCTCGGACGAACACCTTAGGAAGACAAGCCTTTTGGTTTCCTGAAAACGGGCCTTAGTTTGCCCCGCGGGACCGGATGGCGCGAGCTACACCTTGAAGAGGTAGCCAACGCCGCGCACGGTCACGATGTGGGCTGCGACCTGCGGGCCGACCTTCGAGCGCACACGCCTGATGTGCACGTCTACCGTGCGGGTGCCGCCGCAGTACTCGAAGCCCCACACGCGATGCAGCAGCGTCTCGCGCGAGTAGGCGCGCGCCGGGTGCGTCGCCAGGAACGACAGCAACGAGTACTCCATGAGCGTGAGGTCGACGGGCTCCTCGTCGATGTAGACCTGATAGGTGGCCAGGTTGATCGTCATGTTGTCGATGGTGACGATGTCGGCCGGCGCGCTCTCCTCGCCAGGCCACAGTAGCAGTGCGCAGCGCACCTCGAACTCGGCCTCGCTGGCGCCGGCCATGATGAAGTCGTTTCTCCCTTGCGACGGCAGGTGAAGCGAGCTGAGCTTGCCCTCCTCGCAGATCACGAGGGTCGGGATGAAGCCGTTGTCAGAGACGTAGGAGTCGATCGCGTTGAGCGTGTCCTGATCGAGGTTGTCGGAGTCGACGATCACGAGGTCGAACTCGTGGCCAGAGGAGATGGCCTGAGAAAACGTGTCGGGGGTACTGGGGAGAATGGAGACGTCCAGCGCGTGCTTCAGCTCGCGCATACGCTCGATGTATCGCGAAGTCCTGCTCACCAGCAGGATGTTCTTATGGTGCATTCGGCGACCCCCAAGCTCGGCAAATCCAACACGGAGCGAACTAACAGTCGAAGCGCTGTCGCACTCCCCTGAAGAATCGTACGACCTCCATATTGTAGCGTTGTAAATTGGTTGCCGCCGTAAACAAATGTAAACGCTCCCTCGACGAATCGCGCACATTACGACCAGTCGCACCACGTGTCCCAAAAAAAGACCCCGCGTGGCAAGTTTTGAAAATCGCGAACGCAATTCTTGCCTCTGTGGCAAGGCAAGGCTGGCCCCTTTCCCCGAAAGGCATCGCAGGCATGCATACTACTGGACGCCAACTGGCGCGCTTCGTTGTTTTATGCAGGCTTTTCCCGCGCGACGCCCCATGTGTCACAAATCCTTGTACACGAGGGGCAGTTTTTGCTCACCGCCAATCCAAATCTTTCCACGGCACCCTGGTTTTGCGCGACGAGGCGTCGAGGACACGGCATCTGCCGCCCGGCACACCCATGCCGCCCAACCGACGCGCGTTCGTCGTGCGGCCGCAGCAAATAGAACGGGCCCCTCGCTCGAGGGGCCCGAATGGGGAACGCTCTGCGTTCTTGTTAGCGGATGCTTCCGAGGAATTGCTTCGTTCGCTCCTGCGTGGGGTTGTCGAAGACCTGGTCGGGCAGACCCTGCTCCGCCACGACGCCGTCCTCCATGAAGACGACGCGATCGGCAACGTCGCGCGCGAAGCCCATCTCGTGGGTGACGACGATCATCGTCATGTCGCCGTTGAGGGCGAGCTCACGCATGACGGCGAGGACGTCGCGGACGAGCTCAGGGTCGAGCGCGGACGTGGGCTCGTCGAAGAGCAGCACCTTCGGGTGCATGGCCACGGCGCGCGCGATGGCGACGCGCTGCTGCTGGCCGCCGGAGAGCTGGGGCGGCTTGAAGTCGGCGCGGTCGGCCAGACCGACGGCCGTGAGCTGGCGCATGGCCTCCTCGCGCGCCTCCTCCTTCGACTTCTTGAGCACCTTGGTCTGGCCCACCATGACGTTCTCAAGGGCAGTCATGTGCGGGAACAGGTTGAAGCCCTGGAACACCATACCGAGGTCACGCCTGAGCTCGTTGACGTTGGTCTTGCTCGCGCCGGTGATCTCCTGGTCCTCGATCAGGATGTGGCCGGCCGTGGGCGTCTCGAGCAGGTTGATGCAGCGCAGCATCGTGGACTTGCCCGAGCCGGACGGCCCCAGCACGACGACGATCTCGCCGTTCCAGACGTTGAGGTTGACGTCGCGCAGGACCGGCGTGTCGGTAAAGGTCTTGTTCAGGTGCTCGATGCGCACGACGGGGTGCTCGCCCTCCACGAAGTGGTGCTTGGAGCGGCCCTTGTCCCGTGCGAAGGCGAGACGGGCGGCCTCCTCGGCGTCGAGCGCGGGCGGGACGTCGATCTTGGCGGTGGGGTGGTTGATCTTAGGCAGCATCTCTTACGCCTCCTGCGTGGGATGGGAGCGGAAGGGCGAGGAAAGGGCGTCGACGAGGCTCACCTTGTTGCCGGCCGTGGCCGGGCCGCACGCCGAGGCGTTTGCCTGGGCGACGCCCACGCTCTCCTCGGCGGGCTCGGCCTCGTCGTCGGCCGGCGCGCTCACCTTGGGGCGCGGGCCTCCTCCGCGCTCGGAGTCGGCCATGCGCCTCTCGACGATGCCGACGACCTTGATGAGCGGGATCGTGACGATGAGGTAGTAGATGGCGGCGGCGACGTAGGGCGTGATGTTGCCCGAGACCGTGGTGAGGTTCTTCGAGAACATCATGAGCTCCATGACGCCGACGGAGGACAGCAGCGACGTGTCCTTGTAGGAGGTGATGAAGTCGCTCGTGACCGTGGGGATTACGCGGCGCACCATCTGCGGGAGGATGACCGTGAACATGGTCTGACCGCGGTTCATGCCGAGCGACGCGGCCGCCTCGTACTGGCCCTGCGGGATCGACTGGATGCCGGCGCGGAAGATCTCGGCCTGGTAGGCAGAGGAGTTGATCGCGATGACGATCACGCCGAGCACGTTGTTATCGATGTTGATGCCCATCATGGGCAGGCCGAAGAACATGATGTAGATCTGCAGAAAGAGCGGGGTTCCGCGCAGCACGTTGATGTAGATGCTCGCGAGGATGCGCAGGATCCTGATGTGGGAGATCTTCATCATGGCGAAGAGCAGGCCCAACGCGATGGCGAAGGGGTAGGCGATGACGACGAGGAGCAGGCACAGCAGCCAGCCCCAGAACAGCGAGACGAACGAGGTCACCATCAGCTGCGGCTTGAAGAACATGTTGAGGAACGGCACGGAGTTCCACGCGTCGACCCAGGGCTGGGCGTCAAGCCAGTTGACGATGGCCTGGACCGGCGTGTTGGCGATGACCGAGATCGAGGGCGACTCGTCGAGCGTGCCCTTGGCGCCTGAGGCGCTGACGTAGGAGCCGCCGACCTTGTAGTCGCCGCCCGCCGAGGGGAACTTCATGTCGGTGACCTCGAGGCGCAGCAGCGCGCCCGTGGGGACCGGCGTGGCGAAGCTGACGGTGACGGAGTCGCCCTTGGGCTCCGCCTTGCTCTCGACGTTGACACGGTCGAGGCCGGAGAGGACCGTGACGCGGGTGGTCGAGCCGTCGAAGCTCGCGCCCTCGGGAAGCGACAGCGTGACGCTGGAGACGCCGCCCTCGACGCCGACCGTGCCCTCCCAGGTGAGGCGCGTGTTCTGACCGCCGATGACGCCGTCACCGCCGCTCTCGTTCGGGCGGGCCGTGGCCTTCTCAACCTTGATGGAGCCCGTGACCGTGGCGCCCTCGACGGGCGTGGCGGCCGCCTGGGCGGCGCTCTCGGCCTTGGCGGCCTCGAAGTCGACGCCGAAGAACTTGAGCTCGAGCTGGGAGAGGGTGCCGTCGGCCTTTGCGTCGGCGAGGGCCTTGTCGAGGGCCTTGGTGAGGTTGGGGTTGTCCTTGGAGACGACGAAGCCGTACTGCTCGCCGGTGGCGATCTCACGCGCGACGGCAAGGCCGGTGTAGGCGGTCTTCACCTCGTACTCCATGACGGGAAGGTCCGCCATGGCCGCGCGGTAGAGGCCGGTCTGGACGCCCGTGAGCGCCTGGATCGGGTCGTCGAGGGCGACGATCGTGGCGTGCGGGAGGTTCTCGCGCGCCCACGCCTCGCCCGTGGTGCCGCCCTGGACGGCGATGGAGGCATCGGGGGTGTCGAGCACGGTAAGGTCGGCCTTCACCTGGTCGGCGAGGGCCGCGTCGGTCGCGAGGCCCTGGTTGGAGTCGATGTAGTGCTCGGTGAAGTCGACCTCCTGGCGGCGCTCGTCGGTGATCGTGAAGTTGGCGGCGCCGACGTCGGCCTTGCCGCCCTGCTTGATGGTGGGGATGATCGAGTCGAACTTGAGCGGGGCGAGGTAGGTGCACTCGAGGCCCATGCGCCCGGCGAGGTTCTGCATCAGCTCGACCTCGAAGCCCGAGGGGGTCTCCCCGTCCATGTAGTCGAAGGGCGGGTTGGAGAGGTCGGAGACGACCGTGAGCTTGCCGGACTGGACGGTCGAGTAGGAACCGTCGCTTGCTGCGGACGAGCCGCCCTGCTGAGCCTGGCATCCGGTCGCGAGGAGCGCGACGGCAAGGGCCAGGCCCGAGGCGATGCCAAGGAGACGCGTCCGTCTGTGGTTCATTGCTCTTCTCGGCGTATGTATGCTCATAGACTCACTCTCCCGGCGAATGGGGACGGCAAGCCCTTGGCCGCCGGCGCCAATCGCGTACGGATATGACCGTGCGCTGACGCCCCGGGCGCGTGCCCCGGCCGTCGGCGGCACACCGCGGTCGCGAACAATGCATGGTCATTTTCTACTACAAAACGTGTATATGTAGTAGGCCTGTTTACGGTATTAGTCAATACCGAAACAGAGTTGATACTATTTTGAAGTCGTCGCGCCAAAAGAATCGGCGAACGGGAATCCACTATTGAACTGGGCGAAGTGGCACCTATTGGAAACAAAAATGCCGACGCATGTTGATGCGTCGGCATGAGTCGTATAACGTTTAAAGATTATGCAACTGAGGCAACTGGACCGGGGGGTGGCGAAGGCGCCGACGCCCGAGCTAGACGCCCGCGTAGTACTTCTTGCACTCCCAGTCGGTCACCACGGAGCAGTACTCGTTCCACTCCTTGCGCTTCTCGGCGATGAAGAAGTCGCAGATGTGGTCGCCAAGGACCTCGCGGACGAAGGAGCTGGACTCGAAGGCGTCGATGGCCTCGCCGAGGGTGCGCGGCAGGCGGACCATGCCGGCCTTCTCGCGCTCGGCGGCCGTCATCGTGTCGGGGTCGCAGGAGACCTCGGGCTTGAGCTCGAGGCCCTCCTCGATGCCGCGGATGCCGGCGGCGATCGAGACGGCAAGCGCCAGGTAGGGGTTGGCCACCGGGTCGGGGTTGCGCAGCTCGATGCGGGTCGACTGGTGCTTGCCCGGCTTGTGCGTGGGGATGCGGACGAGGGCCGAGCGGTTCTTGCGGCCCCAGGTGGTGTAGATGGGGACCTCGCCGTTGGCCACGAGGCGCTTGTAGGAGTTGACCGTGGGGTTGGTCACGAGCGTGAACTCGGGGGCGTACTTGAGGATGCCCGCGACGTAGGACTGGGCCAGGGGCGAGAGGTGCGCGTCGTTCTCCACCTTGGGCGCCCAGAAGAGGTTGGTGCCCTCGTGGTCGAAGATCGACTGGTAGAGGAACATGCCCGAGCCGGAGAGGTTGGTGAGGGGCTTCGGCATGAACGACGCGAACATGTTGTTCGCGTAGGCCTCCTGGCGGATGACCAGCCGCGCCGTCATGATGTTGTCGGCGCAGCTCTTGGCCTCGGTGAAGCGCAGCTCGACGGCGTTCTGCGAGGGGGCGTTGGCGTGGTAGGAGTACTCCACGGGAATCGACATCTTCTCGAGCATGAGCGTGGTCTCGCGACGGAGGTCGGTCGCGACGTCGCTCGCCGTGAGGTCGAAGTAACCGGCACGGTCGAGCGGCACGGGGTTGGTGTCGTTGTCGAAGTAGAAGTACTCGATCTTGGGGCCGACGTTGGTGACGTAGCCCTTGGCGTCCGCCTCGCGGAAGACGCGCTCGAGCACCGAGCGCGGGTCACCGTCGAACGGCTCGCGCGACGGGGTCTTGATGTCGCAGAAGATGCGGGCGACGCCCTTCTCGGAGGGGCGCCACGGGAGGATTTGGAAGGTAGTGGGGTCGGGGAACGCGAGCATGTCCGACTCCTCCTGGGGCACGAACCCCTCGACGGACGAGCCGTCAAAGCCGATGCCCTCCTCGAAGGCCTCCTCGAGGTCCTCCGACGCGATGGAGAACGACTTGAGCCCGCCCAACACATCGGTAAACCACAGGCGGACGAAGCGGATGCCGCGCTTCTCGACGGTCCTCAGAACGAAGTCGATGTTCCTGTCGCTCATGCGAGAGTCCTTCCACAACACTCAGACGGCAGATGCGTCCCAACATAAACCGGGACTACCATTGCACAGCGAGATTTCGCCTCTGTTTCGAAACCCGAGGCGTGGAGGAGGCGTGGACGCGATTCTCCGCGAGCGCAAGTGGGCCTCGGGGGCTCGATTCCGGGCAGAGGCCCCAAACCGACCTGCCCAGCCTGGGCTCCCCTACTTCTTGAAGGCGGCGTCGGCCTTGGAGACCATGTCCTCGGCAACCTTGCAGGAGCCCTTGCCGGTCTTCTTGGCGGAGCAGGACGAGCCAGAGGCGCAGTCGGCGCACTGGCCGGAGGCGTGTCGGACAAGGTTGCGCACGCAGAGCAGTGCGGCCACGGCGACGACGGTAATGATGACGATGTCGATCAGGCTCATATGACGCTCCTTAGGCGAGTTCGCAGGTGGGCGCGGCTCGCAACTCGAATATATCAGCCGCGCACGCGCGGTGTCGGTCTAGAAGAAATCCCGCCGGCGAAGGAAGGGGGCACCGGCGGGACTGAGGCCCATCTTGTGCGGGGAGAGGGACCGCATCGACAGGCAGAGGTAAACGCTTCTCGGACGGTGCTCCGTCCGACGTGAGATACCTTACGACTTTCCGCCAAGTTTGTAAACCTCGGTTAACTATTTCTTCAAATTCGAGAAGAGCTTACGCGTCGTCGCAGATAGAACGCCCGTCACCTCAAACCGCTACGTTCGCGCCAGAACGATTTGCGTAGGGTTTGTGTACGATTGTATAGCGCACGATGTTTTCGACCCACACCGCCCTCTCCCCTGTTACCTTGGTCTCGTCAAAGCACATCCGCAAAGGAGGAACCATGAGCTACTTCGACTACAGCGTCACCGCCCAGGACGGATCCACCGTCAGCCTCAAGGACTACGAGGGCAAGGTCCTGCTCATCGTCAACACGGCCACCGGCTGCGGCTTCACGCCCCAGTACGAGGACCTCGAGCGC
>Ga0310695_10015584_pt1 | contig 10095 bp, 7 predicted proteins | sample RumenRJG_04DNA_FD_203882 | JGI IMG/M metagenome (GOLD analysis project Ga0310695, IMG submission 203882) | Bovine rumen microbial communities from Lethbridge, Alberta, Canada - RJG_04 (v2) (version 2) | ecosystem: Host-associated > Mammals > Digestive system > Stomach > Rumen | place: Canada... | reverse complement strand
CTTTCTTCTTTGGAGGAACTTCATTGCTTATCGTTGTAGGTGTTTCTCTTGATACTATCGGTCAGATTGAGTCGCACCTTATTATGAGACATTATGAAGGGTTTATGAAGGATGGACGTATTAAGGGTCGTTGGTTTAATATTAAGTAGTAAAAATATAATTTTGAAAAGAGCAGTTGGGGAACCAACTGCTCTTTTTTTTTGCAAAATTATATATTTTACTACCTATAGCGACCTTAATATTTTGGTTATAATTTCGCAACTAATTCAATCGAGTACCGCTTTCGCGTAATGTACACTTCATTCGTTAGTTGCTTCATTCTAACCTAAAATCTTAAGGTCTTAAACGACAACAACCAACGACCACTACAACGACAAAAACTTAAAATCTTTAAATCCTTTGAAAGTCAAGCAACAGCAAAACTGGAACAACAAAAAAATCTTCTAAATTATGACAATATATTGTTGCAATATTTTTGTAAAATCTTTTTATAGTAAATAATTTTGTAAAATGTATTACATACCATCTATTAAAAGGAAAAAACAATGGATAATAAAAAAGAAACAAAAAAACAAAGATATATAACTTACAAAAACGATGATATTAAGGTGTTTTGGAACCCGAAATTGTGTCAACATGCCGGTAAATGTTTTCAAGGGAACAAAGAAGTGTTTAATCCTAATCAAAAACCTTGGGTTAATTTATCAAAAGCTTCGGCAAAAGAAATTGCCGCAATAATTGATATGTGCCCGTCTAAAGCATTGCAATACGAATTGAAAGATTCAATTTCTGTTGTATTTGAAGAAAGTTTAAACAGAAGTGCCGCTTACAAAGACGGAAATTTAATCGGCGAATGTGAATTTGAAGTTCATGATAACAAATGGCATATTGTTCATACAGGAGTTCGCCCCGCTTTTGAAGGGCAGGGAATTGCCAGAAGATTGTTAAATAAAGTTGTTGAACAGGCAAGATTAAGAAATGTGAAAATTGTTCCGGTATGTTCTTATGCGAAGAAGGTTATGGAAGGGAGGGAAGAATATAAAGATGTTCTCTAAAAAGTAATTATAGCGACCTTAATATTTTGGTTATAATTTCGCAACTAACTCAATCGAGTACCGCTTTCGCGTAATGTACACTTCATTCGTTAGTTGCTTCATTCTAACCTAAAATCTTAAGGTCTTGAACGACAAAAATTTTAAAGCACTTCTTCTATATCTTTAATTAAATTATTGATTTCTATACTATTGAAAATTTTATTGAAATGTAGTTCTTCTCTTAATAAATCTCTTTTATTGAAAGATCCATTTTGAGAAACAAACAATAACAGTTGTCTTAGATATTCTATTTGTGAATCATTAAATCCTTTTAACCGTTCTTGTTTTATAAATCTATCAAAAGCTATCGGGTTAAATTCTTTATTTATTCTTATAAATTTTACTAAATCGGCATCATCTTTGAATGTTTCATTATATTCGTCTGCAGATTTAGCAATTTTTATTACTTCTTTTTTGAATGCTTGAATAGCATCTTGTGTAGGTTTTATTAAATTTTGAACTTGATAAACCAGTTCTATATCTGTATTTTCCTGTATATAAAATAAAACTTTTTCTTTTAATGTTTTAAAGTCATCAATAGTAACTTTAAAATTAACTTCTATGTCCATAGCATCACCAAAAGAAGTTATTTCATCGTCAAAATCGGATATAATCGGTTTGAATTCTTTTGATTCAATATATCGCATAAGATCTCTAATTTCTATTCTTATATCATTTACTTTTGTAATTGTGGAATCATTTACAAACTCGTTTGTTGTCATATATTGTAAAGTTTCTTTATGGTTTGCAACTTCCGTAATATGAATTTTCTTTTCAAGTAAATATTTAGAAAGTAAATAAATAGTTTTTGCTACTTTCTTAAAATCACTTTTAGGGTTAAATCTTACAGCAAGAAATTTATAACATAAATAATCAAATGCTCTGGCTTCTTCTAAATCTATTTCACCTATAACATTTGGTGCTATATGTTTTTTTATTTCAAATAAATTATTTTGTGTAAATGTTGTCCAGCCATCAATAGTTGAATATTTGTTAACATATTCGAGGTTTGCATGAACACCTATATAATTTCTGTTTAAGTTTTTTACTTCATCAACTAACTCATCTCTTAAACTTTTATAAAATTCTTTATCATCTTTATCAAGTTTAGAATAATTTGTTTGCATCATTTTATATAATGCAGATTTTTGTAAAAATATTTTTTGATATAAAGATAAAACTTGTTCTGTTTTATCTGCTTTACCGTCGGGATTCAATGCAAAGAATTTAAACACATTACAAATATCAAATATTAAAAAACCTTGTTTTGAAGAATATAGTTGTCTTGCATTATCATTAGTCATTCTTTCAAAATAAGCTTTAGAGGGGGATATAACTTTGATATTCTCACACAATCTCGTTCCTCTACCTATCATTTGCCAAAACTTTATTTTTGATAAAACTTTTTTAAAGAATACCAAATTTACTATTTCGGGAATATCTACACCTGTATCCATCATGTCTACAGATACAACAATTCTAATACCTTGTTTGTTTTTAAATTCTCTTTGCAATATTTCGTTATATCTAATTTTGTTATCAATAACTACACAATAATCAATGCCATTAGAATGCTTTGGATTACATAGTTCAGGATACATTTCTCTAAAAGTTTCTTGAATCATAACTGCATGGTTATGATCTTTTGCAAATATAATAGTTTTTCCTAAAATATCGCCGTTATTAACTTTTAGTCCTTCTTCCATCAAATCTTTCAATACTTTTCTTATAGTATCTTTATTTGTTATGACAGAATAAAATTCAGAACCTTCTATCTTTTCCGGAATATTACCGTCTTCATCTGTAAACAAATCTTCGTATTGTTCTTGCTCTTCAGGTGATAATTTATCATAAACCACACCATTTTTTAAAATATCAGGTGTTCTATCAAGTGCTCTATAGTAAGTTAAATATCCGTCTTTAACACCTTTTACAACATCATACTCATAATTTGGTGTTTCCGTATCTAAATTAAATACTCTATATGTGGATTTATGTATATCGTTTCTTGGTGTTGCCGTTAAACCTATCATTAAAGCATCAAAATAAGAAAATATTTCGGCATATTTATTGAACAAACTTCTATGAGCTTCATCTACAATAATTAAATCAAAATGTCCTATACCATAAGGGCATACACTCATATCTTTAATAATCGAAAGCATTGATTGATAGGTTGAAAAAACTATTCTTGCTTTAGAATCATCACCTTCTTTTTTGCCTTCAGCAATAATAGCCATAGGACATTTAGGTAAAAACTTTTCAAAAGTTTCTTCTTTTGCTTGTCTTACTAAATTTTTTCTATCGGCAAGAAATAAGATTCTTTTTATAAAATTATTTCTTAAAAAAATATCGGATATAGCACAAGATACTCTTGTTTTACCTGTACCTGTTGCTAAAACTATTAAAGAACGAGAATGTTTTGTTTCTAAATGTTTTATTATTTCTTCAATAGCTTCTTGTTGATAATATCTGTTACATATTTCTGTATCAACTCTTTTATCTTTAATAGAATATTGCCTTCTTTGAATTAAATATTCAAGTTCTTCTTTTTTGTGAAAGCCAAATACTTGCCTTGCAGGATAAACACCATCTATTATTTTTACATTGTAACCATTTGTATAATAAATAATAGGTCTAATGCCATACTTTTTTTCTAAAGCATCTGCATATAAACAAGCTTGAACTCTACCTTGCTCCTCGTTTAAAATAGATTTTTTAGCTTCAATTAGAGCTAAAGGTTTACCATTATCGCCAAATAAAACATAATCTACAAAACCATTACCCGTTGGGTTTTCAAAAGTTTTTGGCATACCAACAACTGGAGTTTCTATACATGCTTTATTTTCTTCAATAATATGTTTCTCATTTAAAACTTGCCAACCTGCAAGTTTTAGTTTGGGATCTATTAATGTTAAACGAGTTTCTTTTTCAGTTATATGCATTTTTATATTTAATTAAAATATTCATCCATTTTTTTATTTAACAATTCCGTATATAGATCTATTTGTTTTTGAATATTCATTTTTAAATTATCTACTTTTTTTACAAATTCTGCAAATTTGTTTTGTAATTCTATTGGAGGTAAAGAAAATTTTATATTTTTTATGAATTTTACAGAACCTATATTTTTAATTCCACTACCTTTTTTTTCAACGGTAATTATTATTTTATCCATCATAAATAAAAAATATTGATAATTTATCTTTTCATTCAATGTGTATTTTAACAAAGCTTGGTTTATTATTCCTTTTTCTGAATCAATAGGAATTCTAAAAAATTTACCGATTGTTCCTGAACAACTCATTATAATATCATTAGGATTAACAGTAAATCTTTTTAGAATATTATATCTTTTTTCATCAATATAATAGTTCCCAATTTTTGCATTTTGATTAATAGCATTTTTTTGTTCATATACTTTATAAGTATGTTGCCCTTTAGCAACAAAAAATTCTTTTTTTAATGAACTTCCAAAAGGACCTCTCACAATTGATGAGCAAATATAATCTATCGTTTTTATTTCCCATTTCTTAGGATTATCTATAGGATCTCCAAACATTTCATTGAATTTAGATTTTACTAATTCATCTAATTTTTCAAGTTGCTGTTTTTGTGCATTTATTAATTTATTTATTTTATCTATGGTAGAAATTATTTTTTGTTGTTCTTCTATAGTTCCTATATTCAATTCAAAATCACACATTGAAGAAAATTTCAAGTTTGCACGAACTGAACCAGAAACTTTTGAATTAATTAAATGTTTGCCATATTCACTTTCAAAGAAATATTGCAAGTATTTTTGTTTTATTTTATTTGAACATTTAAAAACTATATATAAAGGGCTAACTATTACATTTTTTTCATAATGTTGCCAGTCAATAGAACCAACATTTATTCTCGATGGATTATAGGCAAAACATCCATAAGGAACAATTTTATAATTTCTTTTATCTTTACTTGAAACATCTTTATTAAAATATTCTGTGCAAAAACCATTACTATTTGTAACACTATAAACTGGATAAGCTTGTCCTTGTTTATTTTTAACAGAATATTCTTCTATATAATCACCTAATTTTACTTTTTTATTTTTCATTTACTAAGTTTTTTCCATGTAGTTAATCTATCTTTATACAACGGCTCTAAATTCAATTTAAATTCATCGACTATTTTTTGAACTTTGTTTACTATTTCATCATTTTTCTCATAACTGTTAAAAATTATTTTTTTAGCTTTCTCTACATCATTTTTTTGCATAAGTGTTGAATATAAGGTTTCACTTGCATCATTTATAAGTTGAAATACAAAATTCAATTTTTCAAACAAATCCAATATTTCTTTATTCCAATACAATTGTGCTTTATTTCTTAAACTAAAAAATTTCTCTATTTCTTCTCTATGTTTTAATATACGATGTTTAGCGACCAAATAAAAAAGTTTGTTTTCTTTAATTTCTACATCATCTTTTTTTAATTCTTCTTTTATCTCTTTTTGTTCACTAACAAAAGACACTGGAATCCTTGCATGATTTATAAGATCTTGCATATTACAAACTTGTTCTACAATATCACAAGCTAAATCTATTTTCTTTTTGCCAATAAATTCTTTTTTCCAAGTGTATAATGCATTACCTGCAAACCACACACCAACTATTGAAACAATTAATAATACAACTTCTTTAACTATATTAAATATTTCCATTTTCTAATTCTTTTAACTCTTTAGCAATATCATCTTGTGTCTTTTTTATATCTTTTAAAATTTCTTTTGTGCTACGATAAACTATTTTTTCTCTTTCTATTTCTCTGTATTTGTTTATAGTTAAATCATAGTCGTTATTTTTTATTTCTTCTACTGGTACAAAGAAAGATTGATCTTTTCTTGTTCTTTTTATTTCTTTATCTAAATTATTAAATCTTTCAATAATATCCGGTATATTTGAACCTTCCACTTCTTGCCTTTTAGCATCAAGAGTATAACCATCATTTGTCATATTATAAAACCAAACTTTGTCGGTTCCACCTTTATTAGTTTTTTCAAATATTAAAAATGATGTTTTTACACCAGCACCTTTACTTGCAGAACCTTTTTTGCTCGGAGCACTAAATATTCCGTTAGGCATAGAAACAACACCTATTAGTTTTTGTTTTTCTATAAGTTCTATCCTTAAACTTTTATGTGCTTTATCACTACCAAACAATACACCATCAGGAACAATTGTCATACATCTGCCACCCGGTTTTAAAAGCATATCCATTAAAGCAACAAATAAAAGTTCTGTTTTCTTTGTTTTAGTAATAGACAAAATTTTTCCGTTAGTAGCAGATTCTACTAAACTGCCCGAGAATGGGGGATTAGCTAAAACCAAATCAAATTGACCTATATAATCGTTCACATTTTCATTTTCTAATAGAGAATCTACTGAAAAGTTAGGATTTTTTATTCCATGAAGAATTGCATTCATATAACCAATTCTTGTCATATTGCTATCGTTATCACAACCATAAAACATTGAATTATTAAATATTTCACTATTTTGAATATTCATTAATTGCTTTTTTTGATGTTCTTTTATATATTTTGCAGATTCAATAATAAAACCTGCTGTTCCCATTGCAGGATCTATTATCTTTTCTCCTAACTTTGGTTTCATCATTTCAACAGCCATATCAATAATGTGACGAGGAGTTCTGTATTGTCCGGATATTCCACTACCACACATGTATTCGTAAACATCACCCATTAAATCGAGTTTGTTAAAATCAAAGATAGGGTCAGAAAGCTTATCTACAACAGATGTTAAAAGTCTTTCTTTGTCGTCAAAACCAAAGGTATATTTCTTTGCATATTTACCGAATTGTCCAATAGCTTTATTTTTAGGATCTTTTATAAACGGAATTACGTATTCTTTTATTGTTCTTGCTAAATCCATAGAATTTAAGTTTTTAAAATTTTTCCATCTTAATTTTTCATAAGGATATTCAAATTTTAGTTGTTCTTTTCCATTTATAGTTTCATAGTATTTATAATTACCTTTTTTAAATACTAAATCTTTTGATATGTCTGTTTCGTTAAGTTCAAGGATTGATGCTTGCGCTTCGGTAGCATTTTGTCTATCGTCAAGCATTTTAATAAACATTAGTGTTGTTAACTGGTTAACAATATCAGATACTTGTGCCATATTTTCATTATAAAAATCTTGCCATATTGCATTGATTTTATTTTTCAATTCACCAGTAATCATTTATATTTTCTCCACTTGATTTTTTAACTATTTATTATCTTCATTATTTGAAGAATAATTTTTATCTAATTCTTCAATTAAATTTGATAAGTAATCAATGAATTTTTCTAGTTCAGAATTAATAGTCTTTTCTTGTGCCTCAAATATTGGATTTAAATCTTTTATATCTGTATCTATTTCCAGTTCCTGTCGCAGATTATAAAAGGTAGAATTTATTAGAGGTGATATTCCTTTCATTTCTTCTATTAATTCTTTGATAAAAATAATTTGTCCTTGAAGATATTGTTTGTTGAAGTCTTTTCTTTTTTCATTGTATGTGTCTGATTGTTCTTGTTCAAATTTGAAAGTTTCATTTAAATGATTGAATCTTTCAGAACTTATGTTTACACTTTCGCTATTTTCTCTCATTAGCATTAGAACTCTTTTTATTTCCTTTTGACTTTCATTATAAAAATTATTTTGAATATCAATATTAATTTTTATCTTATTTAATGAAAAAAGTTTAGGCATTAATCTTAATATTAAAGTTTGATATTTTGTTGATAATTCCGTAATTGTTTTTATTGTTTTTTCAGTACTAATCAAACTTATTTTTGAAACAGACATGAAAAAATCTTTAAACCCATCATATAGATTTGTATTTTGAAGATTTATATTAATAATAGAACCTAAATATGAATTTGCTTTTGATAAATTATCAACTGCTTGTAAATAAATTTCTTTTTTTGTTATTAATTTCCTTTCTTTATCTTTTTCAATGGAATCATGAGATAATTGTTTTTTTAAGGTTTTTCTGCTGGCAATATAAGATATGATTCCACCAATTATAGTTCCTATAAGAGTACCAATAATGGGCAATATGATGTTTATGATTTCCATTTTCATAAAAAAATTATACAAATTTAGTAGTACTTTATAAATAAAAAAATATACATGACTATTAAATAACAATATTTTATAATATATACATCATTATATGGGAGATGTTTTATAATGAACGGTTTTAACAACAACAATATACATAGTGCATATGATTTAATAAGAATTAGAAAAGAACAAGAAAAAGAACAACGTCAAAAAGAATTAGAAAGGAAAAAACAGGAGCAAGAAAAAGAAGTGGATATTTTAATTTTAGGAAACGGATTTGATTTGGCTCATGGTTTAAAAACAAGATATACGGATTTTTTAGATTACTGGAAAAAAGATAAAAATGTAGAAAACATTTGGTTAAAGCACTTTGTAAATAAGCAACAAAAACTTGGAGATAAATGGATAGACTTAGAAAAAGAAATATATAATGTTATTAAAGAAATAAATATAAATCTAAAACATATAACAAACAATTATGAAGAAAAAAATATTTCACGATTATACCGTTGTTATATTGATGAAAAATTTGATTTAAGCGAAATTAATAAAGGATTTGATAAAGCACCTATTATTTATGAAACAGACGAAAAAGAATATGCTCTTATCGGAAATTTTTATTATTTCAAAACATACAGAGGATTGATAAATTTTTTGTATGATCAACTACGAGATTTCACAAATAAGTTTAATAAATATTTATTAGATGAAATCCTATCAAATATCAACAATAAAAAATTCAAGTTTAATTTGTCATTAGATAAAACAATAAGAGTTTTAAATTTTAATTATACAAATACTTACGAAAATTTATATAACACTCTTGGTATATATTCAAATACCAAATATATCTATGTTCATGGAAAAGTTTGTGATTCAAATGATTGTAATTTGGTGTTAGGAACACAGTCTTTTTCAAATGAAGAAATAAATGTTGAATTTAATGTATTCAAAAAACATAATCAAAGGCAAATATATGGAACCATTGGTGCATATCAAGATTTATTGAAAGAATTAAAAGATAAACAAAGAATAATAGAACCTACATTTCATATAATAGGACATTCTTTAGATAAAACAGATCATAATATATTAAGACATATATTTAAAGCAAGAGAAAGTTCTAAAATCAACATCTATTATCATAATGAAGCTGCTCTTAGAAGATTAATCAATAATATTACCGAAATAATTGGAGAAGATGAAGTTACAACAAAAGTTCAATTTATTCACCAAGAAGATCCAAATCGTGGAATTTTAATTCCTAAAAAATAGTTCAATGCTCCTTGGGAGAATTGAAAGTAGATTTTTTTATTAAAAACTTTGGGGGGGATGGGTATCGCCTCAAGAGTCCGCTTCCATAATCTTTAAACTCCAAATTGTCATTTTTTGTCGTATAGCTGTCATGCTGAACTTGATTTGGCATCTATAAAATATCTGTGCGACAGCACACCGAAATTACTAATTGCTAATTACTAATTTCTAATTGCCTTTGCCGTTCCCATGCATCCATACATCTATACATCCATACCTCAGTTTTCATTTTCAAACTGTTGTTCTAATAATATATAATAATAGATATACTCAAACATTAAAGGAATGCCGTATGAACATACATCAAGAACCTAAACAAATTAAAATTCGCGGTGCAAGAGTTCACAACTTAAAAAATGTGGATGTCGACATACCGTTAAACAAAATTGTTGCTGTTGCCGGAGTTTCCGGTTCGGGAAAATCGTCACTTGCATTAGGTGTTTTGTATGCCGAAGGTTCAAGACGATATTTAGATTCTCTTTCAACTTATACAAGAAGAAGAATGACACAAGCTTCAAAAGCAGATGTTGACGAAGTTTTGTATGTTCCTGCATCCCTTGCATTACATCAAAG
>Ga0310695_10015583_pt1 | contig 10096 bp, 8 predicted proteins | sample RumenRJG_04DNA_FD_203882 | JGI IMG/M metagenome (GOLD analysis project Ga0310695, IMG submission 203882) | Bovine rumen microbial communities from Lethbridge, Alberta, Canada - RJG_04 (v2) (version 2) | ecosystem: Host-associated > Mammals > Digestive system > Stomach > Rumen | place: Canada... | reverse complement strand
AGCCGATCAGACTCCGCAAGGACAAGGAACTCATCGAAAAGCTGCGTTCTATCAAGCCTGATATGATCGTTGTAGCTGCATTCGGCCAGATCCTTCCGCGTTCGGTACTTGAGATACCGGAACTCGGTTGCATCAATGTACATGGATCACTGCTCCCTGATCTGAGAGGAGCTTCACCTATGCAGGGAGCTATACTTAAAGGGCTCGAGGAGTCCGGAGTTACGATAATGCGTATGGAAGAAGGCCTTGATACCGGAGACATGATCAGCAGGGTAATATGCGATATCAGAGGAAAAGATATTCTTGAGGTATCTAAGATCCTTGCAGATGCTGGCGCAGAGTTGCTGATCAGGACAATTCCGCACATAGCTGACGGTACTGCTGTTTATGAAAAACAGGATGACAGCCTGTCCAGTTATGCTAAAATGATAAATAAGAAAGACGGAATGACCGACTTTACCGGCTCGGCGGAAGAGATCGAGCGCATGATAAGAGCGTATCTTGACTGGCCGACATGCTACAGCTATCTGGACGGACTGCAGATTAAATTTTTCAGAGCGGAAGCGTTGATGGATCAGAAACCTGACGGAGAGCCGGGTACTGTAAGCGAGACAGGCAAGGATTTTTACACAATAAACTGCGGAGAAGGAAAGCTCAAAGTATTTGAGCAGCAACTCCAGGGAAAAAAGAGAATGGGCGCCGGTGATTTCATGAGAGGGCACCGGCTCAGCAAAGGGGACCGCTTCACTGCGAGCGAGCAGTAGCAAGGAGGTAAAACTATGTATTACTACTATGACTATACTTGGATAGTTCTTTTGCCTGCAATCCTGTTTACATTTATTACTCAGGCAAGGATTAACAGCGCATACAGAAACTATTCGCAGGTAAGGATAAGCACCGGTATTACGGGCTACGAGGCAGCAAGAAGGATGATGGATGCTAACGGACTTTCAGACGTTACAGTCAATGTTCTCAATGGTGCTAATTCACTTGTAAACTTCTATGATCCTAAGACCAAGAGCCTGAATCTGTCCAAGGAAGTATACAGCTCGAATTCTGTTGCTTCTGTCTGTATAGCATGCCATGAAGTAGGTCATGCTGTTCAGGATGCAACTCATTATGCACCGCTTGCTTTCCGTAATGGTATCGTTCCAGCTGTCAATCTTACTCAAATGGCATCATGGCCGCTGATTTTCTTCGGACTCATTATGTCATCGATGTCACCATACGGAAGCCTTATGTTCCTCATCGGAGTCGCCTGCTTCCTTTTCGTCATACTGTTCCATCTTGTGACTCTTCCTGTTGAGTTCAACGCTTCCAACAGAGCACTCGAGCAGATGAGAGTTCTCGGAATGGTCAATGAAGAAGACTATGTTGGATCCAGAACTGTCCTGAGAGCTGCAGCTATGACTTACGTTGCCGCACTCGCGACAGCTGTAGCAAGCTTACTGAGAGTCCTGCTGATTGCAGGAAGAAGGAGATAAGAGTTGTCCCGGGACTGGATCGCATCGTTTGAAGCTCTTAAGAGTGTATACTCTGACGGGGCGTATTCTAATATGGCACTTAATGAAGCTATTCCGCACCATCCCGGGTGCCGGGATAGCTTTGTCAGGTCTATGGTAAAAGGCACTATCCGGCAGACTGTAACTCTTGACTATATCATAGATAAACTGGCCGACAACGGCCTTAAAGGTATCAGGCTGAGAACTCTGATAATACTGAGGATGGGTCTGTATGCTCTGAGAGAAATGGATTCTGTTCCGGACCATGCGGCTGTAAACGAATCTGTTGCCCTTGCGCGTAGAACTGCAAGAGGTACAGACAGATTCATCAATGCGGTACTGAGATCCTACATACGCAGCAGAGATTTGTATGAGGTGACTGACGGTAATGACAGACACGAGCCGGACTTCATAAGAAATATTGAAGATGACTGTGACAGACTCTCAGTAAAGTATTCATTTCCTTCTGATATAACAAGACTGATCTGCAGTCAGTACGGAGACCTGGCAGAGAAGATCCTTGATGGATTGAACAACCCTCCGCCGGTAATTCTCAGGGTCAATACTCTGAAGATATCCAGAGATGATCTGATCAAATTGCTTGAGGATGAAGGCAAAAAAGCATCAGGCCTTCCTGATTCAGAGTTGGCAGTCGCAGCAGAGGGAAGCGGTATCATCAGCTCGGATCTGTTCAGAAAAGGATACTACTCAGTTCAGAGCCTCTCATCGATCATGGCAGTAGAAGCTCTGGCTCCTTCAGCAGGCAGTAATGTACTTGATATGTGCGCTGCTCCCGGAGGCAAGTCAACTATGATGGCCGAAATAATGGGAAACAGTGGAAGCATCACCGCCTGCGATATCCATGAACACAGGCTTAAACTGATCGAGGCTTATGCTGCGAGGCTCGGAACGGATATAATCGAGACGCGGCTTAAGGATGCAGCGTGTTATAACAGTGAGATGGAAGGGCTGTATGACTTTGTGCTTGCTGACGTTCCGTGTTCCGGCCTGGGCGTGATGAACACCAAGCCTGAGATACGTCTCAGAGCTGATATGGAGAGCATAGAGAAGCTGCCGGAACTGCAGCTCAGTATACTCAGAAATGCCTTGAGATATGCAAAGCCGGGAGGCAGGATATGCTATTCGACATGCACGTTGAACAAGCGTGAAAACGAAGAAGTGATATCAGCTCTTGCCGCTGAAGACCGGACTTTTGGCCGTATTGTTGAAATGAATACGATTTTGCCATATAATAACATGATAGGTTTTTACTATTGTATAATTGAAAAAGTATGCGCTGAAACGTATACAGTCAAGAACACACTATAAAACAAACGGAGAAGTTTTTTATGAGAATTGGTTATATGACTGACGGCGGCAGAAGAAGACCGATCAACGAAGATGCCGTCAAGGTGATGGAGGATGTCAATTTTTACATGCTCGCTGACGGCGTAGGTGGCAATCGGTCAGGAGAGATCGCCAGCCAGTCTGCACTTGATGCTCTCGAAAAATTCATCAGACACAATCCGCCTGAATGGCTTGAAGGCCGTGATGAGATATTCAGATACCTCAGAGCTGCTGTCAGATACGTCAATCAGTTCATAATAAGACTGTCAGAGTCTAAGCCTCAGTACAGCGGAATGGCAACTACTCTTGTATTTGCCTATATCAGGGGCAAGGAGATGTACGTTGCCAACGTAGGAGACAGCAGAGTGTATCTGATCCATGACGGACTGATACAGCAGATCACCGATGACCATACTTATGTCAATGATCTGGTCAAGATGGGAGCTATCACTAAGGAAGAGGCTCACCACCATGCCAGAAAGAACGTTATTACCAGAGCTATTGGCGCAAATGCCAACAACGAACCTGACTGCTTCAGCGTTCCTGTAGCAAAAGGCGACAGGATACTCCTGTGCAGTGACGGACTGTATGACGAAGTGGAAGATGAGGTGATCCTTTATTCCATCTGCAGATTTGATGATATGATGATCTGCGCAGAAGACCTTATCTCATTGGCGAATGACAACGGAGGAAACGACAATATCTCCGTTATATGCATAAATTTACTGGAGGACTGATTATATGAGCAGCAGATTACTTTCAGGCCGATATGAACTTCTGGAGAAGATCGGCGACGGCGGTATGGCTGTAGTATATAAGGGAAGGGACAGACTTCTTAACAGATTTATCGCAGTCAAGATCCTCAGGCCGGAATTCACCAAGGATGCTACTTTTGTAGAAAACTTCAAGAGAGAATCCCAGGCAGCTGCCGGACTTTCACATCCTAACATTGTAGGCGTTTATGATGTAGGAAGAGAAGGCAATATCAACTACATAGTAATGGAGCTCATCGAAGGACAGACCCTCAATGACATCATTGAGGAGGAAGCTCCGATGGATTACAGAAAGGTGATCGATATAAGCAAGCAGGTCGCTTCAGCTCTCAGGATCGCCCATAAGAACAAAATAATCCACAGAGATGTCAAGCCTCACAACATCATGATAACAAATGATGGCGTTGTCAAGCTTGCAGACTTCGGTATTGCGAGAGCTGTCAACGATGCTACTCTGTCAACAGGCAGTAAGATAGTCGGGTCAGTTCATTACTTCTCGCCTGAGCAGGCACGAGGTAATTATGTAGATGAAAGATCTGACATATACTCTCTGGGTATAGTAATGTACGAGATGCTGACAGGCAAAGTACCTTTCGATGGCGAAAACCCTGTAACAGTAGCTCTTAAGCATATAAATGAGGAGATTACCCCACCTTCTGAGCTTGTGAGCGGCATTCCTCCGGCACTTGAAAGATGTGTCATGAAAGCTACAAGCAAGTACCAGACCAACAGGTACTCCAATGCTGATGAGCTCATAGAAGAGCTGAACAACATCTCATTCGTTACCAATGTAGCAGGCGACAGGATATTTGCTTCATCTGATGTCATTGAAAAGAGCAAAAAACGCAAAGCTATCGAAGAAGCTGAAGAAGAAAGCAGCGGAAACAGAGGCAGGGGCGGAAAAGGCGGCAATGGTAAGAAGATCGCTGCCGTAGTTGTGATCCTGCTGCTGATTGCTGCAGCCGCCGGATATGTTGTTGCATGGAAGCTGGGAGTATTCTCATCAACTAAACCGGCGCCGGATTTCCTGGGAAAGAGCATGGAAGAAGCTCTGGCTCTTGCTCAGGATGAGGGCTTTACGCTTAAACAGGGTAAGGATATCTATTCGAATGATTATCCTGAAGGCAAGATATGTACTCAGGATCCTGAACCGGGAGCTGATGCTCCTAAGGAGGGCACTATCACAGTACATGTATCCAAGGGAAGTAAAGAAGGCATGGTGCCTAACATCGTAGGTATGCAGCAGGATCAGGTCGAAGCCTTCCTTCAGGAATACGGATATCAGCTAGGAAACGTCAAGACCATAACTGATCCGGCAGAAGAGGGCAAGGTGCTTGAACAGGATCCTGTGGCAGGCACTCCGCTTGATAAGGAAAGCAAGGTCAACATAGTGGTTTCAGACGGCAAGGGGACAGAAAAAGGAACAGTCCCATCCGTTACAGGACTGACGCTTGAACAGGCCAAAAAGCGCATAAAAGAAGAAGGCTTCAAGGTCGGCAGAGTTGATTATGATTATGATAATTCAGTTGACAAGGGCTATGTAATATATCAGCAGTATCAGGCTAACTCTCTTCTCGACAAGGGAACGAGCATAGATATTCAGGTAAGTTCCGGTCCGGAGCCTGTACCTGAGACGCCACCGGCTGAAGAGACACAGCCGGCTGATGAACAGCAACAACAGGAACCGGCTGAGCAGCCTGAAGAGCCACAGCCAGTAGGCTAGAGACAATACAGTCCATGGTCGGGAGAGTAATAAAGGGAATAGGCGGATTCTACTTTGTCCATGACGGCATTAATACCGTCATGGGCAAGGCAAGAGGGAGCCTCAAGAGAAATAAAGAGATTATTTATGTCGGAGACATAGTCGATTTCGATATTGATGAAAACGACTGTGATAATGAATGTGTAATCAACAGGGTCATTGAACGACGCAACTTTCTGACCAGACCACCCGTATCAAACCTGGATATGCTGGTGGTCGTATTTTCACTAAAAGATCCTGCTGTAAACTATCCTGTAGTTGACAAGCTGCTTGCCGGATGTGAACTTAAGGGAATAGATCCGGTAGTATGCATCACGAAAAAAGATCTTGTAAGCGAAAATGAACTCAGAGCCGCACTGGATGTATATAAGGATATATATCCGGTGGCTGCAGTGAATGGTTTTACAGGCGAAGGGATAGGTGAACTGAGAGCTCTGATACAGGGCAGAAGCGCTGCACTGGCAGGACCGTCAGGCGTCGGAAAGTCAACGATCACCAATCTGCTTCACGAAGATACAGAAATTACTTCAGATGATACAGCCGTTGAATCCTTAAGACCTGCTCAGACGGGGACCATTTCCGGTAAGACCGGAAGAGGCAGGCACACTACAAGGCATGTTGAGATCTTTGCATTGGGAGATGACACTTTTCTCTATGACACACCGGGATTTACATCTCTGGATATGCCTGAAATGGAGGTCTCGGATGTCAGGAATCTTTTCCCTGAAATGAGACAGGCAGCCGGAAAATGCAGATACAGAGACTGCATTCATGTAAATGAACCTGACTGCGCTGTAAAGAAAGCTTTGTTTGAAGGACTTATACACAAGTCTAGATATAACTCATATTTAATGATGATAGAAGAGGTAAAAAAATGGAAAAAGCTATGATATCACCTTCAATACTTGCAGCCGATTTTGCAAGGCTTGCTGAAGATGTTGCAGACGTCCAGGCCAGGGGGATCGACTATCTTCATATCGATGTAATGGATGGAGCATTCGTACCTAATATCAGTTTTGGTCCGGATGTAATGAAGAGCCTGAACAGCACCGCTGCTGTTCCTTATGATGTCCATCTGATGATCGAGGATCCTGACAGGTATATCGAGAAGTTTGTGACTGATAACACAGAGTTTATCACTGTACATTATGAAGCATGCAGTGATCTCGCTTATACGCTTGATCATATACACAGCCTGGGGTTAAAGGCAGGCGTGTCGATCAAGCCGGGAACTGAGCCTGAAGTGCTTGATGACTATCTGGAGGATATAGATCTTATTCTTGTGATGTCTGTTGAACCGGGATTCGGCGGTCAGAAGTTCATGGATAACTCCCTTCCTAAAATCAGTTACTACAGCAAGAAAAAATCCGAAAACGGATACAGATATCTGATAGAAGTCGATGGAGGAATCGGCCCTGCAAATGCTCATGTTGTCAGAGAAGCGGGGGTAGAGGTCATAGTAGCGGGCTCTGCTGTTTTCAAAGCTGCAGACCGTACTGAAGCTATCAGAGCCATCAAAGGCTGATTATCTTATCGGAACTGAGTATGCGTGCCTGTTATGAACAGCAGGTACGCTTTTTTTCACCGCTATCCTGCGAAAAGAATATCGCAACATACAAGTTGCTGATAACCTATCTGATATGCATCTGTTATGCTTTCAGACTGTACAATCACAGAAGGAGACTATGCTGTGATTGTAAGAAGACCTTTATTTGCGTATACGGTAATGTTCACAGCCGGCATCTCTGCCGGCTTTTTTATTTTCGAGAGAGGCAGTATCGCCGGCGGTACGCTTCTCATGATCGCCATTTCTGTGCTTTTGTGCATCTTCAGTATCGCCGATACAGTCAGCAGGCAAGATAAACAAGGCGCAAATACATGTGTATACAGAATGATAGCTGTGATGGCTTTAGGATTCCTCGTGCTGACATGCAGATATATACACTATGAAAGGATTATGAGTGCGGCAGCCGGTTTACAGCCTGAGGAGAATTCAAAAAGCCAGGAAATATCCGGACTGGCATTATCTGCTGTTTCAACGGAGCACGGTATAAGACTGATCATTCTGACAGATGATCACAGGAACAGGGTGCTTGTAAACTGCTACGGGGAAAATCATCCTTTATCCGAGACTCTGGTCGGCAAAAAGATCCTGGCATATGGCAGTTTCAGAGAGCCTCCTTCAGCTGATAATCCGGGATGCTTTGACTATAGGACATATCTCAGGAGCAAAGGTATAGGGTGCACATTCAGTGCGCGAAACATAAACCTGAATATTGAGGATGAAGACAGAAGCTTACGGGGAACATATATAAGGCACCTGTATCTGATAAGGGAAAGGTTTCTGGAACAATTCAGTGACACAGACATCAGGGCATTCATTAAGGGCATAGTGTTTGGTGATAAAACAGATATCGATGAAGATATAAAGGAGGAATTTGCCGGAAACGGAACAGGACATATTCTTGCTGTAAGCGGCCTTCACACCGGTTTTCTGTACGCCCTCCTCAGGCTGCTGATGAGGCGTAAAAGGACGATAACTGCGACTATTATAACTGTCGGTGTGATGCTCATGTATGGAGAAATGACAATGTGGAGCCCTCCAACAGTAAGATCGGTAACAGTTTTAAGCATAAGCATGCTGTCGATATATGTACGCAGACCATTTGACCTTTTGAGTTCGGTAAGCGCTTCAGCAACTTTTATATTGTTATATGAACCTTATCAGCTGTTCTCGGGCAGTTTCCAGCTTTCTTTTGCTGCTCTGCTTGGAATATGTTATCTCAGATATCCTCTTTCTGTATTTATCGGAGAGGCATTCGCTGTACCGGCAGCTGTTCAGCTTGGTGTGGTTCCTCTTACAGCATTTGTTTTCCATAGGATCAATATTCTTTCTGTATTCATAAACATTCCGATCATATTTCTGGCATCACTTCTGGTGCCGATATGCATGATAGCATTAATAATAAGCGCATTAACAGGACATGATGCAGAACTGCTGAGAACTGTCATTGAAGGCATGAGCGAGATCCTGATAAGGATCAACAGCACGGCATCACATGGAGGATTCTTTTCGGATCTTGTAACATCCTGCAATGCAGGTATCATGATCGGGTTTTATATGCTGATCTTTCTGTCAGCATCTGAATGGTGCAGGGTAATGTTGATTCGAGATAATAAACGCCTCATTCTGGCAGCAGTTTTCTGTGTTCTCATCATTTCTTCCGGTTTTGGAATACTGACATTCAACGATTTTGCGGATGACGGGATAGTGTTTGTTTCTGTAGGACAGGGAGACTGCACCCATATCAGGGCAGGGGGCAAGGATATGCTGATAGACGGGGGAGGAAATACTGAACGCAATACCGGTAAAGATATCCTGATGCCGTATCTGCTGGCCAACGGCGCTGAAAGACTTGAAATGGCTCTGGTCACACATCTGCATACGGATCACTGTCTCGGCATACTTGAGCTTCAGCAGGTCTATCCTATAGGTCTTATCGGAATTCCATCTGATTATGAAAAAGCCGTCAGTCAAAGACATGAACAGAGAGACAAAACTGGCGATTCCGGGGAGTATGACACAATCAATTCTCTTATTTCAGAATGCGAAAACCTGCACATGATAAAACCCGGATCACGTCTGTATATGACCGATGATGTTTACATTGATCCGGTATGGCCTCCCGGGAACAGGGATGAAGATCATGACATAGATGATGCCAATGAGAATAATATGGTGTTTATAGTTAACTATAAAGGTATAAAAATTATGGTGACCGGCGATCTGCTCGAAGATGATGAACAGCAGATGGTCAGGCACTACAGGGGAACAGACACTCTCAGGTGTGATGTACTCAAGGTGGCTCATCACGGCAGCAAGTCAAGCTCCAGTGAAGAGTTCCTGGATGCAGTAAACCCCGAAATTGCTGTGATACAGGTTGGCAAAAATAATTTTTACGGGCATCCGCACGATCAGACCATTCAAAGACTGCAGGAAAGAAATATTGAAATATACAGGACGGATATAAACGGAGCTGTAGGTATCGATATGCATAGCAAATGCATTAAAGTTGATCTGATGAGAGATTATTCCGGCCACTAAGCAAATTTTTATACATAAAAACGTATTTTTATGCTATAATGATTCAGCCTTATGAAATAATAGTGACATTAATTGAGGCACGGAGGGGTCAAATGAGACTGTCAAGACAAAACAAGATATTAGAGATCATAAAGACCAATGAGGTAGAGACCCAGGATCAGCTGCTCAATCTGTTAAGAAATGCCGGCTATAATGTGACACAGGCAACTGTTTCAAGGGATATCAGAGAGCTGCAGCTGGTCAAAGGACAGACCAGAGACGGCAGATATAAGTATATATCAGGGAATTATGACAACAGGCCTATCTCTGATCGTTTTATACGCATTTTCAAGGAAACTGTCATCTCATGGCAGTCTGCCCAGAATCTTCTTGTGGTCAAAACTCTGTCCGGGTGTTCCGGGGCAGCAGGTGAAGCTATCGACTGCCTCAGCCTGGAACATGTGGTAGGCTCAATATCAGGCGATAATACATTGCTTGTGATAGTGGATACAGAAGATAACGTCAAGCAGGTCACTGACATGTTTGAAAAACTCATGACTGACGGAGAATAGCATTTCATTTTATGATAGACCGCATAATAATAGATAATTTTGCAACTATACAGCAT
>Ga0310695_10015582_pt1 | contig 10096 bp, 9 predicted proteins | sample RumenRJG_04DNA_FD_203882 | JGI IMG/M metagenome (GOLD analysis project Ga0310695, IMG submission 203882) | Bovine rumen microbial communities from Lethbridge, Alberta, Canada - RJG_04 (v2) (version 2) | ecosystem: Host-associated > Mammals > Digestive system > Stomach > Rumen | place: Canada... | reverse complement strand
TCTCTTCACCACATTCCAGCAGGTCAAGCATTCTTAATCCTATCTCCTTATATTCCATAAATCGCTTACGCTGGGTTACTGGTGTGTCTTTGTTATTCCATTTCTCTATTGGCTTGCTAAATCCAAGTATATCTAGTCTACCTATTTCTACAGGATCAGGCAAATACTTATGGTCAGGCATTTCTCTTTTAATTCTTTCGCAAAAACCATCGTAATCCTTCTCGTCGTTCAGTTTCTTTTGTACCAGAGCTCTATATATGGGGAACCACCATCTTTTTACCGTAATAACAGATTGTATCTGTTTTATAGCCCACGATGCATGGTCTTGAGTAATCATTCTGATATCCTCCATTTGTTTCTTCACCTTTTCTATCTGTTTTACGCAGTCATCATACTCTACTCGCATTTCGTCTCTATCCAAATGAATCACTCGCCCTATTACTTCTGGATTTTTATCATCAATCACGCATATAGGTGTATATCTGGAGTTTCCTGGTACCATCCATTTCATTCCATCGCCATCTTTGAAATAGGTCATGATATAACTACGTTCATTATATCTGAATAATACCACATCCCCGCTAGATATTGGAGCATCCACTCTGATTTTCAGCCAATCTCCACGTTGAATATGTGCCTCTATCATCGATTCATCAGGCATCTCAGCCTCTATTATTAAAGCCTTACGCCTACCAATATCCTTTGGCAATCCTTTAGTATCAGAACCATCTTCGCACGCCATTAGCCCTGTACTAAAATGCCAATACTCTCCGCTTACCGTATCTACAAGTCGCGGATTAAATCTATCCTCTGCCATTTGGTTTAGGATTTGGTTAAGATTATCTTTTGTCATTATCCTATCTTTATACCTTATTAATATAATGAGCATTACGCTCTTTCGAGGCGCAAAGATAATGCTTTTCCACAAGAATACAAAAGCTTTATCACAAAATTATTTTTGCGATACACTTTTATCCAAAAACCTTTTGTTATATGGATAATTAGTTTTATCTTTGCACCTTATAAATACATTTATATATAATTAAGGTTTATGGTTGATTAATTTAGTTTTTTAAGTTATGTATCAGATTAGGCCAATTAATGCTGTGACAGCATGGAGGTTTTTGATATTAGCATTTATATTTATTGTTAGTTTGGGGCCCGCAGTGATGCTCGCCCTATATTTTTATCTACTCCTCAGCAGCGTTGCGGTATGGACTATCTTCGTCGGATAGCTTCATGTAGGGCTGGACGCCTTCGATTAGATGATGCAGATGCTCGATGTAGTTGCCCACCTTGGCGCGCTTGTCGCCAAAGGCTAATTGCCAGTTGAATTCACGATAAGGATCCTGACCAAGTGTGCGGCGTTCCATATCACCATTGGCACATACGTAATTCAGAATGCTATCAAGATACTCTTCCTGCATAGCAGTAAGCTGTTCTGAGCGGATAAACTCATAGAACTTCTTATGCGCCTTTGCTCTGTCGATACCGCACAGTGAACGAATAAGTGCAGCTACGTTGCCACCATATATCTTACGCTCGCGCTTGCAGTATTCCTCATATTGCTCTTTGGTACCAAGTTCTTCCCACATAATGCGCTCCAAATCATGCACATCAGTGAGAGTCAACTGCTCCATATTATATATCTTCTGGAACACCTCATCGTTGCGATGCTCAGCTAGATAGGCGAACACTTTCTGACTGTAGGTTACGTTCTGTGGCTTAGGCTTATCTACGCGTGGTGCATCTATAATATCCTTTATGTCAACAACAAATGTTCTATCATTGCCCTTATCGATAAATTTCATCAGCTCCCTGAGCACCTTGCGAGCGCGTTCCATATCCTCAAGCGTTGCCTTCTGCCAGAAGTCGTCGGTCATAACCTCTTCTAAGGTAGCCAATTGCTCGCTTACCTGCGGAATGTTGCTCTTCTTCGCCCTTAAGTAGACACATATAGACTTTATCTTTTCAACTACAGCCGATGGCAGAGCTGTCTTTCTGAGATAAGCCAATTCGCAGGCATACATCATCACATCAAGCGTCATAGCCATTTCGTCGCCTGATGCCACCAATAATGGTGCTATGGTATGTTTCAGCACTGCTATGTCTGCTTCCTTAAGGTCGTCCCAATACTTTTCTGCACGGAACGGGTCGATCTTTGCTCCATTCTTACGAACCAGTATTCGCTCAAATCCAAGTCCATCAACCAGCTTCCACAACTCGTTCTTTATCTCGCCATACAGTTGCTTTTCAAACTCCTTACTTGCCTCTCTCTGCAGCAATAAAGTCATATCCGACTTCATGGTGAATATACGTTCTGAAAGCGATACTGCTCTTGAGGTGGTAGCGCCTTGAGGATTCTCGTCGAAGTAATCAAAGTTGTTGCAGAAGTCGAATATCAGGAACTTTTCCTTATTCTTGCCAGATCCTAACAGGTTCTCACACAATCGGGTTCCCCGACCCTTCATCTGCTCAAACTTAATCTTTGAATGTACTGGTTTGAAGAATACCAGATTCAGTATCTCTGGTACATCGATACCTGTATCAAGCATATCCACACTTACGGCTATACGTGGTTCGTGGTCAACCTTTTCAAACTCGCCAAGCAAGTACTTTTTCTGAGTTTCCTGATAGTCGATTACCTCACAATAGTCAGGACCTAATTGCGGATACAGCACAGCAAATCGTTGTGCTATCTTTGTTGCATGTTTGTGGTTATACGCAAATATAATGGTCTTACCTATATTCTCGCCACTATCTACACGCAGGCCTTTCTCCATCAGTTCCTGTAGTACCTTGTCGATAGTGTCGGTATTATAGATATAGCGGAATATCTCGTTGTTGTCGATATCACGTTCCCCAGTACCTTCTTCCTCGAAGATAGTGTCTAATTGTTTCTTCTCGTCCTCAGTACGATCATTATATTTGATGCCGTGCTTCAGAATATCAGAATCATATCGAAGAGCCTCGAAATCCACCAGATGACCGTCTCTTACGGCCTCGCTATACTCATAGTAATCGTTAGGCACACCATCCTCCAGTTCCAGCAGTCGGTATGTGCTGCGGTCAATTTCTTCGCGTGGAGTTGCAGTTAATCCTACCAGCAACGAGTCGAAATAGTCGAATATTGCACCATACTTACCAAATACAGAGCGATGAGCCTCGTCGATGATAATCAGGTCAAAACGACCTACGCTGAAGGTCTTCTCTTCAGTATCAATGAAATTTATCATCGTCTGATAGGTAGAGAACAGTATACGTGCATCAACGTTTCTGGCTTGTCGGGGGTCGCACAGATTGCACTTGGTTTCATCAGGCAGATAGGTATTAAACTTACCAAAAGCCTGCTCAACCAGCGCTGTACGGTCAGCAAGGAAAAGCACATTCTTTACCCAGTTGTTACGCAGCAGCACCTCAACCATTGCTATCGACACACGCGTTTTTCCGGTACCTGTAGCCATTACCAACAGAGCTCTGCGATGCTTCTGGTTAAAATGCTCGCAAACACGCTTCACAGCTCTGGTCTGATACGGACGGTTCACAATCTCATCCTTAGCCTGCATGTCGATGATATCTTGGCGGCCACGCTTCTGTATAAGCTTCTGCAGGTCTTGACGTGTGTGGAATCCGTAAATAGTGCGGGCTGGATAACCTAAACCGTCGATGATATTTGTCTCGAATCCGTTGGTGTAGTAAACCACTGGCATTACGCCATATTTTGCCTCCAAACACTTGGCATAAAGTTCGGCTTGAGCCTTACCAACCACTGGGTCAACTGATGTCTTCTTAGCTTCAACTACTGCCAAAGGCATACCGTCAGTATCAAACAGAACGTAGTCTACATATCCTATTCCAGATGGGTTTGGCATACCATGCACTTCAATCTCTATGCAAGCCTTTCCGCTTACGATAGCGTTGTCGGTCTCTGATATCTCCCACCCTGCCTCGCGCAGCATCTCGTCGATATACAGCTTGCGAGTTTCGGCCTCTGACAGATTCTCAGGATTATGCGCAGTAACCACTTGCGATGCAGGAGTAGTTACGGGTTTTGCTGCATTTGCAGCCTCTTCCTGCTGCTTTGCTACCTCCTCGCTGGTAGTGGCAACCATCATTACAGGCGTGCCCCTATCAGGTATCAGTGCTTTGTCGAACTTTGGATAACGCTCTATGAAACCTAACAACATCAGAACGTCGCCTACGAAATAGTAGATATCCAGTACTGCATACTCGCTGTCTTTTTTCGAAACTCCTCCTGCATGAGCGGCACGATTACCCACACTACGCACAAAGTGGAGTTTCTGCATCAAATCGCGCGAGTTGATAAACTCTGTGAACTTCGTGTCTTTTACCTTCTCAAAGAGAGTTGCACGGGGCGATACTTCCCAGTGCTGCACCCTGTAAATAAGGTCGACAGTCCACTCTAATGAACGTCTGCAAGCCATTGCCGATTTGTCTGGATCAGACTTGCAACAACTCTCCGCTCTATCGCACTGCGTATACAGTGTAGTAAATAGCGGCAGTTCTTTTAGGTAGTCGAAGTTCTTCATATGATTGCGAGGTTAGAGTTCTTTTGTCCTTTAATTATTATAATTGTCAGGCAGTTCTACATCAGACATGAGACGCCTTGCTTCTTCTCTTGCAGGACCAATCATTTCCTTAATCATCTTTTCAAGTAAATCAGCATTTCCGCCTAAAGAAGCATATGACTCAAGAATGATTGCCGAAGCCTTCAAGATTGAGACAATAGCTGCTTGTGCGTCAAGACCTTGCTTCTTCATCATGTGTATAATATCTTCAGAAGCTTTATTGGTCTTCATCTCCATCATTTCTGCATATTCTTTTTGTTCCTTATTCATATATTTAATCAAAATAATAATCCATTCTACTATCAAGCAAATGCTGAGTTTCAGCAATGCTTTGTTTCACCAGTTCCTTCTGCGCCTCAATCGCCTGAATCTTTTCTGCAAATTGCTGCTGCAGAGCGAGAGAAGGGAGAGGAACTGAATATTTCTCCAAAAGATTTTTCGGTAAAGCTTCTCGTGTTGCAGCCTTACTTCTACTTAAACTTAACAACTTTGCCTGTTCGTCGCATGATATCAAAAAATGACACAAATACAAGCTATCTAATAATTCTTTACGAGGTCTTAATATAGATACATGCTGATTAACTCTTGCAGGAATAACATCATTAGGAACAACACAACATCTTGCCACTGATGCTCCGGTAATATTCAATAAGACATCGCCCTCCTCAATTGTAACATTATTAAGCTGTTTAGCTTGTTGCTCATCAATAAATGCGAGATCCTTATAAACAAATAAATTATTATGAACATTTAGGCTTCTAATTAAACTGATGCCTTCTGTTTTATAACTTTGGTTACCACCGCTTGGGGTCGCACCCGAACCAATTTTGGATAGTATATCCTTTAATTGATACATCGGAAAATCTTTATCCCCAAACATATCATAGAAGATAGACTGAGCAAGTTTATCGAACTCCTTTAACTGCTCTTGCTTCAAAGCAATCATTTCGTTCAAGCAATCCAACTCCGCCACAATCCGCTGCTGCGTCTCAGAATCAGGAATTGTAATTCGAGAACTCGATATGACGGCTTTATTAAGAGTCTTACCCATCACGGCCCTATTGGCACTTTGCCACTTATATGCTTGAAGGTGATAGTACAAATAATTGGGCGAGATATTATAACCAGACTTAGGCGGGAATGCCATTATTGCTTCATTTGTATACAAAGGAATTTCTGTGATTGCGACTTTACCTATGGATAATTTAAAGCTCATAATTACTGTATCCTTTGGAACCAGTCGCATATTAGTACAGGCCTTATCTGAAACTTTCTCCTTTGTATCTGATATATATTTAGTGGTGCCCATATCACCTATAGAAACCCACTCGTGACTACCGTCTTCCCATAAAGACAAATCATCACGACTAGGAGTTCTACCCATAAAGATGTCAAAAACATCTCCAATAGGCAGGTTATCCACCTCAAGTTTCTTATATTCCCACTTACTTTTATCCATTACTCGACCTCCTCATTTCTCGTTTTGAAGTCAAAAAGACTCTTTCTGTTGCTCAATCTCACGACGCAGTTCCTCCTTGGTAGGCATATAGGTAAGATACTTTGCAGTCAGTGATTGCAAAATGTTTTCGGATTTTCTACTCACTGCGTGGAAAATGTCTTGATGGTTCTGATAGAACGATACGATTATGTTATTCTTTTCTTCCATAACCATTACAAGTATTTCTGCTTAAACTCCTGCTGCTTGGCTGCAAACTGCGCCTCGATGGCCTCGATACGGGCAAAGACATCCTTGGGATCGTCGTAAAGCACCTTCTCGCGCACCACCTCCTTATACTTGTTAAAGGTCAGGTCGTAATCGTTCTGGCGGATTTCGTCTACAGGCACAAAGAAACTCTGGTCCTTGCGTGTACGCTGAACCTCAGCATCCAAGTTCTTCCAACGTTGCAACAAATCTGGAATATCATCATCGCTGCAAGGTGTGCGCTTAGCATTGAGTGTAAATCCATCGCCACGCATCTCGTAGAACCAAACCTTATCAGTACCACCCGCATCAGTCTTGGTGAATATCAGGATGGCTGTAGAAACGCCGCTATAAGGCTGGAAGACTCCTGCTGGCATAGAGATAACGGCACGCAAGCACTGTTTGTCTACAATCTCCTTGCGGATGGCCATGTGGGCATTGTCGTTACCAAAAAGCACACCATCGGGAACCACCGAGAAGCAACGTCCTCCCAACTTCAGCGAGCGTACAAACAGCGCCAGGAACAGCAGCTCTGTAGCATTGGTATTGGCGATAGAGAGCAGACTCTTACTGATAGTACCTTTAAGTACCTTGCCAGAGAATGGCGGATTAGCCACACAAAGAGTATAACGGCTCTGATCGGTATTATCCTCCGAAAGAGAGTCTTGATACTTGATATTTGGCGAAGGAATGCCATGCAGCAGCATGTTCATCGCACCAATACGCAGCATGGTCTGGTCGGTATCAAAGCCATTAAACATGGTAGAATAATAGCGTTTGCGTACATCAGCATCGGACTGGATGGTGGCGCGGTTCTGGTCGTAAATCTGGCGGGCAGCCTCCATGATGAATCCTGCACTACCCATCGCTGGGTCGCAAATCACGTCATCAATTTTAGGCTCTGCCATAGTGATAATCATACGGATGATATGTCGAGGGGTACGGAACTGTCCGTTCTGGCCTTTCTCTGACATTCGAGCCAGCATATACTCGTAGACATCGCCCATAGTGTCAGCATCTTCCATATCAAGCAAGTCGATATCGTCTACAACAGACTGCAGCACATCAGCCTTAGGAATGCTGAAAACAGCGTCCTGCATATAGCGGCTATAAGCCGAACCACTCTCCTTGCCTATGCCCTTGATAAACACAAACACATTGTTACGCACATGGTGCAGCATGTTCTGAGCCGAGAAACTCTTGAATACCGACCAGCGAAGGTCCTCGTAAGGAATCTCCTGATCGGTTTCGGGGTTGGTCCACTTCTGGCCTTTCTTAAACAGAGGGTCTTCTAGTTCGTAACCAAACTCGATTGCGTTGCTCTCCTCATGGCGCTGCTTATCATCAAGCAACTTAATGAAGAACAGATACGTGAGTTGCTCAAGGATAGTAACGGGCACGGTGATTCCACCTGCCCAAAGCGTATCCCAAATTTTATCTATACGGCTTTTAACGTCGCCAGTTATAGTCGATGAATTCTGATTATTAGCCATTCTTTCTATTTATAAATTACACTGCAAAGATACAACAAAATCCCATATTACGCAAGGATTACCTTAGTTTTATCACTATTCAGAGCAATTTTTCGCGCAAAAGAGATTTCAACGCCGTCATAAACGGCCGAAACATCAATGCCTTTAGCTATTAGCGTATCGATTAGCACACTATCATGCAACCCACGAATTGAAGTCCAAGCGCGACTACCAACCTGTTTATTAAACTCAGCAATAAGAGATTCTACACTTCTCTTTGCCATGCTCTCAGTGAGCTCATCATAATACTCTTTTGTAACCATAACTCATCGTTTATAAATTAAACATTCAATTTTGGGGCAAATATAGGCGGAGGCTGACCCATAAGTCAGGACACCCCACTCAATATTAACCTCAATTAAGAATAAAAGGAGTGATTTAACAGATGTTTAGAAGGAAATAATCCAAAATATCGACCATTTTCTCTGATGTAGAATCTAGAGATGTCGCGGGACTGTCCCCTCCCTGGCATTCCTCCAATTCGTCAACACGCTGTTGACGAATTAAGATATTCTGGAGAGAAAAGTATTAAAGTAAAAAAGTACCAAAATATTTGGAACTTATTGAAAGATTTCATATCTATGCACCGTCAAAAGTTCGCTTTTGACTACGCCGCTGAGTGCGGGGAGTAAGACCTTATCGCCCCTGCTCCATTTAAAAGTCACCTTCGGGTGGCTTTATTAATTTTCTAAGTGGGTACAAAGGTAATGCTTTATTTCGTGAACTCCAAAGAAAAACAGCACTAAATACGCCACATGTTGATGTGACAGGAGTGACAGGTGACAGTTGAATAGGCGACGCATGCACTACTAAAGAAGAAAAATTATATATAATAATTACTATATATATAATATATATATTATATATATAGTAAAATGTTTAGGTGCATATTTTTAGGTGCTCATGAGAGAACTGTCACCTGTCACTTGTCACACATTATCGCTTCTTTCCTAAATTAACACTTTGTTAACACTTAACATTTGATATACTCACGAAATTTTCGTACCTTTGCATTGTCAAAACAAAGATGGAGATGATGCTCCCGCGCGAGGAAAAAGATTCTCCCACGTGCACTAAGAAAATCGGCCACGTGCGAGCGCAAAACGACATCGGAGTTAAGACATTAAACATCAATAATTAAACATTTAAAAATTTATTTACAACACAAAAATTAAACAAGAATTATGGCACTAAAAGTTAAAGCACAAGAGAAGTTGCAGAAGATTGGCACCTATGCTGGCAAGTATCGCTACATTATGATGCCTGAGTTGTACACCAGTCTAAGTCAGGACAAGGTGATTAAGGAGGCTGCTCTGCGTAGCGGCGTTAGTAAAGGAATCATGCAGGCATGCTGGGATGCGGCCGGTGAGGTTATCAAGGCGTGGGCCACCGAAGGTCACTCCGTAGCGCTGCCAGGTCTGGGCACCATGCGATTCGGACTGCGCGCAAAGAGCGTTGAGAAGGTTGACGAGGTTAAGGCAGGCCTCATTACCAGCCGCCGCATCATCTTTACACCAGCCGTAGAGCTGAAGGACGAGTTGGCAGGCACTGCCATCCAGATTACCTGCTACGACCGAGATGGTAAGGAGGTGAAGCGTGTAACCTCAACCTCTGGCGAGGTGGAAGACCCAGAGAACGATCAGCCTACAAATGGCGGTGGAAACGGCAATGGTGATGGCGGCAACACCCAGACCATCAGGTGACGTTCCTGGCGAGGGAGATTAAGCGTGCGGGGCGAAAGCCCCCACCCGCTTAATGTAAAAATGTAAAAATGAGAAAATTTAAAAATTAAACATTATGAGTAAGAGAGAAACCATTAAGTTCATCGTACAGATGATTGCGTCAATCGCAACTGCGATTGTTACAGCCCTCGGAGCTACCAGCTGCATGGGTATGTAGCAAAGCCAAAGACCTGCACTTGAGGGTTCTTGGACAAGCCAAGCGGCAAAGCCGAGCGGCGCCCCTCATACTGCAGTAGGCAAAGAAAAAGACCTGTCATTGTGGCAGGTCTTTTTTTATATACTAATTTATTTTCTTCATTTCGAAGGTGGATGGACAAAGAAATTGAGATTTTTGTTAGTAACTTTTGAAAATTATGTTTATCTTTGCCAGCAGATTACTGATAATTAAAAATGAAAAATATGGTAGAACTTAAAAACGATGTGCTGACAATTAAGGTGGCAGAAATGGGAGCAGAGCTCCAGAGCGTGAAGGACAACAGCGGAAGAGAGTATATGTGGCAGGCGGGCGAGAAATGGCCCAGACACTCGCCT
>Ga0310695_10015580_pt1 | contig 10096 bp, 8 predicted proteins | sample RumenRJG_04DNA_FD_203882 | JGI IMG/M metagenome (GOLD analysis project Ga0310695, IMG submission 203882) | Bovine rumen microbial communities from Lethbridge, Alberta, Canada - RJG_04 (v2) (version 2) | ecosystem: Host-associated > Mammals > Digestive system > Stomach > Rumen | place: Canada... | reverse complement strand
GATCCTGGTCGAACTCTATGGGCTTCACGCTTTCCGGATTGGCTCTGCCGAGGAGTTTGAAGTGCTCGTTCCAGATGAAGCGGCTCATGCGGCTCACGTAGGTCGACCCGCTGGCGCTGGTGTAGGGTGTTCCAATCTCACCCTGCTGGCCGTAGGCTCCGATGTAGAGGCCTTTCAGGTCGACGAGAATCTCCTGACCCACGGGCAGGTATCCGTAGATACCGCCTTGTGCGATGCAGATGATGAATGCCGATGTGCCGTCGTCGATGAACACCTGGTTGTAGATGTTTCCTTCGACGTCATTGCCGATGACGGTGCCCTTGATCTTCAGGTCCTCTTCCACGAGCTTCATGCCATTGTTCAGGATGATGGTGGCGAACTTCTCTTTCAGCTCGGCGATGGTGATCACGTTGGTCTCCGTGATGCTGTTGTTTCCGTAGGGCGATACGCTCAGGTCGGGCGCATCGAAACTATCGGTGTCGCCCATGCAGGCCGACAGCAGTGCTACGAAAGCGAGTATGATGATGTTTTTGAAGTCTTTCATGTCAGTATGCGTTTTAGAATCTGAGGGTCAGGTTAAGCATGCCGTTGATGCCGTAAGCGTAGTATTTCTTGGGATTGAGAGAGAACTTGTAGGCACGGGCGTTGTTCTTCACCGTCTGACCGTTTTCTTCCTTCACCGTGTAGTCGCTGCGGCTCTGTTCGTAACCGCCGGTGCAGATCTTCTGGTTGTTGAGGATGTTGGTCAGCATCAGGTTGATGGAGAGCTGGCGTCCATGGGGCAGACGGAGCGTCTTTCCGATGGAGGCGTCGAGCATGAATCCGCCCTTGCCCTTCGACTGCTTCGGTACGATGAACTCGCCTTCGTTGTCTACATTGCCCATGGTGATGAGTGTGCCCTGGTAGCGGTAGCTGGGCGAGTAGCTCAGGTAGATGCGGTCGTAGTAGTTGGCCTTGAGGTCGATGAACCATCCTCCGGAATGGAAGTCGATGATGGCGCTTCCGGCGGTGAGCGGTGTGCCGGCCTCGTGCATGCCCTTGTTCATCACGATGTCATCGGTATAGGTGGCCTTGGTGGAGTTCATGTATCTCACCGGTGAGTTGTTCATGTTCTTGGCATCGCTGATGGTTCCGATGACGATGAAGTTGAGGGCAGACGAGATTTTGTAGTTAATACCCAGTTCCACGCCGTAGTATTGCTTCACGATGTCGGTCATCGACACGTAAGAGAACGAGTTGATGTCGTCGAAGTAGAAATTCTGCCATTCGGTGATGTGGCTCAGGTAGTCGTAGTAGGCATTGACGTTGATGTGCACCCTGGAGTTCTGGAACTGGAATCCCAGTTCGCTGCTGAAGATTCTCTCGTTGCGCAGGTTGGTCACGAAGTCGTTGTTCATCTCGGGCGAGACGAAGGCAGTGGTGATTTGCGGAGCGCGGTGCTCATAGCCGATGCCGGCGAGCATCGTGAGTCCGCCACCCAGGGTGAGGTTGCCGGTGAACTTACCGCCACCCGAGACGAAGTGTGCGGTCTTGCTCTTGCCGAAGGAGTTGTCGGCGAACATACCGTTGCGCATGTTGCCCTCGCGCTGCATGCCGTCGTAGTTCACCTTGGCGGCGATGCTGTAGTGGAGAGGTCCGAAGTTCTCGGTGTAGTTGCCCCACAGCACACCGCGGCGTGCGAGCAGGTTGTAGTCGTAGCCGAAGGTGTCGTCTTTTTGAATCACCTGGTTGGGGTGGTCGATGTCATACTGCACGGCATCCGATGTGCTGGAGTAGTTGCCCAGCGCGTAGGTGTTGATGTTGTGGTAGGTGTTGGCTCCCAGCAGGTCTTCCATCGTCTTGTAGTGCATGCCCTTGTTGGCGCCCACCTGGAATCCGAGGTTCATGTGCGACTTCGGGGTGAGGGTCTTGTGGAGGGTGGAGGCCAGCGTGAGGTAGATGTTGTCGTTGTGCTTGGCCTCTACGAAGTACATGGCGTCGGCACCCTGGGCGTTGGCGTTCTGGTTGGCCCAGTAGAGGCGGTCCCAGTTGATCTGCCGGTTCTCCTTCGATGCCGTGAGGAACTGATAGACGGTGTTGAAGTCGGCCACGCCCTGGATGGTGCGGTTGTGGTCGTCGTTAACGTCCCATACATCGTAGTAACTGCTCGGCAGGTTCTTCCAGTAGTCGGGTTGTGGGTTGTCGGCGTTGTTGTAGTTCAGACGCGTGCTCTTGTACATGCTGTACTTGCCGTGCAGCGTGGTGGTGAGCCGGGTGTCGTGGTTGATGTCCCAGTCCCAGGTGAAGAGACCGCTCGGTGCGAAGTCGTTGATCACACGCGAGTTGCGCTTCTTGCCGTTCTGGTAGCCCCAATAGGGGTTGTACTGGTAGTTGTTGGCTATCCAGTAGCTCTCGTCGGTGGCGGCACCCTGTCCGGCACGCTCGGTGGGGTTACCCCATGTGGCGAAGGTGAGGGAGTGACGGCCCGTGAGCTTCTGGATGCCGAGGTAGTAGGAGAGCGAGTTGTAGAACGTGCCCTCTACATTTCCCTCTTTGGCCCAGCGGTATCCCACACTGGCGGCGAAGGCCCAACCCTTGGAGTTGAGTCCCGACCCGTAGGTGTACATCCCGCGCAGGATGTAGTTGCGGTTGGCTCCGGCGAGCGACAGCTTGTGCCCGGCGGCCACCTGCGACGGTCGGAAGTTGTAGTTGTTGCTTCCACCCATGGCAGGCATCGAGAAGTTGTTGTCCTCGAAGGGAAGCGTGGCGTCGATGTTTCGGGTGATGTTGTTGATACCGCCCACGTTGGAGTATCTGAACTGTCCCGACTCGAGGTCGTTCATGGGAGCGCCATTCACGTAGATGTCGTTGTATTTTTGGTTATACGCACGAAATCTGAACCTTACTGGCGAGAATGTGTATCCCACTTCATTGGCGTATACGTTGGTGTTGCTGTTGAGGATGGTCACGTTCTGCGACATGTCGTCGTCTTCGCCCAACTGAGCCTCAGTGAACGTGAAGAGCGCCTCATCCAACGTACCGGTCTGCTCCAATGAGTCAACCTCTTGCGCAAAGGCAAGTGGTGCGTAGCAGAGAGCAAACACTGCTAATTTCAGCTTCTTTTGCATAAGATTATTTTAGGTTAATATAATGTTTGAGTGCAAAGTAACAAAAATAATTTTAAAAAAAGAAGATTTAGTCAAATATTTTTTGGCGAATCGTGCATTTTTGTGGATTTTTTTTCCGATATTTGCAGAATCGAAATAGTTATTTTTACACTTTGTTGTCTGTGACATATTTATATAATATTGCTAACTAAAACTTCTATGATATGAAAAAACTTGTTTTGATATTGCTGGCTTTCGTGGCGTCGGTACCGATTGCACTCGCCCAGAGGTCGTTTGCGGTCTATGGAATAGGCTTTTACAATCTTGAGAATCTCTTTGATATTCAGCATGATGAAGGCAAGAACGACTACGACTTCCTGCCCGATGGCTCCTATAAGTGGGATGAGCTGAAATACAGCCACAAACTACACAACATGGCCCGTGCGCTCGCCGACATGGGCACCGACCTGCTGCCCTACGGCTGTGCCGTCATCGGCGTGTCGGAGGTGGAGAACGCCAATGCCCTCACCGACCTCGTGGCCCAGCCCGAGTTGGCAGAGCGTGGCTTCAAATTCGCCCATATCGAGGGTCCCGACCGTCGTGGTGTGGACTGTGCCTTGCTCTACAATCCCTCTTTCTTCACCGTGCGCGACGTGACGCTCGTGCCCTATGTGCCCGAGCTGGAGGCCGACAGCACCTTCATGACCCGTGGCTTCCTCACCGTTACGGGCACGCTGGCCAACGAGTCGGTGGGCATTATCGTATGCCACTGGCCGAGCCGCTTCTCGGGCTCGTTCTACCGTGAGTGCGCCGGCCGTCAGGTGAAGGTGGTGAAAGACTCGCTGATGCGTGTAGACCCCACGATGAAGGTGATGGTGATGGGCGATATGAACGACGACCCCCAGAACCGCAGTATGGCCGTGGAACTGAGCGCCAAGCCCAATATCAAGGACGTGACCGATGCCGACATGTTCAACCCCTGGTGGAAAGTCCTAGACAGCGGTACGGGTACGCTGAGCTATCAGGGCAGTTGGAACCTCTTCGACCAGATCGTGCTCTCTCCCAACCTGCTCGACCGTGAGGGAAGACGCGACTTCAGTGGGCTCACCTATTATAAATGTCAGATTCAGCGCCGCGACTATCTGTTGCAGAACGAAGGCAAATACAAGGGCTCGCCCAAGCGTACCACCGCCGGTGGCGTATGGCTCGATGGCTATTCCGACCACTTGCCCGTGGTGGTTTACCTGCTGAAGGAGAAACCCTGACGATGCTGGGCCACGACACCATCCCCGTGGAGCGCCATCCATGGCAGCCGTTCCTGCCTGAGCACACCCGGCTGCTCATGCTGGGCAGCTTCCCACCGTCGCGCCAGCGCTGGTGCATGGATTTCTTCTATCCCAACTTCCAGAACGACATGTGGCGCATCTTCGGACTTTGCCTCTATGGCGACGCGCAGCATTTCGTAGACGTGGAGCGCAAGGCCTTCCGCCGCGGCGAGATCGAGGCTATGCTCCGCGAGCGTGGGGTAGGGCTCTACGATACCGCACTTGTGGTGAGGCGCACCCGCAACACCGCCTCGGACAAAGACCTGGAAGTGGTGGAGCCCGTCGACCTCACGGCGCTGCTGCGGCGTATACCCGAGTGCCGGGCGGTGGTGACCACGGGGCAGAAGGCCACCGACCTCTTTGCCGCCCATTTCGGCATCGCACAGCCCAAGGTGGGCGAGTGGGTGGCTTTCGAACTGGAGAAAGCCGATGGAGCGCCCCGACAGCTGCGGCTCTACCGCATGCCGAGCAGCAGCCGCGCCTATCCCATGCGGCTCGACCGCAAGGCAGCCAGCTACCAACCGCTCTTCGACGAATACCTGGCATGCAAGGACGAACAACAGGAATAACTTAACAATCATATCAAACCATTATGACTATCATTGGAATCGCTGGAGGAACGGGGTCGGGAAAGACCACCGTAGTAAGGAAAATCGCACAGGCCCTGCCGCCGCATTATGTCGCTGTCGTACCGTTGGACTCTTACTATAACGACACCACCGACATGACCGACGAGGAGAGGAAGGCCATCAACTTCGACCACCCTGATGCTTTCGACTGGAAACTCCTGATCAAGCAAATCAATATGCTCAGGCGGGGCGAGGCCATCGAACAGCCCACCTATTCTTATATCCTGAGCAACCGCCTGAAGGAGACGGTGCATGTGGAGCCCAAACCCGTGATCATCATCGAGGGCATCATGACGCTCATCAACAAGAAACTGCGCGACATGATGGACCTGAAACTCTTTGTCGACACCGACAGCGACGAGCGGCTCATCCGCAATATCCAGCGCGACGTGGTGGAGCGTGGCCGTACGGTGGACATGGTGATTGAAAGATACCTGAATGTGCTCAAGCCCATGCACGAGCAGTTTATCGAGCCCACCAAGAAGTATGCCGACCTCATCATCCCGCAGGGTGGCGAGAACCTGAAGGGTATCGGCATCCTCTGCAAGTATATCGAGGGTCTGGTGCCCGAGTTGTAGGTTCCCCTTTTTGCAGCATAACCCACTGAAGATAATGAAAATCATCGGCAGTTCTCTTTTCCGCGCCATCTGCGCCATCATCATCGGCATCATGCTCCTGCGCACGCCCGACAGCACCGTGACATGGATCACCGTGGCCATCGGTGCGCTGTTCTTTATCTCTGGCGCCATCTCGTGCCTCGACTATTTGAGCAAACTCAGGCAGTCGCGCACCGAGAAGACCATCGACGCCGATGGCAAGGAGGTGAGTCAGGCCCGGCCGTTCCTGCCCATCGTGGGCATAGGCAGCATGATATTGGGTGCCATCCTCGCCCTCACGCCCACCGCCTTCATCTCGTCGCTGATGTATGTGCTGGCGGCCGTCGTCATCGTGGGTGCCCTGAGCCAGATGTATGCCCTCATCTCTGCCCGCCGGTATGGTGCCCTCTCGGCAGGCTACTGGGTGCTGCCCATCCTGCTGCTGCTGGCTGGCATCTTCACCTTGGCCAAGCCCATGGCGGTGGCCTCCACGCCATTGGTCATCATCGGCGTGTGCCTCATCGTCTATGGCGTGACCGAGTGCGTCAACTCCTTCGGCATCTACCGCCAGCGCAAGAAGAGTTTCAAGAACCTGCCTTTCGACGAGGGCGAGTATGTGGAGTTTACGGAAGAGAAGGAGGGCGACGACAAGAACCCCCCGGTAGTGCAATAGCGGCGTCGCAGGATGCCTTCCCAATCTTCATCACCAGGGCCCCGACACGCTGTAGGGTGCCCCGACATTTCGCGAAGTTCCGACACATTGCAGGGTGCCCCGACACATGGATATACAAACTACTTTATAACAATCAACTCAAAAACAAAATCATTATGTACAGCAATCCCGAAGAGTGCCTTTACTGCACCAACAACGAGACCCTTCACAACCTGATGATCGAGTTCGCGCAACTGCGTGTCTCGCGTGTGTTCCTCTTCAAGGAGCAGACCTACCGCGGGCGCTGCCTCGTGGCCTATAACGGACATGTGAACGACCTGAACGAGCTGACCGACGAGCAGCGCAACGACTTCATGGCCGACGTGGCTCAGGTGACGCGTGCCATGCAGAAGGCTTTCAACCCCGAGAAGATCAACTATGGCGCCTACAGCGACAAGTTGAGTCACCTGCATTTCCATCTTGCCCCCAAGTATGTGGATGGCCCCGACTACGGAGGAACCTTCCAGATGAATCCCGGCAAGGTGTACCTCAGCGACGAGGAGTATCAAGCGCTCATCGATGCCGTGAAAGCCAACCTTTAGCAAATCAAGCCCTATTCTCAAGCGAGTGTTTTTCTTTATTCTTCTGAATAGGCACCTAGGGCTTATCATATAAGGCTTATCATATAGCGAGCACGCATCGGCCGGAATCGGCCGATGCGTATTCGTTATAGTACGACAAGATAGTTATTTATCGTATTGTATCCGCCATCACAAAAATGCGGGGAAAGGAGGGTGAGAATGAAGAATAGGGAAAATCCCCTCCTAATGTAGGGAAAATCCTTTTCGTAGACCTATTTTTCTTCGCAATTTTGCATCGTGAGAATGAGAATAATGAATAAATAACAACAAAAGCATACAACTATGAGAAGACTGTTTATCGCACTGACAATGCTCGTCACAATGACCATGACAACCCATGCCATGAGTTATGAGCAAGCACGCCAGCAGGCCCTGTTCCTCACCGACAAGATGGCCTATGAGCTCAACCTCACCGAGGAGCAGTATGAGGCCGCCTACGAGGTGAACCTCGACTACCTGATGAGCGTGAATACCCAGGCCGACCTCTATGGGGCCTACTGGACTCAGCGCAACCTCGACCTGAGCTATATCCTCTTCGACTGGCAATACCAGGCCTACCTGGCTGCCACCTACTTCTACCGTCCGCTCTACTGGGAGGCTGGCTACTGGCACTTCGGCATCTATGCCCGCTACCCCTACCGCGACTACTTCTACTTCGGACGTCCCCACTTCTGGACCGTCTACCGCGGCGGACACAGCTGGCGCATGAACGGCGGACGCAGCTGGTATCACGGACGCTCCTTTGGGCATCATGACGGTGGCCGTCATCACGGAATGCGCGACCGTTACGACCGTGGTGACTACGGCAGAGGCCATGGCGGCGGCAGCTTCGACCACAACCGTGGCGGCAACGGCGGACGCGGCAATGGCGGATTCGGCAACGGACGCTCACGTGGCAACGGCGGTGTGGACAACGGACGTCCACGCGACAACGGCGGACGCGGCAACGGTGGCTTCGGCAACGGACGCTCACGCGGCAACAACGGCTCACCGAGCACCATCCACAGCCAGAACGACCGCATGGCTCCCAACAGCAGCCGCTCAACCATCGGCTCGCGTGAGAGCAGCACCCGCCAGACTCCAGGTGTGGCCGGCGGACAAAGAAGAGACGGCAGCGTGGGCAACACCCCCAGCGGCACCTTCTCGCGCAGCGGATCCAGCTCTCACGCTCCCTCCTCGGGTAGCCGTATGACAGCTCCCTCGCGCAGCACCACCTCTCCCTCGCGCAGCATGGGCAGTGGTTCCTCCAGCCCCAGCCGCTCGTTCGGTGGCAGTCACTCCTCCAGCCCTAGCCGCTCGTTCGGTGGCAGCTCCTCCAGCCCCAGCCGTTCGTTCGGTGGTGGCCACTCCTCCAGCCCTAGCCGCTCATTTGGTGGCGGTTCCTCCAGCCCCAGCCGCTCGTTCGGTGGTGGCAGCCACTCTGGCGGAGGCCGCTCGTTCGGCGGAGGCAGTCATGGTGGTGGAAGCCATGGTGGAGGCCGCAGATAAAAACGACATGATGTGATAGATGATATTCAATAGGCAAATATATATACATCGGAAATAGGATTAGTTTTCACAGGTAAAAGATTGTTTCAGTGATATCCATAAGAGAAGAATGTTTCAGTAAAACCATAAAAGATTGTTCAGGATAAATAAAGGTTAAAGACCATAGCTCATAAGTGAAACAATTAGCGGAAGTTATAAGAATAGATAGTTATTGATGAATAGAAGTTGTAATTAGAGGGGGCAGGCGAAAATCGCCTGCCCCCTTCTTTCTTTCTGGGCTTTCTGGGCTTTGTGGGCTTAATGGGCTTTGTGGGCTTTTATAGTTTCTATAGTTTCTATAGCCTCTATAGTTTCTATAGCCTCTATAGTTTCTATAGCCTCTATAGTGGGGCCTTGGTGATGTCTGAACTCCTGTAACTCCTTGAACTCCTGTAACTCCTTGAAAAGTTACAATTCCAGCGTTCTGACCTCGGCGTTCATCATTTTCTGCACCTCGTGCATGGGCTTGTTGTAGTAGACCGACTGGATGGCCTTGTTGATGATGCCGTGGCCTACGGCGAGCACCGTCTGGCCGGGATATTCGTGCCGGAGCATGTCCATGAAATCCTTGGCACGCTGCTTCAGGTGCGCCATGGTCTCGATGTTGGCAGGCCAGGGCTTGTCTTTCAGGTCGGGGATGAACATGCCTGTGAAGTCGCCCCAGTCGCGCTCACGGAGCAGGGGAGTGGTGACCACGGGCTTGCCATGCCGACTGGCAATGATGGTGCAGGTGTCGAACGACCGCTTGAGGTCGGAGGCCACGAACACGTCGATGTGGCGGCCGGCCATCTGGTCGGCCACCGCCTCGGCCTGACGTATGCCATTGTCGTTGAGCTGGCCTTGTGTCTGGCCTTGCATCACCTGGTTCACATTGTCCACGGTCTCACCATGGCGCACAAGAAGAAGTGTTGTCATGATTATGCCTGAACTCCTTAAAAAACTATTGGTTCTTGATGAGTCTTACGCCGTAGATCTCGCCGATCTCCTTGCGTGGCTTGGCCACGAATTTCACGCGCACCTGGCTCTTGCCCTCGAGGAGGTTGGCAGGGATTTCGTAGGTCTCATACCTGAATTCGGAGATGCGGTATTTGCCGGTGTTGTTCACCGATGTCACCAGCACGTCGTCGACCAGGATGTCGAACTCGTGCGATTTCCATTCGCCCACACCCCAGTATTTGATGCGGAGGCTGAGGTCTTTCTGGCCGCCAGTCTGCATCAGGTAGCTGAAGAAGTGGCCGTCGCGGGCATCGCGCCAGAACACGTCGTTGGTGTTGCCGGTGTAAGAGCGGTCGGTCTCCATCTTGTGGTCGGCCTCGGGCTGTTGCTCGCCCGGCTGCACGAAGTCTACCGTGCGTGCCTCTATGGCCTGGCGCTCCTCCTCGGCCTTGGCCAACTTGTCGAGATAGGCCTTGTAGTTGTTCTCTGAGAGGGCTAGCCAGTACATCATATAGCGTGAGTCGTGAATCTCGAAGAATGGCTGCAACTCACCCTTGATGCCGTTCACCATACGGGTGGAGAGGGCGAAGTGGAGCGGTTGGCCCGCGATGGGCGTCAACTGGTTGGCTATCGCGTCTATATTGTCGTTGATGAGGATGGGTGCCTCGTTGATGGGCAGTTTCTTGCCACTGGCATACTGTCCG
>Ga0310695_10015579_pt1 | contig 10097 bp, 9 predicted proteins | sample RumenRJG_04DNA_FD_203882 | JGI IMG/M metagenome (GOLD analysis project Ga0310695, IMG submission 203882) | Bovine rumen microbial communities from Lethbridge, Alberta, Canada - RJG_04 (v2) (version 2) | ecosystem: Host-associated > Mammals > Digestive system > Stomach > Rumen | place: Canada... | reverse complement strand
GATTTCAAAAAACAGAAGCAGACCTTCAGCGGTTTCCCCGCACAGATCATCCAGCACGAAATCGACCATCTGAACGGCATTCTGATATAAAAAGGGGAAAGGCAACTCTCGTTTAGAGGAACGATCCGAATTCGTTTTCCAGCAACAATCTGGGCACTATCCCGCGCACGGCCGTCTACTGTCTCGAGATCGAATCTGTGACAGGAAATGAAATAGCAGCGCTTGGTTTAAGATTTTCATTGTGTTTCCCCGAACATCTTCGCAATTTCAGCATCCATGGCATCAAAAGCATCGTCATCGACTGTCAGTTTTCCTTTAGCGATACCGAAGCCATGCGTTTTATACAAATAGCAGTCTGGCTGGTGGGCATTGATGATGCCGACGGACTGAAGGTAGGACTGGATGGTCGTGGAGCCGACGAATTTCATGCCCCGTTTCTTGAGGTCTTTCGATACGTTGTCGGAAAGCGGGGACGTCGTAGAAACCGGGTCATAGATAATCTTGCCGTCGGTCCAATGCCAGAGGTAATCCGAAAAGTTGCCGTATTCCTGCTCGATTTCCCGGAATATGCGGGCATTGTTGACCGCCGCCTCAATCTTGCGGCGGTGCCGGATGATCTCCGGATCCTTCACGAGACGTTCGATATCGGCCTCCTTAAACGCGCAGACGCCATCCAGATCAAAATCCGCAAATGCCCGCCGGAATCCCTCTCTTTTATTCAGCACGCACTCCCACGAAAGGCCTGCCTGAAAACATTCCAGCAACAGCAGTTCAAAAAGCTTCTGATCATCGTGAACCGGCCGCCCCCATTCCTCATCGTGATACCGTACATAGCGCTCATTCTTCGGATTCGCCCAGAAGCAGCGCGTTTTTCCGTCTTGCCATGTTGTTTGTGTTTCCATTTTGCTCCACCTTATTTTCTCCCGTTCATGAGGAGATATTCCCTATTTCCGTGATATCGGCTTTTATTATACCAAACCATACGGATAAAAGCGAAAAAGAAAAGGTTCTGTGCCACTTCGGTGCAGAACCTTTTCTTATCTCTGGTCTGTTATTTTCCAATCCGCTCGAGGGCGCGGTGCGCGATGTCTTTGCGGTGGTATTCGTCTTGGAAGGTGATCTTGGTGACGCCTTCGTAGGCTTTGTCTACGGCCGCGCGGATATCCGCGCCTTTTGCGACGACGCCGAGGACGCGGCCGCCGTTCGTGACGATCTGGCCGTCTTTCTCTGCGGTGCCGGCATGGACGACGAGGCAGCCCGCCTGTTCCGCCGCCTCGATGCCGGTGATGGGATAACCTTTTTTATAGGATTTCGGATAGCCGCCGGAGGTCATGACGACGCAGACCGCCGTATCCTTGCTCCACTGGATCTCCTGTGCATCAAGCGTGCCATCGACGCATGCGAGCATGACATCAACGAGGTCGCTGTCGAGCAGCGGCAAGACGACCTGCGTCTCCGGATCGCCGAAGCGCGCGTTGAACTCGACGACTTTCGGACCTTCATCGGTGATCATGAGGCCGGCGTAGAGACAGCCCTTGTACGGACGTCCCTCTTTGGCCATCGCCGCGACAATCGGCTGCAGCACCTCTTTTTCCGCACGGTCGATGAGCTCCTGCGTCATGACTGGTGCCGGTGCATAGGCGCCCATGCCGCCGGTGTTCGGCCCTTTGTCGCCGTCGTAGACGCATTTATGATCCTGCGACGGGATCATCGGGCGGATGGTCTTCCCATCCGTGAACGCAAGCAGGCTGGCCTCCTCGCCCTGCATGAATTCCTCGATGACGACGCGGCTGCCCGCCTGGCCGAATTCCTGATCCTCCATGATGTCATGGATGGCCGTGAGCGCCTCGTCCTCGGTCTGCGCGACGGTCACGCCCTTGCCTGCCGCGAGACCGTCCGCCTTGACGACGATGGGCGCGCCCTGCTCCCTCACATAGGCGCGGGCGGCGTCGGCATCCGTGAATACTTCGTACTTCGCCGTCGGGATGCCATATTTCTTCATCATGCCCTTGGAGAAGGACTTCGAGCCCTCGAGTTCGGCCGCGGCCTTGCTCGGTCCGAATGCGCGGATGCCCGCGGCCTGCATCGCGTCGACGACACCGTTGGTCAGCGGAACCTCCGGGCCGACGACGACGAGATCGATGGCATATTGCTGTGCGGCCTTCACGAGCGCCGCATTGTCCTCAATGTCGATGCCTCCGAGGCAGACCGCGAATTTCTTCATGCCGGGATTACCCGGCACCGCGTACAGTTTCGTGCATTTCGGAGACTGCGCGAGCTTCCAGCCGAGCGTATACTCACGGCCGCCCCCGCCAATGACGAGTATATTCATTCTGACACCCTCATTTCTCAAGCTGTTTCTTCAGATAGTCCTGAATCATCGTGTCGTAAGCCGCCGTATGGGCAAAGGCCTCCTGTGCGAGCTCCATGCGCGTGCGGGCGTCGACCTCACCGGTCTCCGCAATCTGCTTCGCGACGGCATCGTAGCGCGCCGGGTTCGTGACGATCGTGACGTATTTGAAGTTCTTCGCGGCCGCGCGGGTCATGGCCGGGCCGCCGATATCGATGTTCTCGATGGCTTCGTCAAGCGTGACGCCCGGCTTCGAGATCGTCTCTTTGAACGGGTACAGGTTGCATACGACGAGGTCGATGCCTTTGATGTTGTGCTCTTTCATCTCGCGGACGTGTTCCGGGTTGTCGCGCACGGCGAGGATGCCGCCGTGGATGTACGGGTTCAGCGTCTTGACGCGGCCATTCAGGATCTCCGGGAAGCCCGTGACATCGGAAACATAGGTCACGGGGATGCCCGCGTCCTTGATGGCCTTCATCGTGCCGCCGGTCGAGATGATCTCGACGCCGGCCGCATGGAGCTTCCGGGCGAAGTCGACAACGCCGGTCTTATCGGATACGCTGACAAGTGCGCGCTGGATTTTCATATATTTTCCTCCTTCGAGTATTCAATCTTCTGGCGGGAGAATGTGGACGTGTCGGCCTTCGATCTGCAGGCGGTGCTCGCAGTAGAGCTCGATGGCCTGCGGGTAGATCTTGTGCTCCTGCTCGAGCACGCGGGCGCTCAGCGTGTCCTCGGTGTCTCCCTCAAGCACCGGCACCGCGGCCTGCAGGATGATGGGGCCGCTGTCCGTGCCCTCATCGACGAAATGCACGGTGCAGCCGCTGACCTTCACGCCATAGGCGAGCACATCGCGATGCGCGTGCGCGCCTGGGAAGCTCGGCAGTAATGCCGGATGGATGTTCATGATCCGCTTCGGGAACTGACGGACGAAATACGGCGTCAGGATGCGCATGAAACCCGCGAGGACGACGAGCGTCACACCAGCCGCCTGCAGCTGACGGACGAGCTCGCGCTCAAAGGATTCGCGGTCTGCGTATTCTTTCCGGTTCACGCATGCCGCCGGAATCCCGGCTTTCTCCGCGCGTTTCAGGGCGTAGGCGTCCGGCTTGTCGGTCAGCACGAGCGCAATGCGCGCGTGTACCTCGCCGCGGCCGATGGCGTCGATGATGGACTGCAGATCCGTCCCCCGGCCAGAGCAGAGCACGCCGAGTACTTCTTTTGCCTCTGTCATTTCGCGAACACACCGCCCTTGATCGTGACTTCATGCGCGCCGCGCGTCACCTTGCCGATGCGGTAGACGGTCTCATTCTTCGCCGCGAGATCCGCCTCGATCTTCGCCGCGTCGTCCGCGGAAACGATCAGCACCATGCCGATGCCCATGTTGAACGTGCGGTACATCTCGTGCCAGTCCACATTGCCCCACTGCTGCAGCAAGCGGAAAATCGGCGGCATCTCCCATGCCGCGCTGTCGATGGCCACGCCCATATCGTCCGGCAGCGCACGTGGGATGTTCTCGTAGAAGCCGCCGCCCGTGATATGCACCATGCCGTGGATATCGTAATCGCGGATCAGCGGCAGGCAGGTCTTCGGGTAAAGGCGCGTCGGCGTCAGGAGTTCCTCGCCGATGGTCTTGCCGAGAGCGTCGACGTACTCGTCGCCCTTCATGCCCTTCCGCTCAAAGACGATCTTGCGCACGAGCGTGTAGCCGTTGGAGTGCACGCCGGAGGACGGCAGGCCGAGCAGGACATCGCCCTCCTGCACGCGTGCCGGCGTGATCAGCTTCGATTTCTCGACAACGCCGACGGAGAAGCCCGCGATATCGTATTCGCCCTCTGGGTAGAAGCCGTTCATCTCCGCAGTCTCGCCGCCGATCAGCGCACAGCCGGACTCCTTGCACGCGTTTGCGACGCCCTTCACGACGTCGGCCGCCTGCACCGGGTCGAGCTTGCCGACCGCGAGGTAGTCGAGGAAGAACAGCGGCTCCGCGCCCTGCACGAGGATATCGTTGACGCACATCGCGACCGCGTCCTGCCCGATGGTATCATGCTTGTTGAGCAGGAAAGCGAGCTTGAGCTTCGTGCCGACGCCATCGGTTCCCGAGACGAGCACCGGTTCCTTATACTTCCCATTCAGCGCGAACAGGCCGCCGAAGCCGCCGAGGTCGCCGAGCACCTCCGGCCGATAGGTCGCGCGCACGCTGTCTTTGATGCGCTGTACCGTCTCATTGCCCGCATCGATATCGACGCCCGCGTCCGCGTAGGTCATTTTTTCTGCCATGATTTCACCTTTTCCCACTCAATCTCAATGCTGTTTTTTCTGTTCGAAAACGTATTTGCTGTCGCCCGCCGGGTGCTCGCCGTCCTTGATCGGATACACCTTGTTGAAGCAGGCGTAGCACATCGCGTCCGCGTCGACATCCGGCACGCATTTCTTGAGGCCCTCGATGGACAGGAAATGCAGGGCATCCGCGCCGATGAACTGCCGGATCTCCTCGACGGTCTTCGTCGCGGCGATGAGTTCCTTGCGCACGCTCGTATCGATGCCGTAGAAGCATGGATAACCGATTGGGGGGCTCGAGATGCACATCTTGACGGATTTCGCGCCGGCGTTCCGGAGCATCCGGACGATCTTGCCGCTCGTCGTGCCGCGCACGATGGAGTCATCGACCATGATGACGTCCTTGCCCTCGACGGCCGAGCGGATGGCGTTCAGCTTCAGCTTGACCGCCGTATCGCGCTTCTTCTGCGTCGGCTGGATGAACGTGCGGCCGATGTAACGGTTCTTGATGAGGCCCTCGACAAACGGGATGCCGGACTCATAGGCATAGCCGGTCGCGGCCGTCGTGCCGGAATCCGGTACCGAGATCACGATATCGCCCTTGTATTTCGACTCGCGTGCGAGCATGCGTCCCATCTCGAAGCGGGCCGCGTGTACGCTCTGCCCGTCGATGACGGAATCCGGCCGCGCGAAATAGATGTACTCGAAAATGCAGGACGCGCGCTTCTCGCCCGTCGCGAACGGGTAGGATTTCAGTCCCTCGTCGTCGATGACGACCATTTCGCCCGGTTCCACATCGCGTACGAAATCAGCACCGACGACGTCGAGGCCGCAGGTCTCCGACGAAAGAATCCAGCTCCCTTCATCGGTGCGCCCGATGCAGAGCGGACGGAATCCCTGCGGGTCGCGGACGCCAATCAGCTTCTGCTCGGTCATGATGGTCAGGCAGTAGGCACCCTTGATCTGCTTCAGGCTCTCGATGATCTTCTTCTCGATGGTCTCCGCGCGGCTCCGTGCAATCAGGTTCACGAACACCTCGGAGTCGATGGAGGTCTGGAAAATCGTGCCCTCCTGTTCGAGGCGGTGGCGGATTTCCGCCGCATTCGTCAGGTTGCCGTTATGCGCGAGCGCAATCTTGCCGCCTGCATAGTTCACGAGAAGCGGCTGCGTGTTCGCGAGCAGGCTCGAGCCCGTCGTCGAATAGCGAACATGGCCGACCGCGATATACTGGTTGTCCATATGCGGCACCTGATGCCGGAACACCTCGTTGACGAGGCCCATACCGCGCGATACATCCATCCACGCGCCGTCCGTGATGGCGATGCCCGCACTCTCCTGCCCGCGGTGCTGCAGGGCGTAGAGGCCGAGGTACGTCATGTGCGAGACATCTTCCGTATGGGAATAGACGCCGTAGACGCCGCACTCTTCCTTCCATTTTGGTTCTGCTTGATTCATAGGTTTTCTTTTGTTCTCCCGATACAATAGAACTGGCTAGCGCGGCATCAAACCTGTGCCTTGACGCGCGCCGCTTTTTCCTCTACGCCTTTTGCCATATCCTCGCGATAATCCTGAAGCTTCTTCTGCAGGTCTTTGTCCGAGATAGCAAACATCTCGATGGCATAGACTGCCGCATTCTTCGCGCCGTTGATTGCCATCGTCCCGACCGGTACGCCGGACGGCATCTGCACCGTAGAGAGCAGCGCGTCCATGCCGCCGAGCGGCGTCGCGTTGACCGGTACACCGATGACCGGCAGCGTCGTGTAGCTCGCGACGACACCAGCGAGATGGGCAGCGGCACCGGCTGCGACGATGAACGCCCCGACGCCCTTTTCCGGTGCGGACGTCACGAACTCGCGCACGCGCGCCGGCGTGCGGTGAGCCGAAGCCACCTCGACAACAGACTCAATCCCGAACTCTTTCAGAAGCGCAACCGCCGGCTCCAAGACCTTCCAGTCCGAATCGCTTCCCATGAGAACAGCTACCTTCATGGATCATCATCCTCCATTTCCATGATACGGCCATTACCGGGATATCCCGTATCCCTTCAAATAATGGTAAGAAGCGGATATCCCTGTACCCGCATACTACCATCATACCGACAAAACGTTTTTCTGTCAATAAAAAGCGGACAAGCGTCCTTGACTTTTCTCCTTTTCAAGGACACTTGCCTGCAAAAAGTTATAACAAAAGCAAAAAGACCGCCGCACATTTGATTTTGTGCGGCAGTCCCTGCGTTCCGTATTTATTTCTTTGCGGCCTGCTCCGCTTTCTTCGCGGCAGCAAAAGCGGCCTCGCGCTGCTGGCGCTTGCGGGCCTTATGCGCCTCATAGCGCTCCTTGCCGGCTTCAAAGGCAGCCTTCTGCTCCGGCGTCGTGACCTTCAGCGGCGCAACGGCCTTCGGACGGCCATTGCGATCCATCGCGACCATCGTGAAATACGCGGTCAGCGCCTGTTCCGGCTTATCGCCATGCTCGATATCCTCGACCTCGACGTTGACGAATACTTCCATCGAGCTGTGACCGACGAATACAACCTCCGCCGTGCAGTTGACGAGATCGCCGATGAAGATCGGCTTGTGGAATTCCAGCTCGTCCACACGCGCCGTCACGACGTTCATATGCGCGTACTTGTAGCCGCAGGCGTACGCCGCGGAGTCCATCATCTTCATGATTTCACCGCCGAAGACGTTGCCGTTCGGATTTGCCTGATTCGGCATCATGACCGTACCAATAATCGTTTTGTTCTGATCCATCGATGACCCTCCTGCCATACCTTGTCAGGAACCACTGACTCAGCCGCTCTCCCCTACCTTGCCGCAAGTATCAGCCGTTCTTTGAAAAAATTTATGTATCTGCTTACATTCCTTCCACTTCTTTATTCTACCATGTTTCAATACGAAAATCTAGTATCTTTTGTTACCGTTTCGTCTTTTTCATCACTTCCAAAAGAAAAAAGCAGGTGGAGGATTTCCTCCACCTGCTGCTTTTTTCAGCAAACTTACTCGGTCTCCGCTTCCGCGTCTTTTTTCAGGATTTTTTCCACGGCCGCATCGAGCCAGTCGCCCTGTACGGTTTCAAGCTGGCCGGCATCGCATTCCGCGGCGAGTCCTGGTACCATCGGGATGCGCGCGAGGATGTCGAGCCCGTACTGCTTCGTGATCTCATCGAGATGGCTCTTGCCGAAAATCTCGTGGCGTTCGTGACAGTTCGGGCATTCGAAATAGCTCATGTTCTCGACGACGCCGAGAATCGGCACTTTCATCATTTCAGCCATCTTCACGGCCTTTTCGACGATCATCGAGACGAGCTCCTGCGGGCTCGTGACGATGACGATGCCGTCGACCGCAATGGTCTGGAAGACCGTCAGCGGCACGTCGCCGGTTCCCGGCGGCATATCGATAAAGAGGTAGTCCGTATCCTCCCAGATGATATCCTGCCAGAACTGCTTGACAACGCCCGAGAGAATCGGGCCGCGCCATACGACCGGGTCGGACTCGTTCTCCATCAGCAGATTCATGCTCATGATATCGATGCCGCCAGCCGTCGGTACCGGGTACGCACCGACTTTCGAGCCGCGCACCTCGCCCTTGACGCCGAACATCTTCGGGATGGACGGGCCCGTGATATCCGCGTCCATGATGCCGACATGCTGGCCCTTCCGCGACATCGCGACGGCGAGCAGGCCGGTCGTCAGGGATTTGCCGACGCCGCCCTTGCCGGATACGACCGCGATGACGTGGCGGATGGAGCTCAGTTCATGCGGCTTCTCGTGGAAGTCCTTCTTCCCCTGCGTGCGCGTATCTTCGCCGCAGGTTGTCCCGCATGCGCTGCAGTCATGATTACAGTTTTCTGCCATTTTATAGCCCTCCTGAACTTGCGCAGGGCACTATGTTTTCCCATAGCGTCTAGCGATACAAGAAAACCTTCCCCTGCGGGAAGGTTTTCAGCTTTTACCTTATCGGAACATTACACCGTCGTCTCGGATGCGATTTCCTCGGAGGCGGCCGCAATCGGCTGCTCCGCGGCTTCATCCGGATTCTCAGCGTCCGGCTTCGGTGCCGGATCGTCGCCGACAAGCTTCATATGGCGGTAACGGGAAAGACCCGTGCCGGCCGGGATGAGCTTGCCGATGATAACGTTCTCCTTGAGGCCGACCAGCGGATCGACCTTGCCCTTGATGGCGGCATCGGTCAGGACACGCGTGGTCTCCTGGAACGAAGCTGCCGACAGGAAGGAATCCGTTGCGAGGGAAGCCTTTGTGATACCGAGCAGGATTGGCTTTGCCACGGATGGCTCGCCGCCCTCCTCGATGGCCTTGGTGTTCGCAGCCTCGAACTGGTTGATGTCGATGTACTCACCCGGCAGGAAGTCCGTATCACCGGACTCCTCAATCTTGACCTTGTGAAGCATCTGGCGGACCATGACCTCGATGTGCTTATCGTTGATCTCAACACCCTGAGACTTGTAAACTTTCTGCACTTCGTAAACGAGGTAGCGCTGCGTTGCCTGCAGACCACAGACGCGCAGGATGTCGTGCGGGTTGATGGAACCCTCGGTCAGGCGGTCGCCTGGCTTCAGATGGTCGCCATCGTGCACGGCCATGCGTGCACCGAACGGAATCGCATACTCGCGGACATCGCCCGTTTCCGGAACGATCGTGACCTTGCGCGTACCGTTGCCCGTATCCTCGACCGTCGCATCGCCTTCGATCTCCGCGATGATTGCATGATGTTTCGGCTTGCGCGCCTCGAACAGTTCCTCGACACGCGGAAGACCCTGGGTGATATCGTCGCCAGCGACACCGCCGGAATGGAACGTACGCATCGTGAGCTGCGTGCCCGGCTCGCCGATGGACTGCGCGGCGATGATGCCGACAGCCTCGCCGATCTCAACCTCGCTCTTGTTAGCGAGATCGCGGCCGTAGCACTTGACGCAGACGCCGAACTGCGATTTGCAGGTCAGCACGCTGCGGATGGAAACCGTATCGCGTACGGCTTCGATCTTCTTGGCGAGGTCCTCGTCGACCGTCTGGTTGAGCGAGGCGATCTTCTCGCCCGTCTTCGGGTCGATGATGTCCTCGGCGAGCACGCGGCCGACAATACGCTCTGCCAGCGACTCGATGACGCCGTCGCCCTCTTTGATGGCTTCAACCTCAATGCCGCGGACGTTGTTGTTGCGGACGCGCAGTTCATGCGCATCGCCGGCGAGAATCGTATCGATGAGTTCATCGGTAAGCTTCTCACCTGCATGCATGATGACCGTGCCATCGCTGTTCACGACATCATGCGTGACTTCCTTGCCGGTCATCTCATGGACCATAGAAGCGTGGATCTTGTCGCGCTTCTCCTCATCCGGCTCGCCGAGAGAAATGACCTCGGTGACCATCGCATTGCTGAGCGCCGCTTCGGAAGCGAGCGACGAACCGCGGACGATGATCTCGCGGACCTCTTTCTCGCCGATGGTCGCCA
>Ga0310695_10015577_pt1 | contig 10099 bp, 5 predicted proteins | sample RumenRJG_04DNA_FD_203882 | JGI IMG/M metagenome (GOLD analysis project Ga0310695, IMG submission 203882) | Bovine rumen microbial communities from Lethbridge, Alberta, Canada - RJG_04 (v2) (version 2) | ecosystem: Host-associated > Mammals > Digestive system > Stomach > Rumen | place: Canada... | reverse complement strand
AGTTCGAAGGCAACAACACTTCGGGTTCTCACAAGCTCAACTCCGCTATCGCTCAGGCCTACTACGCTAAGAAGCAGGGCCTCAAGGGCGTGACGACCGAAACGGGTGCTGGCCAGTGGGGTACCGCCCTTTCGATGTCCAGCGCTTTCTTCGGACTGGACTGCCAGGTTTACATGGTGAAAGTTTCTTACGAACAGAAGCCGTTCCGCCGCGAAGTCATGCGCACCTACGGTGCATCCGTTACCCCGTCCCCGTCCATGACGACCGACATCGGCCGCAAGATCAACGCCGAATTCCCGGGTACCACGGGTAGCCTTGGCTGCGCCATTTCTGAAGCTGTTGAAGCCGCTGTGAAGCAGCCGGGTTACCGCTATGTTCTCGGTTCCGTGCTGAACCAGGTGCTCCTCCACCAGTCCGTCATCGGTCTCGAAACGAAGGCCGCACTCGACAAGATCGGCGTGAAGGCCGACCTCATCATCGGTTGCGCTGGTGGTGGTTCTAACCTCGGTGGCCTTATTAGCCCGTTCGTTGGTGAAAAGCTCCGTGGCGAAGCCGACTACGATATTCTCGCTGTGGAACCGGCAAGCTGCCCGAGCTTCACTCGCGGTAAGTACGCTTACGACTTCTGCGACACCGGTAAGGTCTGCCCGCTCGCCAAGATGTACACGCTCGGTTCTAGCTTCATCCCGTCTGCCAACCACGCCGGTGGCCTCCGCTACCACGGCATGAGCAGCATTCTCTCTGAACTCTACGATCAGGGACTGATGCGTGCAACGTCTGTGGAACAGACCAAGGTGTTCGAAGCCGCCAAGCTCTTCGCCCAGACCGAAGGTATCCTCCCGGCTCCGGAATCCAGCCACGCTATCCGCGCAACGATTGACGAAGCCCTCAAGTGCAAGGAATCTGGCCAGGCCAAGAACATCGTGTTCGGCCTCACCGGTACGGGTTACTTCGACATGGTTGCCTACCAGAAGTTCAACGACGGCGAAATGAGCGACTACATCCCGACGGATGAAGATATCGCCAAGAGCCTCGCCCAGCTTCCGCAGATTGGCTAATTCAAATCGATGAATTTAAAAGCCCCGGATTTAATCCGGGGCTTTTTGCTTATATCTTTAATCGCTCAGTCCTAGTTCTTGCTACCAGTGATGCGGTAGCGGAATTCTCGCCCATTCTTTTTGAAGCGAACGAATAGGGACTGTTCCTTTTTGTCGTAATAGAGCTTCGGCTGAACAGATTCTACGGCCTGCATGCGCGGCAAGCTGCGGATAGCATCCGTGCTGTCCTGGGCGCTTGAATCCGTCTTCACGGTATCTTTTGAGGTCGTATCAGGCTCGGGTTCTTGCGCCTTCAAAAGTTCCAGCATTTTTTCGGCATAGCGTTCGCCAAACGTCTGGTAACCTTCGCGCGTAAAGTGCAGCGTATAGCTGGCTTCCTTAAGTGCCGGGCACCCCTGGGCAGAAATCAAGTGACCGTTCGGAATGAGGTCTGCCGCCTGCTTTACAGCATCGTTGCGCCAGCCGAGATCGCCTGTAGGAGCAAGTTCGCCAATCAGAATCGGAGTTTTTTCTGGATCGAGTTCCAGTTCGGCAATCAGATCGTCGTAGACTTTTTTCACACGTTTCGGCCAGTCATTCATCTGGTAATCCGCTTCGCCCTGATGGAAGAGGAACCCTTTGATGACGCCCTTCTGCTTTGCGATTTTACCCATCTCGACAATGCGCTTGTACAAATCGCCACCGTATTCGTCAAGGTACTGAATCCACCACGTGTCGCCTTTGTTCTTGGCATTCTGCACGTAGCTCTTGTTGCGGTCCTTATCGAACAGGTCAATGCTCTGCCCGCCAATCGCTACATTCGCGACAGCCACCGTTATGCTATCCGGCAATTCCTTGATCATTTTGCGACCGAAAAAGTCGACAATGCCGACCTTGGATTGGCTATGCCCCATCGGGGGTGCCGCCGGGTAAAATTCGCCCACTTTTTGGTTCGAATGGTTGCCTGCACGCAACACCTGGAACCGCGGATTTGTTTGACGATCCGCATCGGTCACTGTTGCCTGCCCCGACATATTCGATTGTCCGTAGGCCAGGTAGATATGCAGATTAGGGTCTTGAGCCAAGGCGGCGACACAAAGTGCCGTCGTTAAAAATAGGGATTTTCCAAACATGTAAACCTCCTTTTTTCCACACCAAACGTATTGAAAATAATAAAAACGAATGAAAAAGAGTTTTTTCATTCGTTCTAAATAAGTTTATTTTGATGCTCTGAGGCTGTTTACCGCAGGTTAATGCGTTGCATTTTATTAGAATCCTTGCCGCGAATAAGGTATGTGCCCGCGTTCAGGCCCGCCTTGCGCAAAGATTCTTGCAGCGAAATTTGACTTTGAATTCCGTTTTTAACGACACCCAGGTACTTTCCGTTCAGATTGAACACATCGAAAGCATTGTCCGCGAGATTCAGACGCAGGCTTTGAGTATTAATTAATTTAGAAGGACCCGTTTCAGTCGAATCGTCTGCGACCGCATACCATACGGCCTTATCCAGGCTTGCGGTTGCGTCGGTTGGCGGAGTCGTGAGGTTTGCGCTGTAGTTTGCATTGTTAAGCATTCCGTTGTCGACCATGCCGTAGAAGATCCCCTTCGAGATTTCCTTGTCGAAGTTGTTTTCGAGGTCGCCGCGGAGCTGTGCCGTGCCACTTAGCTTTTTGCCGTTTACCGCCCACATGACGCCGTAGACTTGAGCGTTGTCGGTCACCGACGTATTCACGATAATCGAGAGCGCGCCGACCTTTGCCTTGCCGGTAATGCTCCCGCTTACAAGCCACGCGTCTTCTTCGAGCACGGCATCGTCGCCGACGGTTCCTGCTGTCACCAGCGCACGCCCGCGAACAACTGCGTTTCCGCTGATAGTGCCGCCGTCTACGACCGCGAAATTCTCGATTCGTGCTTTGCCAGATACAGTTCCAGCGTTGACGACGGCGTCGGGCCCCACGTAGGCGGTGGCGGCCACATTCGCCTTACTGCTCACGAGGCCTCCCCCGTTTGCATGCTTGCTGTAACTGCTTGCATTAGCGGGCTTCCAGAAATCCTTGTTGTAGCCTTCGGGCGCTCCGTTTACGACTTCGATCATGTACGGGTAGCGGTAAATGCTGTAGTAGAACTGGTCCCACAAAATCGTCTGCATTTCGGTAGGAGTCGCCGTCACGGTAAGCCACAGTGCCTTGTCGCTTGCCTTCGTCTCGATTTCAAGATTGAATCCGGTTCCATGCTTCATCTCGCTGTAGCGGGGCGTTCCGTCCGCGCCCTCCGCGACTAGCCCGACCGTCCAGCCCGAGGCCGGGTCCGGCAGCTTGTCGGGCGCGTAATTGCACCAGTTGTACGTTTTTCCCTTGTAGTAATCCGTATTGTCGCCAAAGCATTTATAGCCGTTTACCGTCGGCTTGCTCTGCACGATGCCGCGGAACTTGACTGTCACCTTGCCGGCAGAATCCGGATAGATGCGCACCAGGTTGTAACCCCAGCGCTGTGGAGCCCAATAACTCGGTGAAATGTAGCGGTCCGCGCACTTCTCGCCTGTCGCGCATTCCATCTTGTTCAGCATGGTCACGCGCGGGTGTCTGCGGTAGTTGTCGCCCCAGCTTGCGTCACGACGCGTCTTGAATTCATAATCGCCATAGGATTTTTTATACAAAGCCTTCTTTGCGGGTGCATACTCGAGCGTCGCGTTCTTCATCGCGAACTTGCCGAACTGCTGGTTCAGGCTATCGAGCGACCAGCCGTAAACCATCATCATCGCGCTAAACGGCGTCTGCTCCATGCGGCCGTCTTCCCCATCGCGAATCGATTCCATCCAAATACGGTTGACTTCGTGGGCACCCTTGTAGCCGCCGCCGAATTCTTCCTTGAGGTGTTCCAAGAATTGCCAGTTGCAGTAGCGGTCGCGCGTGGAGCCGTAATACAGGTACGGATAATTAATCAGGTATTCCGAGCAATGGGCGTCGTTCGGATTGTACTGGTGGGCCATCCAGTTCGCATGGCTTTCGGCAAACCATCCCGAATGGCTGTTGTTGCCCATCCAGCCGGCGACTCCCTGCAGACCGTGCGCAAATTCGTGCGACGTGCCCCAGTAATCCTTCAGCGAGCCCACGCCAATCCACATGCCCGGTCCGAATTCGTTGTTCAAGCCTTTCACGTAGTCCTGCCCGCCGTAGAGTGCCGCCATCACGGAATTGTCGAACACGTAAATGTTGCTCTTGAGTTTTTTATCGGGGCTACTCGGGAACGGCAACATCCAGCCGAGCGAATCGATATAGAATGAATAAACTTTTTCGAGCGACTGTAGAACGCCCTGCGCATCCGCATCCAGAATGGAAACGTTATTCGCCTGGCCATCATCGGTCGTGGGCTTTTTACAGACTTCGAAATGGGCCGATTCGGCGATTTGAGTAAATCCGTTACTTGCGCACTGGGGAACCCATTCAACGGCAGAAAATGCGGCGTTTGCACCCAAAGCCAGCATTATCCCAGTCACAAAAACGGCATGATTGTTCATACCAAAGTGTTTTTTCATACAATACTTCCCAAACAACACCCAACGCGGGCGTCTATCCTAAATATATGCTCTTTTTAAGGAAAGGGCTTTATGTGTATAAATTTGAACAAAGCATCGGTGTGTTTTGTTCAACGGGCAGGATTATTTCTTTTCAGGGGCCTTGGCGGTCGAATCCTTGGATTTTTGATCGTTAGCCTTGGAATCTTCGGCTTTTTTGCCCTTTTCGGGGCGGCCCAGATTCTTGAAATCTGGCGTTAGGTTGATGCAGGCCGGATTTTTGGGAGGTTGCCTGTAAAGGGCAATTTCTTTAGTAAATACACCCTTCGCTTCGGAATAGACGCTCCATTTGGTTCCTGCAGGGCAATTTTCAAGAGGAACCCTGGAAATTGCGGTAAACCGGGAACCGGAAATCTTGTATTCAAAGTAGTCCGTAGAAGAGGTGTCCGCCAGTTGCAGGGCTTTGGCGTTTCCGACTGTCTTGGTTTTGCCAAAATAGGCCTTTTGGGCCTTTATATAGGTAAGGGCCTGTTGCTGCAGTTCTTCAACGGCAGAATCCACGGAAGCTTGCTTGGAGGATTCGTGACAACTGCGGATTCCAAAAATGCCAACAACAATCACCAAGATGACTGCAAACGGAATCGCCAGTTTCTTCAGGGGAATCTCCCCTATATTGGTCAGGATTTCGCGGAAAGAGGCTTCTTTATCATCTTCTTCGGAGCTGTCGGATTCCCATTTTAAGAGCTTGATGGCCACCAGAATGTGTACAAAAAGCTTGGGCAAGGCTAGCCCAACCAGGGCAATTGCCAACAAGACAATTGCAATAACCATTAAAAAAGCCAGGGCGGCTTCTGCCGAGGGTAGCAACCCTTGAACATCTTGGAGCAACTTGTACAGTTGGCGGTCTTCGGCAAAGTTCTGCAATGCCATACGGCCCGTAAAACTGTCGTAACGGGTAAGCCCCAACTGGACGCCATCTGTCGCCATTTGAAGAACCGCAGAAAGCGTGCGTTCAAGCAACAGGAAAACCATGCCCATCACGGCGATCGACGAAGCAATCAACCTTGCCGTACGTATCGGAGTCAAACCGGAGTTTTTCTGTTCGTTACTCATAAGCGATTGTCGATGTGAAATGTGTGATGTGTAATGCTAAATTACAAAATTTCACATTACACATTTGGCTTTATACATCTATTTCACGCCAGCGAGTTCCTTGGCAACCTTCTTCGCGGTTGTAAAGTCGGCCTTGCCTGTACCTAGCTTCGGCACTTTTTCGACCGCAAAGGCAAGCGACGGGAGCATAATCGGCGGGAAGTTGCTTGCTCGCAATTCCGAAATTACGTCCTTCGGGTCTTTTTCGCCTTGGTACAAAAGAACAATCTTTTCGCCCTTGGCCGAATCCGGAATGGTCGTCACCAAGTAGTCGCAGCCTTCCAGAACCGGGGTGTCTTGAATCTTCTTTTCCACGGCACCCAAGCTCACCATTTCGCCGCCAAGCTTTGCGAATCGGCTGTAGCGGTCCACAATCGTTAAGAATCCATCTTCGTCAAGGTAGCCCTTGTCACCGGTACGGTAGTAACGGATTCCGTTGATTTTCACGATAACACTGTTCGTGCGGTCCGGATCCTTAAGATAACCCTGCATCACCTGGCATCCGCCAATCAGAATCATACCCGCTTCGCCTGTCGGGAGCGGAATGTTCGTTTCGGGGTCCACAATCAGGAACTGTGTTCCCGGAAGCGCAGGACCCACGGTACCCGGCTTATTATTAATCTGGAGCGTCGTGTAGTCATTGTGCAACGTATTTTCGGTATTCACCGAGGCCACCGGAGCGGTTTCGGTGCAGCCATAGCCTTCGTAGATTTCTTTACCGAACTTGAGGCGGAATGCGGTTGCAAGTTCCGGGCGCAAGGCTTCGGCACCGGCAATAATCATGCGCACATACTTGAACACCAGCGGATGCACGTAGCGGCTCACCGTAAAGGCGCGCAAGAAAGTCGGGGTCGCCACCAGGCAGGTTACATGGAATTCCGCACAAACGCGGGCCATGGTTTTAACGTCGGTGGGGTCTGCCACAGCCACAATCGGGCAACCTTCGGTCAAGTTCAAGAGGGTCGTGACAGTCAGGCCAAAGCTATGGAACAGCGGGAGTTCCGAAAGCATCACGTCGCCGCGGCTCACGTTAATAATGCATGCAAGCTGCTGAATGTTACCCATCAAGTTCCTGTGGCTGAGCATCACGCCCTTCGGAGTGCCTTCGGAACCGGAACTGAACACAATGACAGCCGTATCGTCAATCTTGGTACGCTTGCAGAAAATAAAGCGGATGAGCCAGCTCGGCATAATAATGCAGAGGAACAGGAGGGCCGCAATCTTTGCCTTCGGGATTTCTTTCATCAAGTCTTCGGCGTAAAGAATGCGAAGTCTGTCCGAGACAATTTCGGAGTAGTCGTTACCTCTCCCCTTCAGCTTTTGAATAAACTGACGGCTCGAAATGACTGTCGTAACGTCAGCCTTTTCGCAACAGTACTTGACGTTTTCGACCGACGAGGTGTAATTCAAGTTCACATTCGTCTTGCCCATGACCCAGAGCACCAGGTTCACGATGACGCCAGCGGGGCTCGGCGGGAGCATGATACCGATATTCTGTTCATCTTTGCCAAGCTTTTTCCTTAAAAGTCCGCGGAACGCCATAACGGCGCCCATGAGCTTGTAGCCCGAAAAGTGCTTGCCGTCGGGGCTGTAAATAGCAGGGCCGTGCTTCACGTAACGCTTGCAGGTTCGAATCCAGGACGACGCAATCGGGTGCACGAACTTGACGGCGTACTTCCAGGCATCAATCGAAATCTTGCGGACAATGGCGCGAATCTCGTTAGGGGGCGTCGTTGCGGGAATGGCATCGCCAAAGGCAACTGTCACGGAACGGTCCGAAGACGCGCCATACATGTTGGAGCCGCTATAACTGTAGTTGGAGCCCCAAAGGCCCTGAATGTAGAACGGGACTATCACTGCGTCAGTCTCGTCAACAGCCGAAGAATAGTCAATGGTAAAGGGTTCCACATGCGGGGACTTGGACACCTCGCCTGTGGGGAATATGACCACGGCCTTGCCTTCCAGAAGAGCCTGATGGATTTTGTCCATGGCCTCCTTGGGGTTGTTGTTGTCGATACGGATCATGCCCAAACGCTTGAGGACTGCGCGCAGGTACCACTTTTCAAAGTGGTCCTTGTTGCTTGCAATGCAAAGCGGACGGGGGGATGCCATCTGCAACATGGCCCAGTCGATAAAGCTGTGGTGGTTACCCACCAAAAGCACGGGACCTTCGTTCGGAATATTCTGCACGCCAAGCACGCGAATGCGGTAGCGGTTGAACACCAGTTTAAGAAGCGTGCGGAGCAACGCCTGCGGCAAGTTCGAAATGGTCCAGACAAACACCACCAGCGACACAATGGCTAGCCCCAAGAAGTACAGCTGGGGCGGAATATCCGTGTAATGCACCATCATCGAGAACAGGAACAAGAAGGCAATCAACACGATTGCCTGGATCATGTTCGCCAAGGCAAGAACCGAGCCGGAATTGTTCGGGCGCGTATTATATTGCAACAAGGCGTTCACCGGCACCAAGAACAGACCGCCAAAAAGGCCCGTGAGCGAATACAAAATGACAAGCGCAAAGGGGTGTACAAAGAACGGCACCAGGAACATGCACACAGACACGCCTATCATGCCCATCGGAATGAATCCGGTTTCAATAAAGTCGCGGGACTTGGTTGCTGCAATAACGGAGCCTACCATAAGGCCCACAATCGCAAAGGCCAGGTAATTCTGGATGGTGTCGATATCGTAAGAACCGGACACGTCCTGGTACATGAGCACAAAAACCTGAGCCAAGGCCCAGAACATCGAAAGAGCGATAATCGAAGCGCGTAATGTCGGCACACGCCAGCCAAGGCTCAAGTGCTTTTTCACATTTTCGATATTGACGTTCTTGTTTTCGTACTTGACCTTGGGCACGAGAAAGCTGGATATCGTACCCAGCACACCTACACCGGCCAAAATCCAAGGAATCACAAGGGATTCAGAAGTGATACGGTGAACGGCCGCATACGACTTGAGCGATTCCAGGTTAATGAGGTTCACCCCCACCACTGCAAGCCAAGACGCACAAATGATGCCGCCCAAGCCAAAAATCTGTAAAAAAGCATTCGCAAAACTCAAATTGCGAACGCCAAACATCTCTTTAAGAATACCGTATTTGGCTGCGCTATGTACCGCGAAACCACAGCTAAGACCAATGGATAACCAGAAAGCTACGCGAGGGCAGCTGCAGGTCACCAACACTGCCTGGGCGATTACGAAAATTGTCATTACCAGGGCGGACCAGGCTAGAACCTTGTTCTTGGAAAACCTATTGGTAAAAAATCCCGCAAAAAATACCATTAGAATGTAAGGGGCCAAGAAGAAGATTTGCAGCATGAATGCTTGCCAGGTTTGCCCTGATTCCACATTGATGAAGGAACCGGACAGAATTTTCTGTGCATAGATGAACACACCCATTTGCACAAAGGTCATTGCAAGTATTGACAAAAAGTAGCGGGTTGCACCCTTAGCTTTCCACATACATCACCTTCTAGAAGGGGAATTAAACTTTGGAGTCAAATTTAAAAAAATCCCTAGTTCGTAGCACTAGGGATTATCTGAAATAATCTATTTAAAAGGTTGGTGTGTAATAAAAAATTTAACCAACTATTGTTTGGGGGGCATGCCCACTCCTGCCGATTTGAAGGCTTTTTTGGCAATAAAGGGCATCGCAATGAAAATCATGATATAGCCGAATATGAAACAGGCTATCTGCGAACCGATGAACATGGGCAAATAAGGCGGCTTATGGTCGGGCGGCATGAGCACGAAGAAGGCGAAAGTCACCATGACGGTGGTCATGAGCGGCGTATAAATCAGGTTAGAAACGAAGGTTTCGACCGCATGGGTAATCAATTTATGCGGCTGAAGGTGAAATTTTCGGCCAAGAGCGGCATTCACCTTGCCCATGGGCACCACGAAACCGATTCCAAAACTAACGATAAAGCTCAGCAAGAAACTGCCAAACCAGCCAATAATAATAGGGGCCAAAGGCATACCGGCAGGGCGTTCCGCCGTCGCGGTACCAAAAATACTGAGTGTAAAGCTCATCCACAGAGCCATCATAAACGAAATACGGAGGCTGACAGCCTTCATTTGGGCCGGATTCGGGCCATGATTCGGAATTTCTGGATTCATAAGGGCTCCTTCTTATAACTTTTATTTACAAAGATATACTCTTTTTTCATGAAAAAGCATTTTTGTTCAAATAATTGTAAAAAAGTCGTTGTGTGTTTCAAAACAAAACAACTTTCTAATCTTTGCACTTGGCATGAAAATTGCTAGATATGGCACGGAAAATGTAAAACAGAGCCCCGACATATCAATGTGAGGCATTTTAAAAGGATTTTTTAGAAATGGCAGAAGATTTGAATCAGCAGGAACCGACCGCAGAAGAAAAGGCAAAATT
>Ga0310695_10015576_pt1 | contig 10099 bp, 8 predicted proteins | sample RumenRJG_04DNA_FD_203882 | JGI IMG/M metagenome (GOLD analysis project Ga0310695, IMG submission 203882) | Bovine rumen microbial communities from Lethbridge, Alberta, Canada - RJG_04 (v2) (version 2) | ecosystem: Host-associated > Mammals > Digestive system > Stomach > Rumen | place: Canada... | reverse complement strand
AAAGAAAATAATATAAAACATAACAAACTGATTTTAAGGGATTTTAGAAAACAAATATTTTTGTTAAGTTTTTGTAATAATCTAAAAAAAAAATACTATTTTAGTGCGGAATTTAAAAAACTTACTTTCATTATGAGAAAATTTTTATCGTTTATTTTTGCTTTATGCGTATCTTTGGGCATTTCAGCATGTCTGAACGCTAATCAAAATGTTAATTTAGAGAGTCAAAACAATCAAACACAATCAACCGTTTCGGAAAATTTTTCCAGCAATATTGCGCAAAACCAATCGCAAAATATTGATAATAATGAAGATATTCCGAATAATGACAAGAAAAAATATCCCGTCAAAAAAAACAATCCTTATTCCGACAAAGACAGCGTGGCTCTTTATATTCATTATTATAAAAAATTACCACCTAATTATATTACCAAACAAGAGGCTCAAAAACTCGGTTGGGAGAGTAGCAAAGGCAATCTTCACGAGGTTGCTCCCGGTAAAAGCATAGGCGGCGACAGATTCGGAAATTACGAAAAACTGCTTCCTATTGATAAAAAACGAAAATATTTTGAGTGCGACATAGATTACGAAAAAGGTCGGAGAAATGCTAAACGAATAATTTTCAGCAACGACGGTCTGATTTATTACACTCAAGACCATTATAAATCATTTGAAAAAATATATTAACACCTTATATAATATAAAACAATGAAAAAAATTATTTTGGATTTTTCCAAAACAACAAAAAACGAAATACACAAGTATTTAAAAGACAAATTTTCGTTTCCGGAATATTACGGAAATAATCTTGATGCGCTTTACGATTGTTTGAGCGAAATTTCTACGCCGACATGCGTGGGAGTTTTTTCAACCGAAGGCAAAGATATTTCAAGAATTATTCAAGTTTTTAAAGACGCAGAAGATGAAAATCCTAATCTGTGTTTCATATTCTCAAAAATTGAATTAAACTAAATAAAAATAAAGTAAAAGCAAAAAACACATGAAGTTGAAAAATTATTTTATAGTAATTACAGTATCTTTGCTGACACTTTTACCATTTTTGTCAGCAGCTCAAACCGAAAACCTTTGGTTAAATAATTTCGTTCAAAGCGATTTAGCGGTAAATTTTTATTCAAATCTACCCGCTGACGCATTATCGGAAAAAGTCATCGAAAAAGAACTTGCAGGTTATTTCAAAAATTTTAAAAAGATTAAAAAGCCTAATTCCGCTAATTTTTCGATAGTTATTGACCAAAAACAGAATTTAGGCTCAGAGGGTTTTTCATTGGATTTCAACACAGAGAAAAACACTTTCAAAATCACAGCCGAAACCCCCTCAGGCGCATTGTACGGCACTTACGCTCTGCTTAGAGAAATTAAAAACGGTAAAACTCAATTAGTTAAAACCGAGAAACCTAAATATCAAATCAGAATTCTAAATCATTGGGACAATCCCGATGGCAGTGTTGAAAGAGGTTACGCCGGAAAATCTATTTGGTTTGATAACAACAAAGTCGCCTTCCGTAAGGATATTGAAACTTACGCACGCGCAAACGCCTCTGTAGGAATTAATGCTACGGTTATTGATAATGTTAATGCCGACCCAAAAATACTTTCCACGGAAACACTTCTCGGAGTAAAACAAATCGCTGAAAAACTCCGCCCTTATAATATAAAAGTGTATTTGGCAGTGAATTTTTCATCACCCACTGCTATTGGCGGTTTGAAAACCTCAGATCCATTAGACAAAGACGTAATCAACTGGTGGACAAACAAATGCAAAGAAATTTACACGTTAATTCCCGATTTCGGCGGATTTTTAGTAAAGGCTAACAGCGAAGGTCTTCCCGGTCCTATGGATTTCGGCAGAACTCATGCCGATGGTGCTAATATGTTAGCAAAAGCATTAAAACCTTTTAACGGCGTAGTTATGTGGAGAGCTTTCGTTTATAATCCGCAAGGCGGCGACCGCGCTAAACAAGCTTACGACGAATTTATGCCTCTGGACGGAAAATTTGACGACAACGTTATTATCCAAATTAAAAACGGTCCGATAGATTTTCAACCGAGAGAACCATTCAGCCCGCTTTTCGGCGCAATGAAAAAAACTCAAATCATGGCTGAACTTCAAATTACTCAAGAATATCTCGGATATTCCGATCATCTTTGTTATTTGGCCACGATGTGGAAAGAATTTTTGGATTATCCAACATTCCATAACAATCAAGATGTCAAAGAAACAACTTTGAATCAAAAACTTACGGCATTTTCAGCAGTAGCTAACACAGGAACAATGAAAAACTGGTGCGGATACGTTATGGCTCAATCCAACTGGTATGCTTTCGGAAGACTTGCTTGGAATCCTGATTTAACACCTAAACAAATCGCTTACGAATGGATTCATCAAACTTTCAAAAACATCAACGAAGATGCTTGCGAGAAAATCTCTCACATTATGATTAACAGCCGTGAAGCCGTTGTCGATTACATGACACCGCTCGGATTGCATCATTTAATGGGCTGGTCAGACCACTGGGGACCCGAACCTTGGTGCGCAATTCCGGGTGCAAGAGAGGACTGGATGCCGCGTTATTATCACAAAGCCTCTAACGATGGAATCGGCTTTAACCGCTCCTCAACAGGCTCTAACGCCGTTGAACAATATCAAGAACCGCTAAAATCAACATTCAACAACCCACAATTATGCCCAAAAGAATTTATATTGTGGTTTCACCATTTGCCTTGGGATTATTATTTTTCTGACGGTAAAACGCTTTGGGAAACTCTTTGCTGTCATTACAACAAAGGTGTAAAACAAGTTGAAAAATTTCAAGATGATTGGAAAACATTAAAAGACAAAATAGAACCGAATCTTTATAACGAAGTTTCAGAAAAATTAAAAATCCAACTCGACGAGGCACAATGGTGGAGAGACGGCTGCATACTCTATTTCCAAGAATTTTCAAAAATGGAAATCCCGTTCAAAACAAAATACACGCTTCAACAATGCAAAGATAAACTGCGCACCAAAGACTATGTAGAACGTCAAAAAGATTAATAAACAAAAAAAAACATATCTTGAAATTTTCACACGTTGAAATATCAAGATATGTTTTTTTTAAAAATAAATAACATCATGAAAAATTATACGATTATACTACTTTTTGTTTTTTCAGTGCTTTCAGGAATTAATATAACAGCACAAAACTTTCCTAAAATTATTAAACACGGTAATGCTTATCAGCTGATAATCAACGACAAACCCTTCATAATGCGGGCGGGCGAACTCGGAAACTCAAACGCCTCCACAGTCAATTATATGGAAAAATGCGTTTGGGAAAATCTTAAAAAACAAAACATTAACACCGCTTTAGTCCCCGTTTATTGGGAGCTAATCGAACCAGAAGAAAACAATTTCGATTTCACACTCGTAAAAGCAGCAATCAGCGGTGGCGAAAAAAATAATATTAAAATCGTTTTTCTTTGGTTCGGAGCTTGGAAAAATTCCATGTCCTGTTACGTTCCTTCGTGGATAAAAAAAGATGTTAAACGTTTTCCGCGCGTAGAAAGCAAAGAGGGTATCAAACAAGAAATTCTCTCGCCATATTCTCAAGAAAACCTTAAAGCCGATAAAAAAGCATTTTGCAAATTAATGGAATTTATAAAGCAAAACGATAAAAATCAAACGGTTATAATGGTTCAAGTAGAAAACGAAATAGCAATGCTGCCCTCGGCAAGAGATTATTCAAAAACCGCAACTCCCGTTTTTAAAAACGAAGTTCCCGCTGCTTTAACAGATTATTTGTCAAAACACAAAAAAACTCTTACCGACTCGTTGAAAAAATATTGGAGCGGAGAAAATTCAGGCTCGTGGGAAAAACTTTTCGGTCAAAGCATTTATGCAGAAGAAATTTTTTCAGCATGGAGTTTTGCTGTCTATACAAACGAAATCGCTAAAGCCGGTAAAAAGGTTTATAACCTTCCCATGTATGCAAATTGCGCACTCAACCGCCCCGGTAAAAAACCGGGAGAATATCCCTCGGGCGGTCCCCTACCCCATTTAATTGATATTTGGAAAGCCGGTGCACCTTGTTTGGAAATGTTAAGCCCCGATATTTATTTCGGTGATTTCAAGAAATGGACCAAAAGTTATTTCAGAGATGATAATCCTTTCTTTATCCCTGAACATCAATACGATGCAACAGCTGGCGCAAAAGCATTATACGCAATAGGCGAATATCACGCTTTAGGATTCTCACCTTTCTCCGTTGAAACCAAACAAGCCGCTTTCATGCCGCCCGTCCTCGGTGCTACTTTTGAAGAAAAAACGCAAAAAGGTAATCTGACAGAAATTCCTAACGCTTATAATTTAATAAAATGTGCTGAAAACGAAATAACTACTTTCAACGGCACCGACAAAATGCGAGGATTCTTGTTAGACACTATAAATCAAAGAGATACAATAATTCTCGGCGGTTATGAAATTATTGCTAAACACGATAACCTCTTGGGCTGGAGCGCACAATCCAAACAGCCGGGCTGGAGGACTTCCGGCGCAATTTTAATTAACACCGACAAAGACGAATTTATGTTAATCGGTACGGGAATAGTTCTGAATTTCAAATCGTTGAACAAGAAAAACAATGCCGGAATCTTAGAAATTAAAGAAATTTCAACCGAAGACGGCAAAACAATAATCCGTTATCTCAACGGTGATGAATCACATCAAGGACGACACGTCAGAATAACAGACGGAGAATGGGGAATTCAAAAATTTAAACTTTATGAGTATTAACAAAAAAAGTTGAGGATAAGAAAAAACCTCAACTTTTTTTAAAAAAAATTATTTTCTTAACAAGTCCAAAAACTCGTCGAAAAGATATTCCGTATCAACAGGTCCGCCACAAGCCTCAGGGTGAAACTGAGTTGAGAAAAACGGTTTCGTCTTATGTCTGATACCCTCACATGTATTATCATTAACATTAACAAACCACGGTGACCAATCTCCTGAAATAGTTTTCATATCAATTGCGAAGCCGTGATTCTGACTCGTTATATGACAACATTCCGTATTTTCTTTCAAAACAGGCTGATTATGAGAACGATGTCCGTATTTCAATTTGTAAGTATCAAAACCGGCAGCCAAAGCAAGCAACTGATTACCAAGACAGATACCGTAAATCGGACGATTCTCATTCAACGCTTTTTTAATATGCTCAATCGTAGGAATACACATTTTAGGATCGCCCGGTCCGTTAGATATAAACAATCCGTCATAATCTATCTTAGAAAAATCATAATCCCATGGAACTCTAACAACCTTTGCCCCACGTTTGGTAAAACAACGGATAATATTGTTTTTAACACCGCAATCCACCAAAACTACTGTTTTGTCGCCTGATTCATTATATGTGGAAACCTCTTTGCAACTAACTTGAGCAACAAGATTATCCTTGTTAGGATCGTAAAAATCAACGTCTTGGTCTGCAATGATAATTTTGCCGAGCATCGACCCCTTTTCCCTTAAACGCTTTGTTAATGCTCTTGTATCAATACCCGTAATACCGGGAACTTTTTGCTCTTTGAGCCAATCAGAAAGGCTTTTCTTGGCATTCCAATGACTATAATCAAAAGAATAATCTTGAACAACAAAACCTTTTACATGAATTTTTTCCGACTCAAAAAATTTCAACATACCATCTTGAGTTTCATCGCCCGGAATACCGTAATTGCCTTGAAGAGGATAAGTTGCCGTTAATATCTGACCTTTGTAAGAAGGATCTGTCAGACTCTCCGTATAACCCGTCATAGCAGTATTAAATACCACTTCGCCCGCCGATGAACCTTCGTATCCGAAGGAATAACCGCAATACCTTGTGCCGTCTTCCAATTCAAGAACGGCTTTTGTTAAATTATTCATTGTACTATACGTTTTTTAAAGATAGCGCAAAATTAGTTTTTTTTTCTGAATAATATTATATTTTAACGCAATTAATAATTTTTTTACGTATTCATACGCGGATTTAGGCAATGTTTCATACTTTTTTGTTATAACTCCACAACATTATCACAATGACTGCAAACCGCTTTACGGTGCGTTATAAAAATCATCGTTCTATCGGGATATTCTTTAAAAAGCCTTTCAAACAGCACTTCTTCCGTTTCTGAATCAAGCGACGAACTTATCTCGTCAAGCAAAAGAATACGCCCGGGACGCAACAAACCACGAGCTATTGCAATTCTTTGAGCCTGACCCTCGCTCAAACCACCGCCTTTTTCAGTTAATTCGGTGTCAAGACCGTCATTAAAATCAAAAACAAAATCAGCACAAGCCGAATGTAAAACCTTTTTCATTTCCTCATCAGAAGCCTCAGGGTTCGCTAACTGCAAATTATAACGTATACTGCCCGAAACCAACGTGTTACCTTGCGGAACAAATACAAAATTTGCCATCAAAGACTCACTGACACACTCCTTAAACCCTTCGCCGTAAAACAAAATTTCACCGCTATTGGGCTTTATCAGCGATAATATTAAACGGAAAATTGTAGTTTTACCAATTCCCGTATGACCCATTAACGCCGTTTTGGAATTAGGAGGAAAATCGCACGTAAAATTTTTTAAGACCAAATCCTCACTATCAGGATACGAAAAACTGACATTTTTTAACCTTACACCGACCGATTCATTTATAACCTCAGACAAAACTTTTTCACCGTCACTAAGGTTTTCGGTAATTTCTAAAATTCTATCAATGCTTGCCGTAGACTGAATAACTTGAGGAAACATATTCAAAAGCGAAAAAACAGGACTCTGAATCATGCCCACAAGTTGAAGAAAAGATGTCATAACCCCAAAAGATATTTCACCCGTTCTTAATTTCAGACCGCCGTAAACAAAAGCCGCCAAATATCCCAACCCAAAACTCAAGCCCAAAATCACTCTAATGACGACAGTAAATTTTGCACGCCTGAAAATATTGTGTTTCAAGATTTTCTGACTCTCATCAAGGCCTTTTAAAAGCCAACCTTCAGAACAAAGAGTTCTAAAAACAGCATTCTGCTCCGCCGTTTCCTGAACTTTCATTTGAATACGAGTTTCACTGCTGCGGATTTCATGCGTTAATGACTTCAAACGGTATGAAATAAATTTTCCCACACCAACTGCAAGCGGCGTTAATAAAATTAACAACCAAGCCAATCTCGAATCAAAATGCCGCAACAAAAAAAACGAGCCGACCAACTGAAACCCTACAACCAATATTTGAGGTATAGTATCCGTAGCAACTTTTCCTGTCAAATCAATATCGGTCATCATTCTCGAAGTGGCATCGCCTGAATGAATTTTGTCCTTTGAATATAGTTTCAACGAGAACAAACCTTCAAACATTTTCAGCCTCAACGAATTACAAAAATGAGTATTAGCTTTTACCGACATGAAAAAATAAATCTGTCTTAACAATATACCCGTTACAACAAGTCCAGCCAACAAAATCACCATAAATAAAATATCATCGTTGCTGCCGCTAATTATTGTTACGTCAATAAATTCCTTGCTAAGCCAAACCGTCAAAAGCCCTAATCCAACCTGACAAAGTCCTATTAAAACTCTTATCAGCGTATTAAAACGGACTCCGAATGTATAATTCCAAAGCCATTTAAAATATTTCATTTCTCTACGATTCCGTATTTTATCCAAGAGGAAAGTATCTCCTGAGTATCGTTTAATGCGGTCTGAAAGTCAATATCATACTCTAAACAAAGAGCTTGAGCAAGACTTTGAGCAGAAAACTCTCCCTGATGTTCCGCCTCAGAAAAAAGAAACGATGCAGTATCGTTAAGGGTTATCAAATTGCCGAAATCCACAGCATCAAGACCCTCGCCCAAAATAACGTTTTGCCCACAAATCTCACGCAAAACGAATCCTTTTTTTCTTCTCATATTTTTTTAATTTTTCTATAAATTTTAATCAAATATTTCCTTATCGGCAACAAAAAAATCCAAAGCCTTGAGGCAAACCTACGCCAAAGATTATACTGATAACGTTTTTTACCGTTTTGTCCGACAACATAATCTACTTGCGCCTTAACGTTTTGCACCGTGCAGTATTCCTTTCCGCCAAGATTTCCGTCACCGGATAGGGTAATTTTATCACCGCTAATATCAAAAATTCGGTGCACCACATAACGTTTGTCGTCTGTAAAAGCCATTACGATAAGACCTCTGCGTAAATTTCGCGGTTTTGTCAAAACAACTTTTTCTCTTCCGCCTATAATAAAAGGCAGCATACTGAAACCGTTTACGGCAAAAATTACATCCCTACCTTCGTCCACAAGCTTTAAAGCCTCGTCTATAACATTAATACCGCTGATTTTCATTTTATCGTATTATAACACAAAACGGAAGCCTCATCATCGGGTAAACACTCCAACTGAAAAACTTTAACAAGTTGAATTAAAGAGTTTTCACTCTCATGAAGGGAATCAGCGATAGTTTTAACCCAACGTTTTCCCGAAACGCCCGGCACCACAGCAGCGTAAGCAAAAATTCCTGAAAGCGGAGTTATCTTATTATAAGGTGCTTGTTTTAAAACAACGATTGACCTTAATTCGCAAGATTTGTTTTTGTAACAAGGAGTTTTTCCGCTCCAAGGCGTACCGAAAACTTTCACGGTATTACCGTTAAAAATCCTAACGGCAGGATTGTCATCGTTCAAAAGCTCGGTTTGAGGAATATTTTTGAGCCAAAGTCTTGAATGTGTACTTTTGCCCGTGCCTGATTTTCCCAAAAACATATAACCTTTACCATCTTTCTCTATCGTCGAAGAATGAAATAAAAGTGTTGATTTTGAAGCACTTGCAAGAGCAAAAATTATCATTAAAGCATTATCCAAAGAGAATTTTTCGTATCCTTTGTTAATATACAGAACATTTTCAACAAAATTTTCTCCGCAAATCAAAACTCCAGTCTTAATCCCGCCTAAAATAAATTCATAAACGGATTTCCTATCGTTTGTATGCCCACAAATTATTTTTTGGCCTTCCTCTTCCTGCGACAATTCTTCTTGATAACACTGAAGAAATTTTTCGCTTTTAACTTCCAATTTAAAAAGCGGTGAGGATTTTTCCTCAATCAAAAAAAAGGAATAATTGTCTGCATATTCAAAAATATAATCTTCGGCTTCAACACCGAAAACGTGGCCTGCTACTTCATAAAAATTAGTTTTCCTCATCTTTTTTAATTGTTTCTAAGCTTAAAGTTTTGTAACGGATTCTTTTAGGCATATTTTTTAAGAAAGTTTTCCAATATTTCATCTCGTTAGGCAAAATTTCCCAAGGATTAATGCCCAACAATTTGAAATTCCGTTTCCTATTATAAAAAAACTTGCCCCATGGATCGTCTTTTTTTCTGTTATACCAGCCGAAATTTCCACCTTGGATAATATCATTCATAACTTTTTTGCCCAAATTTTCATCAGAAGGACAAATCATAAACTCTTCGTCCAAAGAAAAAATCTGTTTTAAAATCCACATCAAAGCTTCAGCAAAACGGTGCATATTAAGCCTCTTGAGCAAACCTTTAACATATTCCCTATCCTCTTTCGTTGAGTTTTTCAAAAGAAAATAATAATCGGTAATTTGTCTTAAACCTACACCTTCCATAAAGAAATGCCGTTGAAGATGAGCCAATTGCATCAAAAAAGCAAACCTCATAGAAGGAGAATAAAAACCGTCAGAGGTTAATTCCAAATCTTTTAAATTTTCCTCAAGAACCTCTTGCAACCTATTGTTATAAAAACTATTAAAGAATCCTGAAGATGGTCTGAAATGAACTTCAACGCTTATGCCATTTTCATTTTCGGGAAGATGAACGTGATGATAGGCCTTTAATGCGCTCTCAGGTAAATCTTTAGGCAACATTCCGAGTTTTCCGATTAATTCTACGACGGATTCTTTTCCGCCTTCAATATAAATATCAATATCGCCCGGCTGACGTGAAAATTTATCAGGATAAAATCTTGCATTAGCCTGCCCTTTGAGAATAACGTTTTTTCGGTTCTCCATAGAGAAAATTTCAGTCAAACGTTTAGCCTCGGAATT
>Ga0310695_10015574_pt1 | contig 10099 bp, 4 predicted proteins | sample RumenRJG_04DNA_FD_203882 | JGI IMG/M metagenome (GOLD analysis project Ga0310695, IMG submission 203882) | Bovine rumen microbial communities from Lethbridge, Alberta, Canada - RJG_04 (v2) (version 2) | ecosystem: Host-associated > Mammals > Digestive system > Stomach > Rumen | place: Canada... | reverse complement strand
AGCACTGTAAGAACAAGTGTACCACATCAGAGCATAAAGAAGTGGACTTTAGCAAGGATAAGCTTATTATCACAGCCAAAGGATATAAACCTCAAAACTCTTCTGACGATGACCTGGACAATCCAAGGTCTTCTAAATACAGAAAGAGAAAGGTGATCATCAGGAAGGTTGTCAAATATGTACTCCATCTGGATGAGAACAAAATGAAACAGCGAATGTGTCTCTCTGAACATCCTTTCGGAACACTGAAACGATCGCTTGGACAATACTATTTCTTACTGAAAGGTTTTGCTAAAGTAACTGCAGAGATGGCTATGTTCTGTCTGTCATACAACATGCGTCGTGCCATAAACATTAAAGGCGTGCCAGCATTGGTGTCAGCCCTAAAATAAGAATAGGGAGGAGCATATACTCAAAAAAACTGCTCTATGAGGCTCATTTTAAGCCTGCTGGAGCTCATAATTCATTAACAAGGAAAAATCAAGTAAGAATTGCCCCTTGCGGTAGAGGTCTTTATACGGCTCCAAAATTACCCCAAATCAGGCTAAAACGCCTTTAAAATCAGGGTTTTCGGACGGCCTGGGGGGGGTAAGTGTTAAGTGTTGGCTGCGAATTTCTTTATTGTTTCTTCAATATTATTTTTCTGCCATTTCTAATGACGATGCCCTTGTAGTTGGGGGCCACTTTCATTCCCATCAGGTTGTAGACTAAACAAGCCGAATGTTCAATGTTCCATGTTCCATGTTCGATGTCGCTGATTCCTGTCGTCTGCTGTCCGTTCCACTGCTCGCCGCCCGCGTACTGTAGCTCAGTGATGTGGGCAACCAGCGAATTCAGGTATATCTCCAGATTCGTATAACCGTCGGCACCTATATCATTTCTGTCGTTGGCATCGTTGGGGTTCAGTCCATTGGCTGTTTCCCACTCGTCGGGCATGCCGTCGCCATCAGTGTCGGTTTTAGCCTCCGTCTGGTTGAGTGTAGGCCACTTTTCCCAACCGTCCCCACTCACATCGCTGGGGTGGTTGATGATGCCCTTGCTGTTGCCAGAACCCGTAAACGTAGCCTTACCGTTCCTGACGTCGTCCACGATGATTTGGTCCAATGCATCACGATGTAGCGAGGCACCCACATAGTCCAATACGCGTTCGTAGGCCACGTCAGCCGTATGTGTCGTCACGGTTTCGTAGGCTATCGGCGTCGTGATGCGGATGGTGTCCTTCGTCACGGCCGTATATGTGCCGTCGTTGCCCGAGGAGTCTATCTGGTTGTACATGCCGTACGTCCAGTTGTCGTTGGTCACCTGGCTATATTTGCTGTTCACATTGCCATCGACATAGTATTTGCCCCATACGTGCCACATCTTGTCCCACTGGTTAGGAGAGTCGGTATCGTGGTGCGTATATTCACTGGTGCGGATGTTGACGGCGGCAATGCGCATGCCTCTCTTGTCGGTAGGCGTGCCTGGTCCCGGCTTAAAGTAGTTGTTGACGATGTTCACCTTCATGCCCTCACCACCATAGCAACCGTTACCTGTCCAGTTGTAGATGACGTTGTTGCGCATGTCCATGCGCTCATCGGTCTGCGTACCAGGACGCGGACCCAGTCGTGGGGTGCGTGACACGTGGTGGGCTATCAGGTTGTGGTGGTACGATGCCCCGCTGCCGCCCCAGTTGCCGCCATAGCCGTGGTTACCCTTGGCATGTGTCGACTGGTTCAGGCTTTGTGCCGATATGCACCATTGTACGGTGAAGTTCTTCGAACCATATACCGACAGACATTCGTCCACGCTCCACGATACCGAGCAGTGGTCAACGATGATGTTCTCCGAGTCCATGGCTCCTAAGCCATCGTGCTCACCCTCGTTCTCGTCGCCCGGACGGAAGCGGACATAGCGCACGATGTTGTTCTTGTTCAGGGTCACCTGATAGCCTGCAATACAGATGCCGTCGCCTGGTGCCGTCTGTCCGGCAATGGTGGTGTTGGCACTGAGTTTCAGGGCAGACTTCAGTTGGATAGTACCACTGACGTCGAACACAATGGTTCGCGGTCCGCTTTGTGCGTTGGCCCAACGCAGCGAACCTTTCAGCGACGTCTTACCGTTGTCCTCCAACGTCGTCACGTGATACACCTTACCGCCTCGCCCACCGGTGGTATAGCGACCGAAGCCCTCTGCCCCTGGAAAGGCTGGCAATTTTTCCTGTGCGGTCGTTGTCATCGCCATCACGGCAAGGCAACATGTCATTAGTAGATTTGTTTTCATCATCAATTTGTAGTTTTGTGTTTATTTCGACTGCAAAGGTAGTAATCAACCTGCGGAGAGAACAACAAAGCCCCGAGCTTTTTCCTCGGAGCTTTGAACCTGTTCAACCTGCGGAGAGAACAGGATTCGAACCTGCGAACCGGTTTTGCCGGTTACACGCTTTCCAGGCGTGCCTCTTCAACCACTCGAGCACCTCTCCAAAAAATACTTTGCAGTCGCAAAATTGCGTTTGCGGCTGCAAAGGTACGAAAAAACATGAGAATCACCAAAAATAATCTCTGTTTTTTAATTGCGGAACACCAGACCATTGCCAAACTCATCGATGATGATGGGCTTTGAGCGGTCTACCTGGTCAGCCAGAATCTTTCGTGACAACTCGTTGAGTACGAGGTTCTGGATGGCCCGCTTGACGGGACGGGCACCAAAGTCGGGGTCGTAGCCCTCCTGTGCCAGATAGCTGACTGCCTGATCGGTCATCTGTAGCGTGATGCCCTGCGGTTCCAGCATGTCGGCGACACGTTTCATCTGCAGGCGTACCACCTCAGCAATCTGCTGCTGGGTGAGCTGCTGGAAGGTGATGATCTCGTCGATACGGTTCAGGAACTCCGGACGCATCGTCATGCGCAGCTCCTCACGGGTAGCATTAGACGTCATGATGATGATGGTATTCTTGAAGTTAGCCGTACGACCCTTGTTATCCGTCAGACGACCATCGTCGAGTACCTGCAACAGGATGTTGAAGACATCGGGGTGTGCCTTCTCGATTTCGTCGAACAGCAACACCTGATAAGGCTTACGACGCACAGCCTCTGTCAGCTGACCACCCTCGTCATAACCTACATAGCCCGGAGGGGCACCGACCAGACGAGAGACAGTATGCTTCTCTTGATATTCCGACATATCGATACGCGTCATCATCGTCTCGTCATTGAAGAGGTATTCTGCCAGGGCCTTGGCGAGTTCGGTCTTACCAACACCCGTCGTGCCGAGGAAGATGAACGACGCTATGGGGCGCTTGGGGTCTTGCAGACCAGCACGCGAACGGCGCACGGCATCAGAGACAGCACTGATAGCCTCGTCCTGTCCGATGACACGGCGGTGCAGTTCGGCCTCGAGGTTCAGCAACTTCTCACGTTCGCTCTGCAACATGCGGGTGACAGGGATGCCCGTCCAACGGGAGACCACCTCGGCGATGTCGTCGGCGGTGACTTCCTCGCGAACCATTCTTCCGCCGACGGAATCGGCGGACACAGTATTCAACTGTGCCTGGATGGCGGCGATGTCGTCTTCGAGGGCCTTCAGCTTCGAATAGCGTATCTCGGCTACCTTACCATAGTCGCCCTCGCGCTCAGCACGCTCGGCCTCGTACTTCAGGTTCTCCATCTCTTGCTTGTCCTGCTGGATCTTGTTTACCAGCTGGCGCTCGCCTTCCCACTTGGCACGGTACTGCGTCTCCTGCTCTTTGAGCTCGGCGATGTCCTTGTCAAGCTGGGCGAGCTTATCTCCAGCGGCGGAACCGCTGGGCACACTGCTGGCAGAGCCAGCCTCGCGCTTGATGCTCTCGCGCTCGATTTCCAGCTGGGCCAGACGACGCATGATCTCATCCAGTTCCTCGGGGACGCTGTCGCGCTCCATACGGAGCTTGGCAGCAGCCTCATCCATCAGGTCGATGGCCTTGTCGGGCAGGAAACGCTCAGAGATATAACGCTCCGACAGTTGGACGGCAGCGATACAGGCATCGTCCTGAATACGTACCTTATGGTGGTTCTCGTAACGCTCCTTCAGACCACGCAGGATGGAGATAGCCGACAGTTCATCGGGCTCATCCACCATCACCGTCTGGAAACGACGCTCCAAGGCCTTATCCTTCTCAAAATATTTCTGATACTCGTTGAGCGTTGTGGCACCGATGGCACGCAGTTCACCACGCGCCAGTGCCGGCTTCAGGATGTTGGCGGCATCCATGGCACCCTCGCCACCACCGGCACCCACCAAGGTGTGTATCTCATCGATGAACAGCACGATACGGCCTTCAGCCTTCGTCACCTCGTTGATGACACTCTTCAGACGTTCCTCAAACTCACCCTTGTACTTCGCACCAGCAACCAGTGCACCCATGTCCAGTGAGTAGAGCTGCTTATCCTTCAGGTTCTCAGGAACGTCGCCACGTACGATACGCTGGGCCAAGCCCTCGACGATGGCCGTCTTACCCGTACCCGGTTCACCTATTAATATAGGATTGTTCTTGGTACGACGTGAGAGAATCTGCAGCACACGACGTATCTCATCGTCACGTCCGATGACGGGGTCGAGCTTACCCTGACGCGCCAGCTCCACAAGGTTCTTCGCATACTTCTCCAGCGACTGGTAGTTATCATCTGCCGACTGCGACTGCACCTTCTGTCCCTGACGCAAGGCCTGGATGGCCGCACGAAGCTCCTTCTCCGTGACACCAGCATCCTTGAGGATACGACCAGCCGTCTGACCATCGGTTAATAGAGCCAACAGAATGGGCTCCACACTGACGAATTCGTCGCCCATCTTCTGAGCATAGTCCTGTGCCTTGAGCAATACCTTGTTGGCATCACTGGAAAGATACGGTTCACCACCCGTCACACGGGGCAGGTGTTGCAGCTCTGTTTGTACGAGCATGTCAATCTGTTGGGCATTGACACCCAACTTCTGCAGCAGGAAGTTCACGACATCCTTGGCCTTATTCATCACGCCTGCCAGCAGGTGTACGGGTTCGATGGTCTGCTGGCCATTGCGCTGTGCGGTGTTGACAGCCTCCTGGACCGCCTCCTGCGCCTTGATTGTAAACTTGTCTAATGTCATAGTTTTGTCCTCCTAATTTTATTTATCAATTATCATTTATCAATTATCATTTATCAATTATCATTTATCAATTATCATTTATCAATTATCATTTAGGGCGAAGCCCGCATTGAGGCGAAGCCCGCATTGAGGCGAACAAACTATGTGCCGAAACAGAAAAACCGACAAAATGACAGAAGAAAGCGCCATTTTGTCGGATAATTACGAAGGGCACGCAGGGAAATTGCGCGCCACACTTCGACCTCGGTCGAAGAACCTGCGTGCGCACTATTCTTTCTCGATGAGGATGCGAGCGTCCACAGCCACCACGTTGTCTTGGTCGGCCAACAATGGATTGATGTCTATCTCCTTGATTTCCGTAGCGAAGCGGAGGAGCGTGGACAGGCGGACGATGATCTCCGCATACTTATTCTCGTTGATCCCCTTCTGACCGCGCGTACCTTGCAGAATCTTATAGCCACGCAGCGAGTGAATCATCGAGAAAGCCTCATTGTAACCCAATGGAGCAAGACCCGACGACACGTCCTTCAGCACCTCGACGAAGATGCCACCCAGTCCACAGAGTACTACATGACCAAAGCGTTCCTCGTACTTAGCACCAATAAAGAGTTCGGTGCCTTTCAGCATCTTTTGCACCATCACACCCGTCGCATCAGGGATTTGCATCATGCGGTCAAACTCTGCACTGAGAACCTCCTTCGAACGGATGTTCAGCGCCACACCACCCACATCGCTCTTATGAACGGGACCTACCACCTTCGCCACAACGGGGTAACCACACTGCTCGGCAAAGGTCGTGAGTTCCTCCTTCGATGTGCTGACCATCTCCGGCACAAGAGGAATGCCCGCACAGGAAAGGATGTCGCGCACAGTCTGTGGTGGTACATAGCCATTCTCCTTGATATCAAAGATGATTTTGTTCAGTTTAGGAATGTCGATACCGTAAAGCTGTACCTCTGTGGGTGCCGGCTTGGGGGTACGTATCATCTGCGAGAGGGCCGTCGCCAGCGTCACCTCGTCGGAAAAGTTCACATGTCCCTTCTTCAGGAATTCTGCTACCTCAGGACCTGCGGTATGCAGACTAGGCAAGATGGGGAAAATCGGTTTCTTGCACGTCACCATCTTCTGATGGAGCACCTCGTAGGCCTCGTAGAGCTGCGTTAGTCCAGGGGTGCCATAGATGACGGCGATGGCATCGATATTCTTAAACTGCTGTTCACAGTAGTCGATGGCAATGCCCAGTTGTTCAGCTGTTCCTGTGGCAAGGATATCGATGGGATTAGCCACGGCAGAGCCTGGGAAGAGTTTGGTCTTCAGTTCGTCAGCCTCAGGACCCTCAATCTTGGGAACGTTCAATCCACCCTTCGACAGGGCATCCGTCAGCATCACGCCAGGACCACCGGCATGCGTCACGATGGCGAAGTTCTTACCCTTCAGTTCGGGCAACGTGAAGATGCAACCCACCGTCGTCAGTTCCTCACGCGAGAAGCAACGGACAATGCCCGCCTTACGGAACAGGGCCTCAACGGCAGAGTCTGACGAGGCGATAGCACCTGTATGACTACTAGCCGCACGACTGCCACTCTCTGATGAGCCCGCCTTGATAGCTGCTATGCGACAACCCTTTCGTATCAGATTGCTGGCATGGAACAGCAGCTTGTCGGGATTCGCTATATTCTCGATATAGAGCAGTTTGACCTTCGAGTCAGTCTCAGGATTAAAGTGCTCGTCAAAGTACTGCAGCACATCCTCGATACCAATCTGTTTGCCATTACCGATGGACCACACGCTATTGAACTGCAAACCCTTGATGACAGCACTCTCCAGGATGAACACTGCCGTAGCGCCAGAGCCTGAGACGAAGTCGACACCTTGTGGATTGAGGTTCGGAATGGGTTTGGTGAATACCGAGTGATGCCAACGTGTCAGCAGACCTATACAGTTAGGACCTATCAGCGCGGCACCATACTGCTGACAGGTGTCGAGAATCTGCTGTTCCAGCAGAGCGCCCTCGTGGGTCTCCTCACCGAAGCCTGCCGAGATGATGATGAAGGCACGCGTCTGCTTCTCCTTGGCCAACAGTTCCACATACTGCGGACAGAACTTCGCCGCCACCACGAGGATGGCTAGTTCTGTGGGCGGCAACTCACGGGCATCGTGGAATGCCTTGATGCCTTGCACCTCGTCCTCCTTGGGATTGACGATGCGCAACATGCCCTGATAGCCTCCTTGCAGGAGGTTGCGTACCACAGCGCCACCTGGCTTATGTACATTGTTGGACCCGCCAATGACGACGATACTCTTAGGTTGTAATAGTTCTTGGTTTATCATATCTTTATTTACTATTTGACAATTTACTATTTTCTTAATAATTCTGGTGTGCAGCCATTAATATAGACTGGTAGCTCCTCTGCTGTAGCGTCATAGTCGGTGATTGTCAGGCGCACGATGGCCCCTTGTCGGTTAATATCGCGCTGCGGATCGAAGATAAAGTTGCCTAGTCCATAAAAGATAGGCTTGCCACGATAGGTTTCCATCGGTTGACGGGTATGCGTATGGTGACATACCAAACAGTCGGCGCCTGCCTCTATCAGTTGACGGGCATCATAGCGTTGGCGAGGCACCACCTCCACATGGTTCTCCCAACCCCAATGCAGGCTGACAATGATATAACACTGCGGATCGGCACTGCGTAGCTGGGCGACACGCTGACATAGCGAGTCAATGCTCTGCTGACTGACGCAAGGCTTGTCGGGCAGGAGGGCAAAGTTCTCCAGTGCCATCTGTAACGAAGCGACGAGCCACACATGTCTGGGTGTCTTGCTGAGCAACACAGGTTGGACGGCTTCCTGCATGTTCTGACCAGCACCAAAGGGTGTCATACCCGCCTTCAGAATATTCTGATAGGTGTCTAGCAAACCCTCGCGCCCTTGGTCGATGGAGTGGTTGTTGGCGAGATTCAGGTGAGTGAAGCCATGCCGTTGCAAGGCTGTCAACCATTCCGGTTCTGCCCTGAAGATGTATTGTTTGTAGACGGGTGCCTTAACCTTGGTGGCAGGACACTCCAGATTGCCCACTATCACGTCGGATGCCTGTAGCACAGAGTCGATACCTGCTGAGAATAGCTGGTCGATGCCCTTCTTCTCCACGACTTTGCGCACCCCGCGGTCCAGCAGGATGTCACCCGTCAGGGTGGCTGTGAGCTTTTGGCTGTTAGCTGTTAACAGAGAGCCAAAAGCCAATAGCCAACAGCATATTGCCACTCTAACAGCCTGTGCTATAGAAAAACTTCTCATTCGTCTTGGGTGTCTCTTTCAAGGGGACGATGATGTCCTGCATCCAGGTAGGACGTCCCTCGTCAGGATGACTCTCCAGATTCTTCTGCCACTCCTCGTCCGTCAGTCGTTGTACGTCCAAGGGGCGCTGTGTCTCACGATACGACAGCACAGCACCACGCATGAGCCACAGGTAGCCGTCGACCTCCACGACACAGTATATCTCGTCTGCCGCTCCCACTGCCGCATACATCACACTTTTCTCGGGGTTGTTGTCAGCATTGGCGGTATAAACATCGGCGACCAGTGCCACCTTGCGGTCGGTACCCTGCACATCATCCCAGCCCATGAGGTACTGGTCCTCCTCACGTATCAGGTCGAGGGAGATATTCTCGAAGGTGGCACCGATATGCTCCAGCGTCTCGTAGTCCTCTTCGTTCAGCTTCCTGCCAGCGAGCTCTGTCTCGCTGATGCGCAACAGGAACTCGGCTTCCTCACGAAGGCGCTGGGTAGTGTTCTTGCTCTTCTCAGTGGTCAACTGGTAACGCTCCAGCACGTCGGCAGTGGCATCGAGCAGACTGATAGCCTTACGCCAGAACTTGACGTTAGGCTCCACATAGCCCGTAACGATAGGATCGGGGGGACCACCACCGCCACACTCGGCACCCATGGGCTGTTTGGCATAGAGGATGGCATCGTGTTTCAGCTCCGCCCACGAAGCAAGAGCGGCATTCAGCGTCTTCTTCTGCCATTCAGGAGTCAGCATAAAATAAGGATAGCCCTGACAGGTGTCGTTGACCGTCTTCAGCGCATCCATCCAACGGTTGCTAATGGTCTGTTGCCAGTCAATCTCCTGCATGCGCTGCTTCATCCTGGCGAGTGCACCGACAAAGCCATCCCACTGTTGGGCTTCCTGCAACTCGTCGAGGAGAATACGCTCGGCAGAGGATACACCCATCGACGCCATCACGTCGAGCCCTTTGGGAAGGGCACGCTGTGTGGGGAGGTTATCATAGTCTACCATCTCCTGCAGCACCTCGCCATCGGGCATGTAGCGCTGAGGCAGTAGGTTGATCTTATAACGACTGCTATACTCGTATTTCGGACGGATGCGCGTCTGTTGCTGGGCCAGCGTTTCTATCTCTTTGCGCAACAGGCGCATCGACTTCTTGCTCTTCAAGAGTTGGCTGGCCGTACGTCCTCTCATGAGGTCATAGACCTGCAAAATAGTGATGTTGTCAGGTGCGCCAAAGAGCCATGTCATGGGTTCGCTCAACTGCTGGTAGAGGGCGCGCATCTCAGCATCACCACCCGTCAGTTCAGCCAACACGACAGCATTCTGCAACTGTGACGGCACATCTGTTCCGAAGGGCACTGTCTGCAACCACATCATCGCACGGAAATAGTTCTTCAGCGTGTCGCTGCGGGTGTAGTGTCCACGTGGACGGAACAGCTGGTAGGTGAAGGGGATACGTTCGTAGCCAAGGTATTTGGAGTAGTCCAGTTCTGACGCCATCACCTTCTTTACCTCGTCAGCCACCGTACCAGCAGCACCAGGTTGCCCCGTTATCAGCGCATGAGCCACATCGAAGTAGGTCTTTAGCCACTGGTTGTTCTCTGCTGTCAGTTGCTGACCACGTTCACACAGTCGCTGTACTACATGGCACAAGCGTTGTTCCTCGATGTTACGCAGCAGACAGTCGAAGTAGAGATGATAGAGCTGCAGA
>Ga0310695_10015573_pt1 | contig 10100 bp, 8 predicted proteins | sample RumenRJG_04DNA_FD_203882 | JGI IMG/M metagenome (GOLD analysis project Ga0310695, IMG submission 203882) | Bovine rumen microbial communities from Lethbridge, Alberta, Canada - RJG_04 (v2) (version 2) | ecosystem: Host-associated > Mammals > Digestive system > Stomach > Rumen | place: Canada... | reverse complement strand
TGAATATTACAAAGCTGATTGCAGACAAACAGCGTTCACTGACTTCAACACAGATCATTGTGCTGTTCTTTCTGGCTGTGATCCTTGTCGGCGCGTTCCTGCTGAATCTGCCGCTGTCGTCACGGAGCCATCAGTCTTCCGGGTTTTATAAGGCGCTGTTTACGGCGACTTCAGCCACCTGTGTGGCAGGATTTTCACTCGGGGATATCTGGACGGATTGGAGTCCGTTCGGGCAGGCGGTTATCATGATCCTGATCGAGATCGGGGGCCTCGGTTACCTTTCCACCATCTTTTTATTTATCGTTCTTGCCAATAAACGGATCGGCCTGAAGCAGCGGATCACCATGGCTCAGGGTCTCGGTATCGTTGACTACGGCGGGATCGTGAGAACAGAGATCTGGGTCATCCGCAACAGCCTGATCGTTCAGGGGGTCGGTGCTGTTCTGCTGATGTTCGGGTTCCTCCCCCATTACGGGTGGAAACGTGCAATCTACGCGGGAATCGGCCATTCTATATCGGCTTTCTGCAACTGCGGACTGGATTTTATGGGATTTTCAAGCCCGGGGGCCGGGTTCGCTGAGCATATGACAGAACCGCTGATCGTCATCCCGCTGATCCTGCTGATCATCTACGGAGGACTGGGGTTCCTGGTCCTGGAACAGAGCTACCGTCTGAAAAGCTACAGCAAACTGAACGTTTACGCAAAACTGGTCATGATCACCACCGGGATCCTGCTGCTGTTCGGTATGGTCGGATACCTGATCTTTGAGTGGAACAATCCCGGTACTTTCGGTCCGATGAATATTCCCCAGAAGATCATGGCGGCCTTTTTCCAATCAGCGAACACCCGGACTGCCGGTTTCGCGGGTATCAGTCAGGCTGATATGACGGAAGTCAGTAAAGCGCTGACCTGTATCCTGATGATGATCGGCGGCTCGGCAAGCTCCACCTCCGGCGGGATCAAGACCGTGACCCTTGCTGTCCTGGTGCTGTATACCCTGGCGCGCTGCAGAGGAAGACGGACCATCACGTTCAATAACCGAAGCATCTCCAATAATCAGGTGCTGGACGCGGTGACGATCACGGGGCTGATGGTCGGACTTTCCGTGCTCGGCGGGATCTTCATCAGCGTGAATTCCGGAGTCAATATCGGTCCGGCGGTCTTTTCCAGTATTTCCGCCATCGCGACGTGCGGGCTTTCCATCGCGGATACGGCCGCGCTGCGTCTGCCTTCGCAGATACTGATCATGATTTTTATGTTTTTCGGAAGGGTCGGCATCCTGTCGATCAGCCTGAGTTTTATGCTTGCGGATCCTGCAGAAGAGCGGATCCAGCGCGCTGAAAGCAAGCTCATTATAGGTTAGGAGTAAAGATGAAATCATTTGTTGTTATCGGACTGGGAAGATTCGGTACGCGGATAGCGAAGACACTGTATAAAATGCAATGTGAGGTGCTTGCAGTCGATATTGATAATGAAAAAGTACAGCAGATCGCTGATGACGTTACCCAGGCTGTAACAGGGGACGCGAAGGATAAGGATGTGCTGCGCGCTTTGGGCGTCCGCAACAGCGACTGTGTGGTCGTCGCCGTGGCAGGGGATATCAGTTCTTCCATTTTTATCACGATGAATCTGAAGGAACTGGAAGTTCCGTATATCGTCGCGAAGGCGCAGGGTCCCATGCATCACAGGATCCTGGAGAAGCTCGGGGCTGATCTGGTCGTGATGCCGGAACAGGAGATGGCCGACCGAATGGCCCATAAGCTGGTGGAACCGAACATCCTGGATTACATCGATATTTCAGAGGAATACAGCCTCGTGGAAGAGCAGGCGCCTGCTCTTTGGTTCAATAAGAGCATCAAGGAACTGAGCGTGCGGGCAAGGCTTGGCATCAACATTATCGCGGTCAAAAACGGAAAAGATATCAATATCGCTCCGGGCGGTGATTACGTTGTCCGTGAAGGTGACATCCTGATGATCATCGGTAAATATGAGGCACTTTCAAAGCTTCGGAAGAAATAAGGCCGGACATCGGTAAATAAACTATCAGACAGGAGACGGTTTCGTCTCCTGCTTTGTTATCCGGGAAGATTTCCCGGTTTGGGCAGCTTTCGGGTTCTGAACTTCAGACTGTAATTGAAAATATTTTTGATATAATAGCAGCAGGAGACGTAAACCTTATGGCACAAACATGGCAGCCGAACGCCGGCGATGATTATTATGATATTCCGCAGATCCTGAAGCGGCTTGAATGGCTTGATGCCGAAAGACGAAAAGACAAGGATGCGATCTTCCTCCTGCAGGAACAGATCACCCAGCTCAAGAGCGAGAACCTTGCCCTGAAAAACGACATCAAGGAGCTGCAGAAAGAGATCAGCATTTATCCGAGCGTTTTCCCCCGCCTGGATCACCTGGACGGGACGATCGCGCAGACCCGCGGGGAGCTGCAGATCATGATCGAGGAGAACAACAAGACCCATACGCTGAAGGAAGCTGAGATCGACGCGAACCGGCAGAATGTACAGGAATCCCTGAGCCGCGCGATCCTTGAGATCCGCAAACAGATCGAACCGATCGGTGATATCAAAAAAGCAGTCCAGGCGCGGATGGATGATATCTTTACCATCAACCGCAATGTTGAGGAACTCAGTCACCGCATCGAGAAAGTGGCGCTGGAACGGGACGATTTCCTGCGCTTCCAGAAGACCAACGAGGAAAGCCGCAAACAGGACATCAAGCGCCTCGGCGATATGCAGACGGAGCTGAACGCTTACCGCAAGCGCAATGAAGAGATGAAGACAAAGGTCGACCTTTCTTCGGATTCGATCAAGCGTATGGAGACCCGTCTCAACGAGGTGCTGAGCGGTGAGAATGAACGGAAACAGCAATGGCTGGCTTTCCAGGAAAAGGTCAATGTCGCCGATGTGAACCGGGAAAAAGAATGGGCTGAATGGAAAGAATCTTTTGCCGAGGTGGTAGAGCGTGCCTCTTCGCTGGAAGGTCAGGTCCAGTCCCTGGACGCGACGAAGCGTTCCATCAAACGCTCACAGGATATTTTGGATGAAGCATCCGCCCGTTTTGACAGACGTACCAATGAACTCACGGAAATGCAGCGTCTGACCGAGGAAAAATTCCATCAGGAATGGGCGAATTTCAAATCCGAAGATCAGAAGCGCTGGATGAATTACTCCCTGGGACAGGATGAGATCCAGTCCGAATATAAACGTTCGGTGGAAATGATCATGGAACGCCTGAATAAACTGGAAGATACAGCCGTCACGACTTACGATGAAGCCGCCCAGCAGGCAGAGATCCGCACCGGTCAGCTGCAGGAACTCTATTCCCTGCTCCGGAGCTGGCTTGAAAAGAATTAAACAGGCCTGAAGCCGGGCTGAAGATGCTTTTCCATTGTTTTGTTTTGAATGAAAAGTAAGAAAAAGCTTGCTAAAACCGTTTTTAATCTGTTCCGCATCCTGCCCGGATGGGGATCTCTTCTTTTGCTTCCGGCTGAGAAGAAAGCTTTGATTTTTGAAGAGATGGATCTGTGGAACAGGATCCGGAAGCTGGAAAACAGCAGCCATTTCGGAATGTTCTCGGAATTGATGGTGTCTGTTCCGGAATACAGGAACCTGGTTCAGTTCAGGGCCGGGAGTGGGGCGGTCAAACTTCTGCTGCAGTTTCTCTTCCCGCCGATGGAGACCCTGTATATCTGTACGGATGATATCGGCCCGAGGCTGTTCATCCAGCACGGGTTTGCGACCATGATCTCCGCAAAAAAGATAGGGTCGGACTGTTGGATCAACCAGCAGGTAACGATCGGCTATAAAGGGGAGGGAAACGCGCCTGTTATCGGAAACGGCGTGATGATCACGTCAGGCGCCAAAGTGCTGGGTGCCATAACCGTCGGCGATAACAGCATCATCGGCGCGAACGCTGTGGTGGTTAAAGATATCCCCGCCAATTCGGTTGCTGTCGGTGTCCCCGCAAAGGTGATCAAGGAAAATCCGGTAAAGCGGTATAAGGGTATTTCAGCCGGCTGAGATAAAACCGGATTCCGATTGTGTTGTATAGATAGCACAGCCGACAGACTTTTTTCCGACTGTTCATCAGCGGTGATCGGTTTATAAAACCCGGATAATATGTATAGACAAGTTGATGACAGAATAAAAAAGCTGCCGAAAAAGGCAGCTTTTTACATTCCGGATGGATCATCCCCTTCTGCGGATCAGAGGGCTTTGACCATAAAGTAATTCTTCTTCCCGCGGCGCAGGATCAGATATTTGCCTTCGATGAAGTCGGAAATGCTGACATTCATCGCTGCGTCGGTGACGCGGCGGTTATTGACGTAGATCCCGCCTTCCTGGATCCCGCGGCGTGCTTCGCCTTTGGATTTGAGGAAACCGGTGCCCGTCAGCACATCGACGATGTTCAGCCCTTCGCCGCCGAAAGTTTCAGCCGGCATATCAAAGGACGGAACTTCGGAGAAGATATCATGGATATCTTCGGCGGAAAGGCCGATGATATCGCCGCCGAACAGCGCCTGGCTGGCCTGTCTGGCATTTTCAAGAGCGGTCTCTCCATGCATCATCTTTGTCATTTCGACGGCCAGCGCTTTCTGGGCGGCGCGGGTCTCCGGATGCTCTTTCGTTTCGGCTTCCAGCCCATTGATCGTTTCTTCATCAAAGAAGGTGAAGAATTTCAGGTAGTGGATCACGTCGTTGTCATCGGTGTTGAGCCAGAACTGATAGAACTTATACGGTGAGGTGCGCTTCGGGTCGAGCCATACAGCGCCGCCTGCGGTCTTGCCGAACTTGGTCCCGTCAGATTTCTTGATCAGCGGATAAGTCAGCCCGTAAGCCGGATCACCGGTCCTGCGTCGGATCAGGTCAGTCCCGGCGGTGATATTGCCCCACTGGTCGGAGCCGCCGCACTGCAGGTCACAGCCCATGGTGGTGTGCAGATGATAGAAATCGTAGCTCTGCAGCAGCATATAGCTGAATTCTGTGAATGAAAGCCCGGATTCCCGGTCCATGCGGTTCTTTACGGAATCTTTTGCCAGCATGTAGTTGATGGTGAAGTATTTCCCCGTGTCCCGCAGAAAGTCGAGCATGCTCAGCCCGCCGAGCCAGTCCATATTGTTGACGATCTGCGCCGGGTTGGTCTTTACATCGAAATCAAGGAAATGCGCCAGCTGTTTTTTGATGCATTCCACATTGTGCAGGACCTCTTCGCGGGAAAGCAGGTTGCGTTCCGCCGAGCGGCCGGAAGGATCACCGATCATGCAGGTGCCGCCGCCGGCCAGGGCCAGCACGTGGTGACCGTATTTCTGGAAACGGGCCAGCGCGATCAGCGGGACCATATGCCCCACATGCAGGCTGTCGGCAGTCGGGTCGAAGCCGTTATACAGCGTCACTTTCTTTTCTTTCAGCATTTTTTCAACGCCGTCGATCTGATCATGGATCATTCCGCGCCATTTCAGTTCATCATAAATATTATCGTTCATATACTCCAGCTTGTTGTTCGTTTGTATCAACCCTTCAAAGAGCTGTGAAATCCGGTATCGCAGAGCCTGAAATACCGCTTAACTTCATCTCATGACCTGAATCGTCAGATTCAGAACTGCCTTTTTACATCCTTATGCTGGGAACGCAGCACCAGTGTCCGCCAGGCAGCTTCAAACGAGATCCCGAGACTCATCTTGGATGTCCCAAGCGTGCGTTCCTGGAAGTAGATCGGAACTTCGACCGCTTTAAAACCGAGCTTGTGGGCAACATAATTCATTTCGACCTGGAAAACATAGCCGTTTGCTTTGATGTCATCCAGCGGCATGGCGTTCAGCGTTTCTTTCTTCCAGATCTTGAAACCGCCGGTCACATCCCTGGTCTTCATCCCGAGGATGATGCGGGCATAACTGTTGCCGAAACCGGAAAGCCATTTGCGGTAGAAGGGCCATTTTTCATCAAGTTTTCCGCCCTTTACATAGCGGGATCCGATCACCCAGTCAGCGTCAGCGAGTTTTTCGGCCATTTCCGGGATCTTATCAATGGGATGGGAAAAATCCGCATCCATCTGCCCGATATAATCAGCGCCTTCCTCGATCGCTTTCCGGAAGCCTTCTTTATAAGCTGATCCGAGCCCCATCTTTCCGGCACGGTGCAGACAGTGGATACGGTCATTATATTCGACACGAAGTTTCTCAGCCAGATCCCCGGTCCCGTCCGGGCTGTTGTCATCCACGATCAGAATATGAATATTTTCCAAAGGCAGGGATAAAACTTCCTTAACCAGTTTGGGCAGGTTCTCTGATTCGTTATAGGTCGGGATGACCATTGTGATTTTCATATCATATCCTCCAAAGTCATCGGCAAGCCGATTCTTCACGCATGATTATAACCGAATTAAAGATGAATGCCGGATAATCAGGAAAACCGGGCAGTTCCCCGGCATTCCCGATCCGCTGATGTGCAGAACTTTACAGGACTTTCTTTTTCGCAGCGGGTTTTCCGCCGGGTTTCTTTCGGTCCGCGCGGCTGGTTTTATGCAGCGGTTTCTGCTCCCAGGGCTTGCGGTAAGTTTTCTGCTCACCGTTTTTGGCGATGGCGGCGGCCTGCTTTTCAGACCGGGGCTTGCCGGAGACCAGTGTCCGCAGGGATTTGATCTGGCTTTCATTCAGCGGCTTGTATTCACCCGCTTTCAGATCACCCAGTTCGATGGTCCCGATCCTCACCCGGATCAGGCGTACGATCGGCAGCCCGATCGTTTTGCCGATCTCACGGATCTGGCGTTTGCGCCCTTCTGTCATGATGACCCGCAGCCAGGCTCCTTTTCCTGAAACGCCGCTGATGCTGACCTGGGCAGGAGCTGTCTTCACGCCGTCTTCCAAAACAACGCCGTGCCGCCAGGCCTGAAGCTGTTTGTCATCCGGGCGTTTTGCTACCAGCACCTGGTATTCTTTCTCTTTCCCGTAGCGGGGATGGGTCAGTTTATTGGCAAGCTCACCGTCATTGGTCAGCAGCATCAGCCCTTCGCTCTCAAAATCGAGTCTCCCGATAACAAACAGCCCGTCGGAATCTTCGACGATGGAGAACACACTGCGGCGTGGGTCTCCGCTGTTCCTGTCGGACATGACAAAGCGCGGTTTATTCAGCATGATGTAGACTTTTTCCGGTTCCGTGTATTGCAGAACATCGCCATCTACGCGGATCGTATCTTTTACGGGATCTGCTTTAGTGCCCAGCTCCGCCGGAACACCATTGACGGTGACCCTTCCCATCCGTATGAATTCTTCACAATCACGTCTCGAACCGAAGCCGCATCGGGATAAAATCTTTTGCAATCGCTCTTCCATAAATTTGTTTCACTCCTTCAGAATGCGTATTTCTTCTTCGTTTTCCGCCATTTCTTCTGTTTCAAAAGGCGGCAGGTCATTGAGGGATGACAGCCCGAAATACAACAGAAAATCCTGCGTCGTCACATAGAGGATCGGCCGGCCGACGGTTTCCGCCCTGCCGATCTCTTCGATCAGCCCCCGATTCTGCAGGCCCCTCAGGATGTATTCGCTGTTTACACCCCGGATGCTGTCGATCACCGGACGGGATACAGGCTGACGGTAGGCAATGATCGTCAGTGTCTCCAAAGCTGCCCGGCTCAGCTTCTGCGTCGCTTCCAGCCCGAGAAAAGCTTCCACCGCAGAGGAAACTTCCGGCGCGGTGGTGAGCTGAACCTGCCCGTCAAGAAACTGCATCCGGATCCCCGCACACCGCCGTTCATAGTCATTGGAAAGCTCCCGGCACATTTCATGGACGACACCGGCTTTCAATCCCAGGGTCTCCGCAAGACGGGAATAGGATACCGGCGCTGCTGCTGCGAAAAGCACAGCTTCCAGTGCCGTCAGGGATTCTTGTGTGTATTTTGAGTTCTCTTCCATTTTGTCATGCTATAATCTCATAGAAGACGGGTGTTTTCGTATTCATTGAAACAAAAAACCCGCGGATTTCGTCTGACCATCGGAGGTGATCATGAACAAAACCCGTTTATTTATTTTACCAATTATTGTCGTTTTTTTCGCGTTTATAATGGGATGGAGTACAATGTCAGCACAAACGATCGATAAATTGACAAACCAGTATCGGGAGATCGAAGCACTGCCTTCCGGATCGGTATTTACACTTGTTGTTACAGATGATGATATGACTGCTGCGGCGGAAGAGTATCTGTCCAATTTCAGAAAAGAGATCGAGGCCATGGTGCAGGAAGCGGCAGGAGTGAAACTTACCCTGTCCGATCCGGTGGTCGAGATTTCGACCACTGATACCGTAGCGTCAGTGAAAGTGGGGAAGGGCTTCCTGAAGGTCAACGCTTCGATCCGTGCGACGATCACCTGGGACGGCAGCCTGCATGTGAATGTTACTTCTGTTGACGTTCCGATCGTCTCCGTGGATCCCGCAACCATAAACTCATATATCCAGGGCCCGATCAACAACGGGATGGCAAAGGTCGCGGAATATTATGAGATCCGTTCGCTTCAGGTCGGTGACGGCGCGATCACAGTTGAAGCAATGAAAAAATGACCGGTATCGGCACACTCGCCGGCTTCGGCGGGTGTTTTTATGTTAACGGGGTGAAAAGGATATGAAGGGCATTCTTCTGCGGGGCATTCTGATCTTACTCTCCGTGTTCCTTGCCGGATGTTCGGCGATCAGGAGTTTCTATTCCGACAGCGGCACCGGTCAGCGGGATGTGCGGATCACCTGTGACGGTATGCAGTATCTGAGCAAAGTCCCGGCGGATGCGTCGGTCGCGGATGCGCTGCGGCTGGTGAATATTCAGGCCGGAGCTCAGGATATCGTTTCACCCGCGTTGTCCATGGCGATCCCCGCAGATGGTGAGATCCGGGTCACCCGGGTCACGACGGAAGATGTTACGGCGGAACAGGTCATCCCTTTTCCGAGCCGGACGGTGCGGAATGAATCACTGCCGAATGGAGAAACACGCATCATTCAGCAGGGAAAGAACGGTGTCCGCCTGATCACGACCCGGTTCACCTATGAAGACGGCATTCAGCGCGGCAAATCTGTGGTATCCGCTGTTACGGAATCCGAACCGGTGCCGGAGATCCTGATGCGGGGGGCAAAGGCTGAATACGCTCCGATCAGGATTCCGGGAAAGCTGATCTATATATCCGACGGCAGCGCCTGGATGATGGAAGGCTCCACGGAAAACCGGACGCCGCTGGTCTCATCGGGTGATCTGGACGGAAGGATCCTGGATCTGTCTTCGGACGGGAAATGGCTGCTGTTTTCACGCACCGGAAAGAGCACCGAAGTAAATGGGCTTTGGATGCTGGACCTGACGAACTGGAATGCCGAGCCGATCTCTCTGCGGGTGTCCAATGTTCTGCATTTCGCCTCCTGGCTGCCCGGCGGGACGCGGCGTTTTGTTTATTCGACGGTCCTGCCTTCGGATGAGACTCCGGGGTGGAAAGCGGTCAATGACCTGCGGATGCAGTTTGTCAGTGATACCGGGATGCTCATGACGCAGGAAGAGATCCTCGCGCCGGATGACAGCGGAAATTTCAGCTGGTGGGGTACGGAGTTTTCCCTTTCGGAAGATGCCCGGCAGCTGCTGTTCGCGTCACCTGAATCCGTGGGTGTGATCGACCGGCTCAGCGGGGAGAAACACGAGCTTGTCCGCTTCACTCCCTATGAAAATACCCGCAGCGACTGGGCGTGGATCCCCGGTTTCAGCTGGAATTATGAAAATACGGGTTTCTATTTTACTTTCCACGGCAAGACAGACGGCAGTATCCGGACATATGACCCGACAGACTATCACATCGCTTATTATGATCTGCAGGCCGGGACGATGGATACGGTGATGCCTCACGCGGGGCTGTTTTCATATCCCTGCGTCTCTCCCCGGTTTACAAGCGGAAAAACATATCTTGCGTGGCTTCAGACGGATCTGCCCCAGCAGGTGGAATCGGAACGGTACCATATCATGATCTCCGATCCTGATGGGAAAAATTCCCGGGTCGTCTACCCCGCAAAGGGGAGCAGCGGTTACATCACTCCGCAGCATCTGGTATGGGCGCCGGGAACCA
>Ga0310695_10015572_pt1 | contig 10100 bp, 9 predicted proteins | sample RumenRJG_04DNA_FD_203882 | JGI IMG/M metagenome (GOLD analysis project Ga0310695, IMG submission 203882) | Bovine rumen microbial communities from Lethbridge, Alberta, Canada - RJG_04 (v2) (version 2) | ecosystem: Host-associated > Mammals > Digestive system > Stomach > Rumen | place: Canada... | reverse complement strand
TACTACAAGTTGAAGGAAAAACGTCAACAGAGATCTTTGGTAGTATTGACTCTATGAAAGTGAAATCGTGCATGACACTATTTGACATAGTTTCGCCAAAAGTAAAGAGTTATGTTATGACGAAAAAAGAATTAGAAAGTCTGCGTGAGTTCTGCGTGAGTCGTTGGCCTGAAAAAGATGGGAGCGACTCACGGTGTAGAGATCACGGCCAATATCTGTTTTGATTCAGATCGTATGGATCTGTTACGTGTAGGAATCCTACCTATACCTGATCGCATGGCCACAAAACGAGGGGCGGAACTTGTGGGTAATCCTAACTATAGTGACGACTATGATTTGTATGTAGAGCAAGCTAAACTAGGGGTTATCATCGAGTGCCCGTAGTTTACATTTCATACAATCAACATACCATTTCATACTATCATGTTAAAAAACTCTTCATTTTATTTGCAAATATTAGTTTTATTCTCTATCTTTGCAACTGTTCCACTCTGATGATGAGTCGTAAGACCTGTCGGATGTGTGGGATGACATGCTAAAAAAGGCGTTTGCTAAGCGCTTTGATTTTGACTTTCAATTAAGATGGTTTGACATTAGATCATGTTATCCATATCGTTCTCAGTGTTTTTGTTTATAATACAGACCTAATCCTTGTGTGAATTACAAAAGATAATAATTCAACCTAAATAATATGTATAGAACGGAAAAAGCAGCCTATTATGGGGAGAAATATGATGGTATATTCGATGATATACCATGGGAATATGCGGAGATGTATGAAGAGATGGACATCATTCTTCATAGGTATTGTTCCTTACAATGGAACCATAGAGCAGATTTAAAGACATATGCTCTTATGTATAGGAATGTTGACATCGACAGATGTAGTATTGTTGATAAATCGTTCTTCTTAAGCAAATTGAATGAAATTAGAGGATACAGAAATACTATTTACTCTAATAATGCTTCAAACAAAGAGAAACTGGTCAGATATTATTTTGAATATGACTTGCTATTTGAAATGTTTTTTGTGAAGACAATAGGAGAAAAAATGGAAACATTGTCTCGTAAAGATGATATTACGCTAGAATCCTATCAAAGAATAAAAGAAAAGAAATATGATCACATTCCTGGTATTATTGACCTTTCTGATCAAACATGTTCAGTTCTTCTTTCAAACATAAATCAACTAGAATCTGCAAAAAACGATGATAAGTACTTTGTCAATAGTATTAAGAGATATGATAACTTTGTTGATTTTATTAAAGAAATAGCATTTCCGTTTTATTTTGGTCCACATCGTGTTCATGAAGAATGTTTTCAAGATTATTCAAAGGCATATTGCAACAATGCTTCATTAAAAAAAATCAAATTAAAGTGCGTTGAACAATTAATTCAATTACATTCACAAGTAAAACAATTTGAGTTTTCGGATTTATTTTGGAACTATACAAGTCCTGAGATAGAAGCCCTAGAACAGAAGATTAATGATTTGGGGGATTCTTCGCAAGAACTTTTTAGACTAAAAAATGGTATTTCCTATTCATATATAAATCAGATTTCATTTCCTTTTACAAATGTCATACTTCTAGGAGAATCTGATGAAGAGAGAAATGCGAGATTAAATTGGGAATGGGAAATGAAGAGGAAACGTGAACAGGAATTAGAAAGGGAAAGAAGAGAACGAGAAGAGGAGAGAGAAAGAGAGATTTCAAAACTTGAAAAAAGAGTAGAATTAGACCGACAGCGTATTCATGAAATTAGGATGCAGATCTCTGAAATAAAGTCGCAAAAGAAGGATGAAATAAAGAAAGAATACTTTAATCTTTTGAATGAAATATCGGAGACATGGTTTAAAGATTCATCAAATGTGTGGAAACACATGTATGAACACCAAGAATGCTTGCAGGATCAAATCGGTACTTTTTACAAAACGAGATATGTATATTTCAAAACAAATAAACCGGAAGACACATACTTTGAGAGGATGAAATCCGTAAGAAGATCTATTGTAGATTTCGTTACTCTTATATCAAACCCTCATCCAAAAGATAAAGAACGCTCTGAAAAAAGAGTAAAGAGAGCATTAGATTTATCTACGCAGGAAAATGTTTGTATTAATCAAAGTGCAGCAAAAAAATGGGCAGACGAGATAAAAAAGATTGTTAATGAAAAAGAAGAAAAGGAACGAATAATACGTGAGGAAGAAGAAAGAAAGAGACGTGAAGCCGAGGAGAAAAGGTTAGAACAATATCGATTCAACATTCGTAATCGACATTGGAGAGACAGGAATGTGTCGTTTCGCGAAGCGGATCACGTATATATCGTTGATGGTACTCCACTTGATTCTGTAACGACATTCGTAAAGAACTGCTTCCCTGAGTTTGACTCAGAGTTTCATGCCAAACGAAAAGCTGAAGCGTTGGGCATTACCAAAGAAGCAGTTCTGGAAATGTGGGATAAGAAAGGAAGAGAAAGCAGAGAGCAAGGTACTGCTATGCACAAAAAGATAGAATCCTATTATCTTGGTAAAGAGCCATCCACAGATGAAACCTTCGAACTATTCAAGATATTTGCTGACAAGATTACGCTAAAGCCATATCGAACAGAATGGGCAGTGTACGACTGGGAGCAAAAGATTGCAGGTACAATAGATTTTGTGGACTACCAAAATGGGGAATATATCATCTATGACTGGAAGAGAAGTGACAAACTGATTGCAAAGAACGGACTGCCCATAAAGAACAGTCAATATGGTGAGAAGGCTTTGCCACCAATAGAAAACCTTGATGATAGCCCTTACTATCATTATGCTCTGCAATTAAGTTTGTACAAATACATCTTGGAAAAGAACTATGATATTACAGTGAGTAAGTTACGCTTGGGTATTTTCCACCCTTCGTATAATAAACCCTATGTGTTGGAGATGCCATACTTGCAAAATGAAATAGATACCCTCTTTGGGTTACGTTCTGAGGTTGTTTTTTAATTATTGTTTTTTATTTATAGAATCATGATGTTTGAACGAATTGATTTTGATGACCAAAAAATTTTGGAGATTCCATTGAACCAGCACAAATACATATGGGATTATTATTATAAGCAATATGCTGTAGTGTTAAATTACATAATTTCTTTATCCTTGAAAAAGGATTATCTTATAGACAGAAAACAGATGGCTGTGATGTTCATATTTCGTCATACTGTCGAACTTTTTTTGAAATCCAAGATTGCCAATGAAGGTCAGCTTGTTCCTAATACTCACTCCTTGACCATGTTAACCCAGGAACTTAAAGGGCAATTGTCTCAACGATTTCTGGATAGTTTGATTATGTTGAGATCTGATGGAGAAGGCGATAATTTCAGATATATTAAGTCAGAAAATGGAAATAGACATTATAATGGGGAAATCCTGGATGTTCTTTCTTCGTTATCTTTGTTTGTAGAATCCGATGAGATAAAGAATACAGGTTTATTTACATGCCAACTTAACATAAACGATAAGAAATTAAAACGCGAATGGACACTCTATACGATTGAGACACAGACATTAGGACATTTAAAATCACAATATGATGATCTAATTATCACCTTGCTTCATGCAATTAAATATAGTGAGCTGAATACCACTGATATATACCTTCCGTTACTTTTCCTGATAAGACATAGCCTTGAATTAGGCTACAAAGACAATATTGCGGAAGTGCAAACCAAATTAACTAACAGCCAAATAAAGAAAGCTACGCAAAGTCACTCTTTGGTTTCACTAAATAACATTATTGAGCAATTCGTCGTTGAGGCAAGAAGTACAATGACTACCAAAGATGACAGTATTAAGAATGAGATAGATCGATATCTCCCTATAGTGAAGAATCTTAGCAATAGTCTTCATGCTATTGATAACGCTTCACGTAGTTTTAGATTCCCAGTCGATAGGGATGGTAACATGATTAAAATACCTTTTTCAAAATGTATACTTTCAGAATCAGTAGATGCCTTTCAAAAGGCAGATTCGTTTATCTCACTCAGTTTAAGTCTATTGTCTTTTTATGGCCTTAATAAATAATAATGATAGATTATGGAAACAGAAGTACATATTGAAGTTGATGTTGATTGCAAACTCTTCATTTTCAACAACTATAAAACTATGTTGTTTGCTCATGTTGATAATGTTGTTAAATTGAATATTGGAAGATATAAGCTAGATTTCGTTTCGTCAGAATACACAAACGTAAAAGTATCTCAAGTGTATTCTTTATTGACAAATCTCTATAGTGACTATATTAATATCTCTATGGGAGATGAAGTTGCTAATGAGAAAAAACGAATTCAGGAAGAAGAACGACGAAAGGCCCAAGAGTTGCAACAAAAAGAGAAGGAAAAATTGGAAATTGAAAAGCGAAAAGCAGAAGAAGAAAAAAAAAGAAAATTAGAAGCTGAAACACAGAGGCTGCGAGAAAAAAGAGAAAAACAAGATGCTCTTGATAGACTTGACTTGTTTCGATATGTAAATAGAATTACTAAAAAGCATGGATTTAAAGATTCAAAAACAGGGAAAATAGTTGTTCCTTGTATGTGGAAACGGGTACGGTCGTTTTGTGAGGGTTATGCAGGAGTCAAGGATGATAATGACAAATGGGGTATTATAGATAAAACTGGAGAACTGATATTGGAGTGCCAATGGCCAAAAATCCGTGATTTTAATGACGGCTGTGCATGCATTAAGGATGATTGTGGCAAATGGGGGTTTGTTGATAAAAATAGAAGGTTACACTCCTGTAAATGGAAGTACATAGGTGATTTCCATCAAGGTATCGCTTGTGTTCAAGATGATAACAACAAATGGGGCTTTATTGATGCGGATGAAAATTATATAACTCCATGCAAATGGAATGGTGCGGAATCTTTTAATTGTAACAGGGCACTTGTTAAAGATATTCAAGATAAATATGGCTTTATCGATAAAGCAGGTAAAAATATTATTCCGTGTAAATGGGAAAACGCTACTTCCTTTAACGGATGGGTGGCAGGAGTAATGGATGAAAACGACAAGTGGGGGCTCATTGATCAGATTGGCAACGTTGTTGTTGATCTACAATGGAAAAAGGTTGAATTAATCGGTGGTGGCAGAGCTCGCATAATGGATTTTTCTGATACTTGGGGTATCATAGATGAATATTCAAGATTTGTTACACCTTGTAAATGGAAAAGTATTGGTGATTTTAAAGGATTTCTAGCTAAAGTAGAAGATATTAATGACAAATGGGGGTTTATTGAACATTTATGGGGTAAGTTGGTTATTCCATGTAAGTGGAAAGATGTTCGTAATTTTTGTAATCTACTAGCAGCAGTGAAGGATGATGGTGACAGGTGGGGGTTTATAAATAGTGAAGGAATTTTAGTTGTACCTTGCAAGTGGAAATGCGTTAGTGATTTTGATGAAAGTGGTTTCGCTTATGTTACAGATTTTCAAGGAAAGGAAAATAGGATTAATTCTGCGGGTCAAGAAATGTTTGATGTTGATTTCTTCAGAAAGAAAAAAAACAATGAATTGTAATCATAAAAGAGAACCTTTGCAAGCAAAAATGAGTATAAACGAGAAAACGATAAAAGAAACGCTGCGGAAGGGAGAAGGAGTTACGCTGGCGTGCAAATGGGCTAAGGCCGAGGTGCAGAAGTTGGTTTTGGTGACAAATTAACAAGAAATACAAATATAATCCTTCGAAAAATGATAGAACATTATTCACATAAAATCCAAAACGCAATTCAAAAGGAACTATTCAAAGCGAATAAGTCCATTAAGATTGCTGTAGCGTGGTTTACCAATGATTTGTTGTTCCAGCCCTTGCTCCTTAAACTGGCAGCAGGTGTAACTGTTGAGATTATCCTCAACAAAGACGAGATCAATTGTTCTGATGAAAACGAAATTGATTTTGATGAGTTTGTTAATGCAGGCGGTACACTTAGATGGAATGACACCAAGCAGCTACTGCATGACAAGTTTTGCATTATTGATGATAGGATTGTTATATATGGTTCATATAATTGGACTAATAAAGCCGAATACAATGAAGAGTCAATTGCTATTGCCAAAGATGAAGAAAATACTATCAATTTCTATCTTGACAATTTTTCCAACCTATCTCAGAAGTATTCCAAAGAAGAAGCAACAAAAGGAGGCTCTACTTTAGTTGTAAGAGAAGATAAAGAGAATACTGTGAATAAAAAATCCCCGAGTGACAGTAAATCTTCAAAAGAGGATGATTTATATTATACTGATTCTTTTGGCGCTATTTACAGCAAAGATTTTCGGATATTATACAAAGGTGCTGATATCAAAGAATTCAAAATTGACGAACGAACTCGAGAAATAAAAGAAAACTCTTTTCTTGGTTTTAATAATTTGGAAAAGATAGAGTTGTGTAATCTTGAAAGGATAGGTGATAATGCTTTTAAGGACTGTAAATCTCTGAAATCAATTAAAATGCCCTGTGTTGAGGTAATAAAATCCTATGCTTTTGCAAATTGTACGTCACTCTGCGAGTTATATTTACCAAATAACATTAAGTATATTCATAATTACGCTTTCTCCGGCTGTATTTCATTAACAGATGTCAATATCCCAGATAATGTTAGTCGTTTGGATTGGAGTGTTTTCGAAGGGTGTCGGTCGTTAAAGGAAATTTCTATATCTGAATCCACTATAGTAACTTACGACGACTTTACTCAATGCTATTTGGCGATAAAGAAACATTTAAGACGGAGGATTATGATTCCTACATCATCGTCAAAATTCAATGAGGACTACATGAAGAAGGGAGGATCCTTGATGACTTTAGCAGAGAAAAACGAGGCAGATGCAAATAATAGTCAAAATAAAAGTTTAGAATTTTCTAAGCCCAATGAGTTTATCGAAGATTTTTTCCATTTATTTAGTTTTAACGATGGCGAAATTATTACTATTCCCGATAATTATAAACTTTTCCGGCGTAAGAGTTCTGAATGGAATAGCTGGAACAGAGGTTGGGTTTACCATGAATGCAATTATATTAATGCCATTAATAGTGTAGGTAACATTATTGAATTTTGTCCAAGTGTATTTTTAACAGCTTGTTTTGAAGTAGATAAAAATGGACATCATATCCGTGAGAATGGAAGGATGAAAGTATCACGCGCCACAGGAACAGTAGTCGATTTTTTACAAAGGGGAAAATTTAAAAATGTTTACGAAGGGTTGAAAGAATTGACCGGCTGTCTAATAAAAGTAAGCTTGTTGAAAAGAGTACTTGTTCGGGATATTGGTGTTCAAGAGAGTGTCGCCACTATTAAAGATGTTATGACAAGAGATGTTTATGACTTTTCCTTCATAGGAGAGAGACGCCCGATTGGTTTTGTGGAGAAAAACGATAAAACATAAATCGGAGAACTTAGAGTGTATTCGCAATGTTTTAGGCTAAAGTGGGCGAACTACGTTTAATTTTTAGCTCATTTTGTACAGCAATTGCTATATTTCGTACAAATGTTGAATAATTATTGCTTTGTTATTCGAAAAGAATTCATATCTTTGCGAATGAAACAGATTAAAGGTGCTAAATATGAAATATGGAGTATATTATTGGGGCTGGTGCATTAAAGATTTTCTTTGGTGAGATTATAAATGAAAGTCTAGAGGTTGAAGAATATGAACTCAAAAGAGGAGGCAGACAAGCATCTCTATGAATAGGTTTTGGCACAAATGAGTGAGGAAGGGGAAACAAAGAGAAAAGAGAATGCAAAAAACTAATTATCGTTTAAACAAAAAAAGTAACAATGGAATTAACAGGAAAAATAATTGCCGTTATGGAGGCTAAGAGTGGGAAATCAGCAAAGACTGGTAATCCTTGGATGGTACAGGAATATGTAATTGAAGTACCAGGCCAATACCCTCGTAGTTGTGTCTTTACTGTCTTTGGGGAGGACAAAATCAAACAACTGAATATCCAGATGGGAGAGGATCTGACAGTACAGTTCGACATCAACGCCAGACAAAATAATGGCCGTTGGTTTAATGATGTTAGAGCTTACAATGTGATTAGAGGTCATATTCCTCAGTCACCGATTACTGGCACAGAAAATGAAACAACTCCATTTCCGCCATTCCCTGTAACAGATGGAGAAGATCCTGGCGTTTTACCTTTCTAGAGTTTGCATCCAAGAATAATAAATCAATATAAATTGTTGATAATATGAGACAGAAAAAGCCTTCTTCTCTTAGCCAAGAGGAAATTAATATTTTTGAGACGATGGAGATGGTTTTACAGGACACTGATGAAGCCTTTTCTCAAAGTTGCATGCGCTATGGGGATATGGATGATAAAGATCTACTTATACCTATGCAAGTAGCACTTCTGGCATTTAGCGAAGACAATCCAAAACTTAATGCTAACGAGTTTTCTAAATGGTATCAAGGCCTTATTGATGATCAAGAATTATTTCGACTGAACAAGCCCACTCTTGATCTCTTGAAAGAAGTCCGCATCTTATTTGATGAAAAGACCAAGGATTGGCAGGAAAAGGGCTTATTAAATCCGAATTATGATACAAGTTATGCGTATTGGGGGATTATAGGAATGGCATTATACTCTATATATCACAAATTGAGGGAGAAATACAATCAATTGAGCAACAATGCATTCTACAAGAATCCGATGTTTGGTAAATATAAGATTATAGCCCTGGATTATGCTGATGATTGTACTCTAAGTGAATTCGATAATCCACATGCATATGACCGCTTTGATGTTGAAGCGATTCTGTTCTACGTAATGGTTGAGGTAATGGGTGGATATGACAGTTACAAGGAGTACCAACTGACTCTTGAGTTATTTCAGGAGGTGAAGGATATTGTATATGAAGCTCCCCGTCGTTTACTAAGTGACACTAAAATGGAATTGGAAGAACGTGCTAAATATTTTAAAGAGAAGAAGCTCCCATATGCGTTCTTCTATGCTGCTGTGGTAATCGATTATTGGCTAAAGAAACAGGAAAGGAATGCTGTGAACAATGGTGATGATGAAGTCGTCAATTGGATAAGGGGGGTAGATGAAGAGGAACTGGAAAGAGGAATCAGACTGATCCGCAGTTTCCCCAAAGATGCCCCATTGCCCTAAATTTTTTCCTCGCAAGCCTTGCGGAGACTTGTAGATACGGAATTAATTTGCTAACTTTGTCCCCTGAAAAAAATAGCTGTATTATGGGTGATACGATACCGTTTTTTGAGAATGAGATCAAGGATGCGATGCAGGGCATTATCAAGGTTGTTGGCGTTGGTGGTGGCGGCTGTAACGCTGTGCGAAATATGTATAACGACGGAGTGGCGGGTGTGACCTACGCCGTCTGTAATACGGATAGTCAGTCGCTGTCTCGTTCTCCTGTGCCAGTGAAGATCCTTTTGGGAAAGTCCGGTCTGGGTGCTGGCGGTAATCCTGAGAAGGGGCGCGATGAGGCTGAGACAAACATCAACGACATTGTGAAACTGCTATCCGATGGTACAAAGATGGTATTTGTAACGGCTGGCATGGGTGGTGGTACCGGTACTGGTGCTGCCCCTGTGGTGGCTGGTGTCGCCAAGGATATGGGTATCCTGACGGTGGGTGTCGTGACTATCCCCTTTTATTTCGAGAAGAAACGTAAGATCATCAAGGCACTGAAGGGTGTTGAAGAACTCCGTAAGAATGTGGATGCCCTGCTGATTGTGAATAATGAACGGCTCTGCGATGTTTATGCTGATGCAAACATCTCGATGAAGGAGGCTTTTCTGAGGGCTGATAATATCCTGATGGATGCCGTGAAAGGTATCTCGGAACTGATTACGCTACCCAGTGACGGAGGTATCAAGAGTGACTTCCGTGACGTGGAAACCACCATGAAGGATGGGGGAAGAGCAATCATGGCGATGGGGCGTGCCAGCGGTGAACACCGTGTAGAGAAGGCTATCCTGAATGCACTCGACTCGCCGTTGCTCTATGGCAATGACATCGGTAAGGCTAAGCGTATCCTCTTTAACATCTATGCCAGCGACGAGTACCCCATCTTTGTAAAGGAACTGCAGGAGATTGACG
>Ga0310695_10015571_pt1 | contig 10101 bp, 7 predicted proteins | sample RumenRJG_04DNA_FD_203882 | JGI IMG/M metagenome (GOLD analysis project Ga0310695, IMG submission 203882) | Bovine rumen microbial communities from Lethbridge, Alberta, Canada - RJG_04 (v2) (version 2) | ecosystem: Host-associated > Mammals > Digestive system > Stomach > Rumen | place: Canada... | reverse complement strand
CACTATGGATCTCTCCGGAATGGTCGCCGGGTCAAAATACAGAGGGGAGTTTGAAGAGCGGATCAAGAGGGTCATTGCGGAAGTGATCGCGGACGGCAATGTCATTCTCTTTGTTGATGAGATGCACACACTGATCGGTGCAGGCGGCGCAGAGGGCGCGATCGACGCCTCCAATATCCTGAAACCGTCTCTGGCAAGGGGCGAGATCCAGCTGATCGGTGCCACGACCTTGAATGAATACCACAAATATGTGGAAAAGGACGCCGCACTGGAGAGACGATTCCAGCCGATCCAGGTGGAAGAGCCCACAAAAGAGGAAGCGGTTGCGATACTGGAAGGGATCGTCAGCGCTTACGAAAAGCATCACAACGTGATCGTGACGAAAGAGGCGATCCTTTCTGCGGTAGAGCTCTCGGAGCGCTACATCAACGACAGAAATCTGCCGGATAAAGCGATCGATGTGATCGATGAGGCGTGCGCCAGCGTGCGTCTTGGCAGAGCGGATCAGCATGAGGACGCCGTCAGGAAGATGGAGGAAGAGATCCGCGAATCGGATCAGCTTCTTGCCGGCGCGCTTTCTGAGGGGAGGATCGACGACGCCAAAGAGATTCGGAACCATCAGGAAGAGCTGGCCAGGAAGCTGCAGGGGGCAAAGCGGAGACAGGAGCGCAAACAGAGCGCTAAGATCCCTGAAGTTACGGAAGACGATGTCGCTTCCGTTGTCTCCATGTGGTCCAAAGTGCCGGTTCAAAGGTTAACGGAGAGGGAGAGCGCAAGACTGCTCCGACTCGAGGACGAACTTCACAAGAGAGTCATCGGCCAGGAAGAAGCCGTACATGCCGTGGCCAAGGCGATCCGAAGAGGACGCGTAGGCCTTACGGATCCGATGCGGCCGATCGGTTCTTTCCTGTTCCTCGGACCCACCGGTGTCGGAAAGACGGAACTGTCCAAGGCACTCGCGGAAGTCATGTTCGGTTCCGACCAGGATATGATCCGCGTGGATATGTCGGAATACATGGAGCAGTACGCTGTTTCCAAGTTCATAGGCTCCGCGCCCGGCTATGTGGGTTACGAGGAGGGCGGACAGCTGTCCGAAAAAGTGAGAAGACATCCCTACAGTGTCATTCTCTTCGATGAGATCGAAAAAGCGCACAGAGATGTGTTCAATGTCCTGCTTCAGATCCTTGACGAGGGACATATCACGGATTCCAAGGGACACAAGGTCAATTTTAAGAACACAGTGATCATCATGACATCCAATGTAGGAGCGCAGAAGATCATTGAACCGAAAACGCTGGGCTTTGCCGACAAACCTACGGCGGAGCAGAGCTATGAGAAGATGAAGAACGGGGTCATGGACGAAGTGAAAAAGATGTTCAGACCTGAATTCATCAACAGGATCGACGAGATCCTCGTATTCCATTCTCTGAGCGGTGAAGAAATGCAGAAGATCTGTACGCTCCTGTGTGAAGATCTGATCAGTAGAGCAGACAAGTATCTGAACATCAGGCTGAAGGTGACACCGGCCCTCAAGAAGCACATCGTGCAGGAATACGCGGATCCCAAAATGGGAGCACGTCCCTTAAAGCGCGCGATCCAGAGAGTGATCGAAGACGCGCTTTCCGAGAAACTTCTCGCAGAGGAGATCCGGCCGGGACAGACGGTGACTGCGGGATACAGAGGAGGAACTGTAACGTTCGATGGCAGGGATTAGGAAAAAGACAGCGTTTTTTTGCCAGGAATGCGGCTATGAGTCCGCCAAGTGGGCCGGACAGTGCCCGTCCTGCAAAGCATGGAATTCTATGGTGGAGGAGCCGATCAGGATCAGCTCCTCCAAATCGTCTGCGGCAGCCGCAAGAGGCCTGTCCGGCTCACGGACACCGTTCAGTCTTGGAGGGGATAACCGGAGTTTGCAGCCGGTCCCTCTCTCGCAGGTAAAAGATTTAGCCGAGACCCGATTTTCAACGGGGTTTTCCGAACTTGACAGAGTGCTTGGAGGCGGCGCAGTGGCGGGATCACTGGTTTTGTTCGGCGGAGATCCGGGCATCGGAAAATCCACGATCCTTCTGCAGACGTCGTGCCATATGGCCGCTGCAGGAATTTCTGTTTTGTATATTTCCGGAGAAGAGTCTCTTCGCCAGATCAAGCTCCGCGCCATGAGGATCGGGAGTGCGCCGGACACACTGAAGTTTTTGTGCGAGACCGGCCTCGGGACGATCTCCGATATCATACTCAGAAGTAAGCCGCAGGTCGTTGTGATCGATTCTATACAGACAATGTACAGCGATGACATTCAATCCGCACCCGGAAGCGTCTCCCAGGTCAGGGAAACGACCGCGGTGCTGCTGCGTCTGGCCAAAGAAACGGGCATCACATTCTTTATCGTAGGACATGTCACGAAGGAAGGGACGGTCGCCGGACCGAGAGTGCTGGAGCATATGGTGGATACGGTCCTGTATTTTGAAGGGGACAGATATGCCTCATACAGGATTTTGAGAGGTGTCAAGAACCGTTTCGGTTCCACCAATGAGATCGGTGTCTTTGAGATGAGGAGAGAAGGTCTTGTGGAAGTCCCCAATCCATCGGAATATATGTTGAGCGGGCGGCCGCTGGGATCGAGCGGATCGGCGGTGACATGCTCGATGGAAGGGACCCGTCCCATGCTCACAGAAGTGCAGGCCCTGGTGGTCAGGACCAATTTCGGGTATCCGAAAAGACAGTCCACCGGAACGGACGCGAACCGAGTGGGCGTACTCATGGCAGTGATCGAAAAGAGGCTGAATATCCCTCTTTCCGATTATGATGCCTATATAAACCTTGCCGGCGGGATCCGGCAGACGGAACCGGCGCTGGATCTGGGGATCATTCTCGCCATCCTGTCAAGTTTCAGCGGCAGAGCCGTGCCCGATGATCTCGTCGTTTTCGGCGAAGTGGGTCTTTCCGGAGAAGTGCGGTCCGTTTCCATGGCAGAAAACCGTGTACAGGAAGCTTCCAAGCTGGGGTTCCGTACCTGTATTCTGCCTGCCTCATGCGTGGACGGAATGAAAGCCCCGGCGGGGATGCGCCTGATCCCCATAAAGGGAATCGGGCAGCTGTCGGAGTATCTGGCCAATTGTTGAGCGGTCTCAAGGACCTTTGCGGCGCACGGCTCAGAAACCGTGACCGCCGCCGCTTCCGCCGCTGAAACCGCCGCCGCCTCCTCTGGAGCCGCCGCCTCCGCCCGATGATCGTGAGACGGGAGAGTAGACGCGGGATGTGTGGTCGTGGACCGCCTCGGCGCCCCGGAGGCGGTAATCCACTTTCGCCGCATCTATGATCTCCTGCGCATTGGCTTTGGAAGCTGATGCTGCAAAACGGAGGATCAGGTAATTGAGCGTCAGTGCGATGATCAGAGCGACGAGCGCTGCGCTGATATACCGCATGGGCTGTGCGATCCTTCCTCCCTGAAGCAGTGTGTAAGCCTGCTTGTATGCGGTACTGGCACAGGTATAGTAGAGACCTTTGGAGGCATACCTGTAGATATTGTCGGAGATCGTCAGTGAGTATGCGTTTGTGACTACTTCGCTGATCTTCCCGTTGTTTTTGATATAAAGCTCACGGTTGCCCATATCGATCACAAGAAGCATGCCGCTGTCTGTCCCGAATAATCTCTCATAGAGATTTTTGGAGTACTGTACCGTCGACGTTTCCGTATTGCTGCAGGAAACAAAACCGGCATTTCCGTATTCCGTGATCGGAATCATATCATCAAGCAGATTCGCTTCTTCTTCCTCCGTCAGAAGATCATACGCATCATTAATATAAACCGAATACCCTGTCTGCGGATTGTCATATATGAACAGCGGGTCGTCTGCATGCACGTCCAGCACACATACACAGAGGACCGTCACGAGGATCATGCAAGTTGACAATAAAGTGATGACCCGAGTATGTATTTTGTCAGTTCGCACTGTCATTTCCTCCTTTCCTGTCATAGAACGTCGGCAGAGGCCTTGTCGCCAGAATGTTGTACTTTCGGATCATTCCGATCAGTGTGAGCATGACGCCGATAGCGCTGAGAATGGATCCTCCGTAGAACCAGAGATCACTGACCGGGTTAAAGACCAGGATCACTGCGGAGATGATCACAGCGATCAGGCTGCCGAGTGTGTGGAGAAAAATTCCTTTTTTGGCCATTTCCGTTTCCGCCATGGTTTCGATCAGGGCGATGACCGCAATGAGGAGCAGCATGGAAATAACACCGTAAATTGTATAAAAAGTGATCGTTCCCTCATCGGTCAGAAATGCCATAGCCGGTTTGAGACCGACCAGGATCAGTGCCAGGACCAGAGGAATGAGCTTCCAATATCCGGAGATCCCGGAGGAACCGGTTTTGCCGAGGTTGTCCGCACCGTTATGCCTGAAGACGTTCCCGGACGGATCTTTGGTGAATCTGTATCCGATGTCATTCGCGCGGGAATCCTTGTCAGAGATCTCGGATACGCCGACCATATAAAGCGCCAGACTGACCAGAGCAGTGATCGAGGAACACATCAGAGCGGCGTGTCCGGTAATTGTGAACAAAAGAGCGAGCACAGCAAAGATAGGGAGCGCGAGAAGGAGACTGCCGAATACATACTTTTTCTCGTCGACGGGAAGATCTGCGGTGATCTTTCCGGTGCTGCCGTTCATGACCGCATAAGCGACTCGGTCCCCTTTTCTGTATGTCAGGAACCATACCGGAAGAAAGGCGCATTCCGGTTTTTCGGATTCCATGCGGAGCCCGATGTTCTCCAGCTTTTTTTCTCCCGGCGCCTGCATACCTTTGTCGCGAAATTCCGGAACACCTGAAATTCTGTCGATGGTATCGTCATACAGCATTTCCTGCAGGGAATCACTGTAAACAGAACTGTCCACATCCGGCGAGTCGGCATAGAAACCGCAGAGCATGGAAGGAGTGAACGGCTTAAAAGTATCGGCCTTGAACGGAGCAATACAGGATGCGACCGTATCGTCAAAAGAGGAGGACGCATCGTAGTTGAGTCCTTCATAGCTTGCGTCGACCTCTCCGGTCAGCCTGTAATGATCGGTGATCTTGTAGTCTCCGCGGCGGTAGCTGTGTTCACCCTTGAGCCGCAGAGTACCTCTCAGTTTCAGGTCGTAGATCCAATAGGGCATATAGATGCCTCTGAACCGGTCAAGGAACTGCGGATCCCGGAATTCTCCCGGCGCGAACAGCGCTCTTTTGACCAGATGAGAATAGGCTTTCTGGCAGTCCTTTTTGGTCTGGGTAAACGGGATGATGTGTTTGGGCCGTTTCTCTTTGCTCATACGGCTGTCGAGGATCGTGGAAGCGCCGCAGTACATGCAGAAACCGGCAGCGGTCACATTCGTCGTCATGACCTCACCGCCGCACTGCGGGCATGTAAAAACAGTGACACCGAAATCATCCCTCTCTTCGGCGTCCTGTGTCTTCTGGTATTCATACGGATCCAGCTTCGTCTTGCAGTATTCGCACATGAGCATCTGCGACTCTATGTCAAAGCTGAGATTACCGCTGCAGTTTGGGCAATTATACATGTTCACCTCCGAATCATCAGGTCACTGCGTTTACGGCTCATCCGCACGGACAGCACCGCTCTTTTATTATAATACCATATTCGTAACGGTTCGATATATTCCGGGCGATCATTTTGGCAGGGCGCCGGAAATTGTCGCTGTCAAGTCACATGCAGATGATATAATGTGCGTGTAGATATATGCAATGCGGATGTATTTATTATGCATTCGGTTTGACGGATTCAGTTAAATGAGCATTATAAACGTAATGAGGCTGAACGAATCTTAAAAAAAGGAGGCTATATATGAGAAAGATCGATGACAGCGCATTTATTGCGGAGGGGGCCAAAGTGCTGCGGGATGTGGTCCTTGAAAAGAACAGCAGCGTATGGTTCGGGGCAGTGCTTAGAGGCGACGAAAACCGGATCGTCATTGGCGAAGGGTCCAATATTCAGGATAACTGCGTGGTCCACGTCGGTGCCAACGATCCCACGATCGTCGGAAAAAATGTCACTGTCGGTCATCTGGCAATTCTTCACGGCTGTACGATCGGGGACAATACGCTGATCGGCATGCACTCCACGATCATGAACGGCGCGGTGATCGGAAGCGGCTGCATCATCGGAGCCTGCTCGCTTGTGACGGAGAAAACGGTCATCCCGGACAACAGTCTGGCATTGGGAAGTCCCGCCAGAGTAGTCCGCCAGACAACGGAAGAGGAGCGCAGGCGGATCATGGAATCTGCGCAGTTCTACATTCGGGAAGCAGCGCATTATAAATCGGAGTAAACTTTTATATCGTTCCTTTTGTTTATATAGGCTTAAACTATGCTTTTCAAAAAAATGAGCTTATAGAATCGATTGGAGTTTGAAATTAAATTCCATTATGATTTAAGTACAGTAATAACGTCATTTGAAGAGACATATTGTCTATATTTAACAAAAGGAGGGTAATTCAATGGCATTAGTTTACACCGACGAGCAGAAAGAACTGATCGCAATGGTCAAGGAAATGGCTGAGAAAGAAGTCAAGCCTCACGTTGCCGAATGCGACCGCACCGGCAGATGCCCTGATGAGCTTTTTGCACCTGCTCTGGAGATGGGACTTCACCTTGCTGAGATTCCGGAAGAGTACGGCGGAATGGGACTCAGCTTTGAGACCACAGCTATGATGTACGAAGAGCTGGCAAAGGTGGATGCAGGATATGCAGATACCCTTGTTACTACTTTTGTGGCATTCAGAAATGTTATGCTTGCAGGCACACCCGAGCAGATCCAGTATTTTGCAGACATCGTTCAGGAAGGCAAATTCGCATGCTTCGCGATCACCGAGCCCAATGCAGGTTCTGATGCCGGCGCTCTGAAGGCTACTGCAGTCAAGGACGGCGACGATTATATCCTCAACGGAACCAAGACTTTCGCGACCAACGGCGAGTGCGCTTCCCTTTACATCAGTTTCTTCCGCACAGAGGAAGGCATCACTGCATTCATGATCGACCGCGACACACCCGGATTCTCCGTCGGCGCACATGAGGATAAGATGGGCTTCCGTCTTTCCAACACGACCGAGCTTATTTTCGACAATGTCCGCGTTCCTGAGAGCCGTGTCATCGGCACAAAGGGCAAGGGCCTTAACGTGGCACTGGGCTGCCTGAACATCTCCCGTGCTTTCGTTGCGACTCTGGCTGTCGGCATCATGCAGAGAGCTCTGGATGAGGCTGTTGCTTATGCGAAGATCCGCAAACAGTTCGGCAAGCCCATCATCAAGTTCCAGATGGTGCAGGGCCTGCTCGCGGATATGGCGATCAAGACTGAGGCTGCAAGATGCCTGGTCAACAACACAATGAGAATGATCGACGCCGGCATGGACGTACGCAAAGAAGGCGCGATCACGAAGTGCTTCGTCACTGACGTGGCTCAGGAAGTCACTTCCAACGCTGTTCAGGTTCTCGGCGGATACGGCTACAGCCGCGAGTATCCCGTAGAGAAGCTCATGCGTGATGTCAAGATCTTCCAGATCTTTGAGGGAACCAACCAGATCCAGAGACAGACAATTGCTAAATGCCTTGAGAGAGAATATCCCGATCTCATCTGATAAGCAATCATTAATCTAACGTTTTACTGCTTTTATCTGCCGCCGGGCAATTTGTTCGGCGGCAGAACTGTTGTGAAATATGTCTTGTGCCGCGCGGAATCCCATCTGCGGTATGAGAAGACTGATCAGAAAGAGGCATCAAATGAGAGTATCGGGAATGAAAATCAATCCGGAGCTGGAAAAGCTCTACAGATCACGCGGTGACTGGACAGATGATACACTGCTCACCCGCTTCGAGAGATCCGTAGAGAAGTTCGGTGACAGGGAGTTTGTCGTTGATGATCTGGGCAGAAGATATACATACAAAGAAATGGACCTGTATTCGGACAAAGTTGCTGCAGTCCTGAGCGAATACGGTGTCCGCGAAGGCAGCATGGTGACATACCAGATCACACCGAGGAGTGAGTTCGTCGCAGTAATGCTTGCATGTTTCAAGCTGGGCGCAGTGTCTGCGCCGCTCGGAATGTTTTTTGAAAACGAAGGCCTTCACGATATTTTGGCATTTTTGGGAAGCAACCTTCACATCAGTGTGGCAAAATACAGAGGACGTGACAGAGGCGGCATGATCGAAGAGTCCCTCGAGGGCGTTCTGTCCCGCAAGAAGATCATCCTGGTGGGTGAGAGCAGGACGGCACCGGAGCTTGTATGTCTGGAAGAACTTCTGATGCAGAATCTGCCGGTTCCTCCCAGATACAGAGGGACAGGTACAGATCTGTCAACAATACTGTGCACGTCGGGGACCACCAGCATGAGCAAAGGTGTCATGCTGACCAATGATAATATCATTTTCTCAGAAGACGGATTTAACAAAGAGCTGGGCCTCACAGAGGAAGACATTATGTTCATGCCCGCTCCCTTAAACCATGCGACGGGATATCATCACGGGATCATTTCGCCGATGCTCAGAGGCGGCAAAGTCGTCCTGCAGGAGAGATTCTGCTGTGTAGACGCTATTCATATGATGAACAGGGAAAAAGTGACCTATTCCATGGGAGCGACACCGTTCATCTACGATCTTGTCGCGCAGCTGGACATCAGCGGTGAAAAGCTTCCCTACCTTCGCTTTTATATTTGCGGCGGTGCGCCGGTTCCGGAATTTCTGGTCAATAAAGCCTTTAATAATCACCGGATCCTTGTATGCGAGTGTTACGGCTCTACGGAAAGTGTGCCGCACTTGTATGTGAGACCTTCCGAGGCCTTGGACGTGCATGGACGCTGGTCCGGAAGAGCGATGGGCGGCATTGAAGTACGCATAGTGGACAGTAATCACAATGAAGTGCCCAGAGGGACGGTCGGTGAAGAAGCGTCGCGGGGCCCCAGCGTCTTTGTCGGATACTACAAAAACGAGGAGGCGACGAATAAGGCGCTTGACGATGACGGATGGTGCTACAGCGGAGATCTCTGTGTCATGGACGATCATGACAATGTGAAAGTCGTGGGCAGGATCAAAGACGTCATCATAAGAGGCGGAGAGAATCTCAATGCCAATGAGATCGATTCCAATCTCGAAGGCTGCCCCGGAATCGCGGACCATACTATAGTCGGAAGACCGGAAGCAAGACTGGGCGAGAGAATATGCGCGTTTATTGTGTGCGAGCCGGGATGTCAGCCGACGAAGGAAGACATCACAGGGTATCTTAAAGAGAAGAGAGTGCCGAAGCGTCTGTGGCCGGAGTATGTGGAATATATCGATCAGATTCCCCGGACTGACAGCGGAAAAGTACAGAAATTCAAACTGGATAAAGTCCTCAGAGAAAGAATCGGCCTTTCTGACAACGAGAAAGGGATCACTGCAAGCAGCGGGCAGGAATGCGGATTTGAGGACTGAGCATAAGATCACGGATAAGACCGCGAATGCGGGAATGAATTGAAACGGGAGAGTACCAATGAGTATACAGCAGATCGTAAGTCCGACCCGCTATATCGGAAGAGGAAAACCCAGAAGGACCAGAAAAGACATTGAGATATACTGCTGCAGCGAATGCGGGACCTATCTGACCGGATGGACACAGAACAATACGGCACCGCAGCACTGCTCGAATACAATGCGGAAGGTTGAACCGATTCCCAATGATCAGCTCGATCCTGCACTGCAGATCGACTATAAGATCAAGGGGAGCCTGAATAACAACTGCATTATCGTGACCTGGGGCAGAGTGCGGCCAGAGTGGATCCTGATGGAATCATTCCGGGGATCACAGTTCTTCTATGTGGAGAATTCTTATAAAGAAGTATTTGCTCTGGCGGGAACGGATGCTTACGCATATTGCGATAAGGATCCGTGCGCAGAGTGCTCCTTCAGATGCAAGAGGGGATTTGCAATTTATGCGATGCTTCCGGGGATCGGCATTGTCAAGAGAGAAATAGACAGAATATCGAGCGACAAAGGATGATCGTCGGATGATCCTGAAAAAAGGACTGCCGTGCAGGGTGATGATATCCCTGACGGCAGTCCTTTTTTGACCCGAA
>Ga0310695_10015570_pt1 | contig 10101 bp, 8 predicted proteins | sample RumenRJG_04DNA_FD_203882 | JGI IMG/M metagenome (GOLD analysis project Ga0310695, IMG submission 203882) | Bovine rumen microbial communities from Lethbridge, Alberta, Canada - RJG_04 (v2) (version 2) | ecosystem: Host-associated > Mammals > Digestive system > Stomach > Rumen | place: Canada... | reverse complement strand
TTGCCTCGGCTAAGCCGGGGCTTTTTTCGCATACCAACCGCCATGAGGCGGTGGTTCGCTCATCGGTATAGTGAGTGTTACCGCTCACTATGGTTGGCTGCGCTCGTCATTGGGCTTCGCCTCGGCAACGCTCAAACAAGTTTTGATAACAAAGGCTGCGGTTCACCAATGTTCAAACTAGTTTGACATTGAACTCACCTTGCACTTTGTTTGGTTTGCTCTCGGCTTGCAGCACCTTTGCGGTAAGGAAATCGCAGAATTATGGAGTTAAATTTTAATAGTGTAGAGACAATCCACTCGCTGAACGCAAGCGCTGATTTTAGACATGCTGATAAAAGCAACTTAAACAACTCAGACAATCAACTGCCATGAAGAATTGAAGGCAGTGCAATCTTTGATGTTGAGTAAGTTGTTTGAGTTGTTTTTTATCTGCGTGATCTGCGTGAGTTATCCAGCCAGTGCGGTTCAGTTGTCGAAGGTTTGGGACACTTGCTTGAGGCGGTCGATGATGTCGATGCCTTGCGGGCAATGGGCTTCGCACTGGCCACACTCGATGCAGTCGCTGGCGCGGCCATGACTCTTGGCGTGCAGATTGTAGTACATCTGCGAGTTGCCCTTTTGGGTATCGCCCAGCATGTGGAGCGAGTTGTAGACGTTGAAGTACTCGGGGATGCAGATGTTCTGCGGGCAGCCGTCGGTGCAATAGTGGCAGGCTGTGCAGGGAATGGCAATGGCCTCGCGCATCAACTGTGCCGCCTGCGCCACGATGGCCTGCTCCTGCTCGTCGAGTGGCTCAAAGTTCTGCATATAGCCCGTGTTGTCGTCAACCTGCTCCATGTTGCTCATGCCGCTGAGCACCACCATCACATTGGGCAGTGATGCCACGTAGCGGATGGCCCACGATGCTGGGCTGGCATCGGGGCGGTGGGCGGCAAACAGGTCGCGCACCGCCTGAGGCACGCGAGCCAGCGCACCACCGCGCACGGGCTCCATCACGATGACGGGTTTGCCGTGGCGGGTACAGATGTCATAGCAGGTGTGCGCCTCGATGGCAGGGCTGTCCCAGTCCAGGTAATTGATTTGCAGTTGCACATATTCCACCTCGGGGTGCTCGGTGAGCAACCGCTCGAGCAACTGCGAGTCGCCGTGAAACGAGAAACCGATGTGGCGGATGCGGCCCTCGGCCTTCTTGCGGGCGATGAAGCCCCAGCCGTCGTGCTCGTCCATGATGCGCGTGTAGTCGGGGTTGAGTGCATGCAGCCAGTAGTAGTCAAAGTAGTCGACCCCACAGCGTTGCAACTGCTCGTCGAAGATGCGACTCATGTCCTCGGCACTGTTGATGAGCCAACATGGCATCTTGGTCGTGACGGTGTAACGGTCGCGTGGATAACGCTCGACAACGGCCTGGCGAAACGCCCCCTCGCTGGCACCGCCATGATAGGGATAGGCTGTGTCGAAGTAGGTGAAACCGCGCTCCATGTAGCGGTCGACCAGTTGCTTCATTTGTTCGATGTCGATGCTCTTGGGGTCGTTGGCATCGGTCAGGGGCAGGCGCATCAGCCCGAATCCTAGTTTCTTCATGACTTCAGCAGATATTTAATGACCAGATAACCACCAACCACTTGCAACAGCATGCCCGGAATGCCCAGACGGAAGTCTTGTAGACCGGCATAGAGTGAACCGTGCACCACAGCCTCGATGCCGCAACCCAGCACTTGATAGGCAAGCACCACACCCAGCAGCAACAGCAGGCTCACACGACCTGTGCGATGAGCCACATAGCCGGCAATCACCGCCAGCAGGCTCGACTTGACGAGGATGCTAGGCAGCATGGCGACGGGCGGCATGCCGAACAGCAGATGATTGGCCACTGGCGACAGCAGGGCAGTCAACAGTCCCACTTTCCAGCCATACTTGTAGGCTGCGATGAGGGTGAAGAAGTAGATGGGCAACAAGATGAGGCCACCTTGTGGAATCAAGTGGCACAATTGGGGCAACACCACATTGCCCACAACAAACAGCGCAGCCAGCAGATAGGCCCGCATCTCATTGTAGCCCAGCGAATAGAGTTTTACACTTGTTTGCATGTTGTATCTAATTGAGAATTTAGAATTAAGAATTAATAATTAAGAATGGAGGCGGCGTTTGTTTCGCATTGCTTCGAAGTGCTCTCGCAGCAACTGCTCCACCTCCGGGGCGGTCTCGGCTGGGGTGACAATCTGCTCCAGCGGACAGCGTGTATCGCCCTCGGGGATGACGATGCGGTCGACCAACTGGCCGTAGGTGTAGGTGATAGCCGCACGGTCGAGTAGGGGAGTGGCCAGACGGCTCATCACCTCGGCATAGACTTCGCTTGCCCCACCTTGTACCATCAGACCGGCAGCAGCCTTGCCCACCACCTTGTCGACCAGACGTGCCCCGTGCAGTCTCTCGGGCTCGTTGTCCAGCAGCCAGATGAGGTCGCGCACCCCCTTTTTGTCGTAGGTTCGCACCTCGTCATGGCTATCTACCACCAGCGAGCAACCTGTCTCGCGCAATATCTCCTTCAGCCTCTCCATAACTTGCTTACAAAATTACTCTTTTATTGTTGCTGTCACAAATTTATTGCCTTAAAAATGTTCCGGTACACATTTTTACGTCATTAAGTGATGTGCTGTGAGTGCAAAAAAGCACCGCTGCCCAGGACTTGGGCAGCGGTGCTGACGTTTTTTTGAGTTCCGCGTTGTAGTGTCAGATGCAACGCTCGACGGGCAGTACCCATGCGCGCATGCCCAGTTTTGGGGTCTCGACATCCAGATGGTGCAGATAATCGAGCACACGATCCACATGGTCGTCCTCGGCCATCACCATCATCGATGCAGCCAGCGAGGGCCATGCGTGGGTGCCATAGTGCGGGTCACCGGTCTTGGTGCCGCGCCCCTGCACCTCTTGCCATGCCGTGAATCCACGGCAGCCCAGTAGCGGCAAGTTCTCGACAAGGCGCTCATAGTATGCTTGGTCAAATGCTATAAATATTGCTTTCATCTTCTTTTAATTGAAAATTGTGAATTGTGAATTGAGAATTAAGAATTGAGAATTATGAATTAAGAATTCTCGTTTCTTGCTTCTCGCTTTTCGCATCCAGTTTCTGGTGGTGCTTCTTGCGATTGCGCTTGATGCCGTTGAATGCGAAGATGGTGTACATCGTGGGCACGAACAGCAGGGTCAAGATTGTCGAGAAGGTCAGACCGCCGATGACGGCGACACCCATCGGGCGCCACATCTCGGCACCTTCACCACTGCCGATGGCCATAGGCACCATGCCCAAGATGGTGGTCAACGATGTCATCAACACAGGACGCATGCGCGAGTGTCCAGCATCGAGCACTGCACGGCGCACGCTCATGCCACGCTCGCGGTTGAGCGTGATGTAGTCGATGAGCACGATACCGTTCTTCACCACAATACCAATCAACATGATGGCACCGATCATCGACATCACGTTCAAGTTGGTGCCCGTGATCCAGAGCATGAGCACGATACCCGAGAAGGCGAACATGATCGATGTCATGATGATGCCGGGATAGGTGAACGACTCAAACTGCGAGGCCATGACAATGTAGACCAGGATGATGATGAGCACAGCCAGCATGCTCAAGTCGCGGAACGAGTCTTGCTGGTCCTCGTAGCTACCGCTCAACTGGATGGTCACACCCTGTGGCATGTCCATCTTGTCAATCAGCGGTTGAGCCTCGGCGATGATTTCACTCATTGGTCGATCTTGCACGACTGTTGACACGGTGATGATGCGCTCGCGGTCCTTACGCTCGATGGTGGGCGGGTTGAAGCGCTCGACCACCGTGCCCACCTCCTTGAGGCGGATGCCTTGTCCCATGGCGTTGTAGAGCAGGATGTTCTCGATGTCGGTTAGCGACTGGCGGTGCTCCTTGTCATACATCACCTTGATGTCATACTCGTCACCGTCCTCGCGGAAGTAGCTGGCCGTGGTGCCGTTGATGCGGTTGCGCAGGGCATTGGCAGCCGTGCTCAAGTTCAAGCCATAGATAGCCAACTTCTCACGGTCGAAGTCCACTTGATACTCAGGCTGGTAGTCCGAGCGGCTAATGTTGATGTCGGCAGCACCCTTGATGCCTTCGAGCAGTCGCTTCAGGCGCTGAGCCACAGTGTCGGTCTTCTCGAAGTCGTAGCCGTAAATCTCGTAGTTCAGCGTGCTCTGGCCGCTCATGCCGCCACCGCGGTTACCGCCCACATTGACGAGGGCCTTCTTGAACTCGGGGTAGTGCTTGAGGTCCTCACGCATCAGGCCGGCAATCTCAACGATGCCGCGCTTGCGTTCGCTGGGGTTGACCAACTTGATATTCATCGAGATGATGTGCGAGCCGTTGTTCTGCATCGAGGCAAAGGTGTTGTCGCTCGAAGCCTGACCCACGGTGTAGTTGAACACCTTGATCTCGGGATACTTCTCGGTCCACTCTTTGTATAGGCGGGCAGTCACATCCTTGGCCAACTCCACACGGCTGCCGATGGGCAACTCGAGGGTGACACCCAAGCGGCTGTTGTCGCTTGTGGGGAAGAACTCACTGCCGATAAACTTGGTCAGGAACATTGTGGCGACAAAGATGCCCAATGCTGTCGCAGTAGTGATCCAGCGATGAGTCACGCACACGCGCAGCACATAGGTGAACCAGTCATCCAACTTGTCGAGGAAGTGCTCGATGGGGCCATAAATCTTGTGGAACAATGGGCTGTCCTGACGGTGCTGCTTGAGCATGCGCGAACACAGCATCGGAGTCAACGACAATGCGGCTGTGGTCGAGATAATCATCATGATGGTCACCATCCAACCCAACTGGCGGAATAGCACACCGGTCATGCCCGTGACCAGAGTCAGCGGGAAGAACACGGCAATCAGGGTCAAGGTTGACGCGATGACCGAGATAGCCACCTCGTTGGTGCCGTGAACGGCTGCCTGTTTGGGATCAGATCCGCGCTCAATGTGGGTGGTGATGTTCTCAAGCACCACAATGGCATCGTCCACCACCATACCGATCGAGATAGACAATGACGACAGTGACACGATGTTCAGTGAATTGCCTGTCGCAAACAGATAAATGAACGAGGCAATCAGTGAGATGGGGATGGTCAGCACAATGATGACCGTGGCACGCCAACGTCCCAAGAAGAAGAACACCACCAACACGACAAAGAGCAATGCGTAGAGCACTGTCTCGACCAGCGAAGCAATGGTGTTGCGGATGTTCTCGCTCGTGTCGACGATGTAGTCCAGCTTCACATCGCTGGGCAGACCTTTCTGGATGCTGGGCAGAATCTTGGCAACTTGATTGGAAATCTCCACACTGTTGGCACCGCTCTGCTTCTGGATGATGATCATAGCACCCTTCACGCCGTTGTTGAACGACTCCTGGGCACGTTCTTCGAGCGAGTCATCGATGGTGGCAATGTCGCTCAGGTGGACCACACCACCGTTGCTGGCACCCACCACGATGTTCTTCATCTCCTCAGGATCCTTGAACTCGCCCTGCACGCGCAACGAGTAGGTCTCGTTGCCCACGTCGAACGTACCGCCAGGAATGTTGCGGTTCTCGGCACCGATGAGTGAAGCGACACTCTCGACGCTGATGTGGTAAGCCTCCATGCGTATGGGGTCAAGGTAGACGTGAACCTCGCGCTTGGGGGCACCGGCGATTGAGACCGAACCCACACCGTCGACACGTGCCAACGGGTTGGCGACATTCTCGTCCAGAATCTTGTACAGGCCCGGCATGCTCTCATTGGCTTGCACCGACAGCAACGCGATAGGAATCATGTCGCTCGAGAACTTGAAGATGACGGGAGTGTTCGAGTCATCGGGCAGATAACTCGAAATCATGTCTAACTTGTCACGCACATCGTTGGTCAACGCGTCAATGTCGTAGCCATACTCAAACTCCAACGTGATGATTGACACGTTTTCGCGAGAATTTGAGGTGATGTGCTTCAGGTGCTCCACCGAGTTGAGCGTATTCTCAAGCGGTCGAGTCAGGTTCTGTTCGATATCTTGCGCACTTGCACCCTGATAGGTTGTCATCACCATGATGGTGTTGGTGTCGATATCAGGATACAAGTCGATAGGCAACTTCTGCAGTGAGAACAGACCAATGATGGCAATAGCCACAAAAATCAGGATTGTGGTCACCGGTCGCTTCACTGAACTACTGTATAGACTCATACTTTCTTAATTAAGAATTTAGATTGTTAACCGACAACTAAAGGCTACTCGGTCACTTCAACCTTGGCACCGTTGGTCAGGCGGCTCTGGCCCTCGGTCACCACCTGGGTGCCAGGTGTCAAGCCACTCACAATCTCATAGCGGTTCTCCATGCGGCGACCCAGTTTCACCTCGCGGAACTCAACTGTGCCGTTGTGGTAGACGTAGACATAGCGCAAGCCCGAGCCGGTCTGCTTCTGGATGGCGCGATCGCTCACCACCACATTGTGCGTGGTGCCGAAGTTGAAGTTCACGCGGGCAAACATGCCGGTGTGAACACGGTTGCCACCGTTTGCAATGGTCACCTCGACCTGGAACGTGCGATTGTTGGGGTCGATGGTGGGGTGGATGATGTGCACGCGGCCAGGGAATACCTCGTCGCCATAGGTGTCCAGGCGCACGTCAACGCCCATGCCGACTCTCACCTTGGGAAAGTCGCTCTCGTTGACATTGACCACCACCTTGAGGGGTTGCTGCTGCTCGATGACCAGGATGGGACCTGCGGGCAGGTCGCCGGCGTCATAGTTCTTCATCGTCACCACGCCGCTCACCGGTGAGGTCAGCACAGTGTTTTCCTGCATGGTGCGCAACTGGCGTTGGCTCGACTCCAGGGCACGCACCTGTGCATCATAGGCAGCTTGCATCTGGTCGACGCTCTGCTGTGTGCCGCCTCCAATTTTCACCAGTTCCTTCATGCGTTCCAGGTCGCGCTTCTGGTTGGCAATCTGGATGCGCTGCTGGTCCATTGCAGCCTGCTGTGTGGCGATGTTCACATCATCGAGCACCACCACGCTCTGGCCGGCGCGCACGTGGCTGCCCACATCAACGAGCAGACGCTTGATGCGCGCGCCATTGTTCGACGAGATGTTGTTGGTCTTGAAGGCCTCGACAGTGGCGGTATACTCGCTCTCCTGCTTCACATCCTCGTCATACACGGTTTCTACTTTCACCATGGGCAGTTCTTCTTGCTGCCCCTTGGCCTTGTCATCCTTCTTGGTGCAGGCGCTCAGCACCAGCAGGCCCATGGCCATCACAATAAGTCCTTTAGTCTTCATATCTGGTTTAATTTTTTATTCATTGTTGTATGACTAGACATTCTAGATTTTCTAGAGATTCTAGATTAGTTCACATAGTGGGTGTTGCCCAGCACGTTCTCGAGGTTGCTCTCGGCCACGAGGTAGTTGTAGATGGCCTGGTAGTAACTCAATCGAGCGCTCATCAGAGCATCGTCGGTGTCACGCAACTGGATGAACGATGCGGCCCCGATCTGGAAACTCTTCTGCATGATGTCGCTGGCTTTCTCGGCCTGCTTCACACCGCCCTCGTTGCTCTCAATCTGCTTGATGCTCTTGTTGATGTTGTCCATCTGGTTCTGCACCTGCACGTGCAACGAGCGTTCCAGGTTCTCGCGTTGCCAGCGCATCTCGTTGGCCTGGATCTGAGCCTGTTTGATCTTGTTCACGCGCTGCAGGCCGGTGAAGATGGGGAACGAGAAGGTCAAGCCCACAGCCGACGACTTGGTCCACTGGAAGTTCTTGAACGGGTTGCCCATCGACATCGAGTTCCACATCAGGTTGCCCGTTCCAGTCACAGTCGGGATCCAGGCTGCCTTTTGCACTTCAACGGCTTTCTTCAGATAGTCGGTCTGCAGATCCATGGCCTTGAGTGAGGTGTTCTTGACCAGCGAGGTGTCGGTCGAGAGGAAGCGGCCATACATCGTGCTCTTGTATTGCTCAAGAGTCTCGGTCGGCTCAATCTCCTGGCGCACGTCCATGCCCATGAGCAACTTGAGTTGCAACTTGAGTTGCTTGATGGTGTTCTCGGCCTCGAGGATTGACGGCTCCAGATTGGTCACGGCCACATTGGCGCGCAGCACGTCATATTCGCTGGCGGTTCCTAGTTCAAACTGCTTCTGATAGATGACGGCGTGGTTCTGCGCCGTGGCGTGATTAGCCTCGATGACACGCTTGCTGTCGTTGGCCAACAATAGGGCGTAGTAGGCGTTTTTCACCTGGTTGACCAACCCTAGTTTGGTGGCGCGTGCCTTCTCCAGGTTCTGCAAGATCTGGTTGTCCTTCAACTTGATGCTTCGCCACAGTGTGGGCATCACGATGGGCACCGTGGCCTGGAAGCCGGCAGCGTAAGTGTTGTCGCGGCCCATCTTGATGGCACGTGTCTCACCGTCACCCGCGTCCATATAGATGGTCTGGATGGCGAGATTGCGGGTATACTGACCCGTGGCGTTGATTTGGGGGAATAACTGTCCCAGCGTCTCCTTCTTGGAGTAGTCGACGCGCTCGATTTCCATCGAGTCGACCTTGACGGTCGGGTTGTCGTTCAGGGCGATGCGTATGCACTGGTCCAGCGACAAGGGCAGCACATTCTGCGCCCCGGCCAGCATGCCAGCAGCCAGCATCATTGAGGTGATAAATAATTTCTTGATCATATAATTATTGTTATTTGTTATTACGTTGGTGAATCAGGCTCTCAATGAGTTCAATGCCTTCGCGTGTGGCCATGCCGCGCAAGAAGTTGACAAATGCGCCATCGAAGACGTCGACCGGGTCGAAGCCGTAGAACTGAAGACGCTCGCTGCGATGCAGGCTGCGCATCGTCGACAAGAACAAGAAGGCTGCAATGTCGGTGTTGATGCCTTTAACCACATGGCCCTCGTCTTGAGCCTTGCGGAGTACATGACTCAAGCCCAGTACAAAGTCTTTCTCTTGTTCTTGCTGATGAGCGAATATCTCGGGATACAACCGGCGAATGTCCTCAACGAAGTTCAGGGGCGACTCTTGCAGGTAGGTACGCACATGGGTGTAAATCTTGAAGAGGGCCTCATAGCAATTGGGCGATGACTCGAAGATAGCACGAGCCTCGGCATTTTGCCGGCGGTGCTTGTCGTCGATGCACTCTTTGATAAGCGTGCGCTTGTCGGGGAACGTCTCATAGAGCGTGCGCTTAGAGATGCCGCAGTTGCGTGCCACCATGTCCATTGTCATTGATTGTGGACCGATGCGCGACAGCAATTTGCTTGCTTCAATGAGAATATGTTCTTGGATACTCATTTTGTGTTACTTTCAGTTTTCGGCGTGCAAAAGTACATGAAAACTTTGAAAACGCAAAAAGTTTTCTTGGTTTTATCGGTTAATTAATATGTTTTAACCAAAGGTGTTCCAATTTGGAAGATTCATAGTTTTGTTGTACCTTTGCCACGTAAATTAATTTAACAATGAAATCGGCTAGTAATATAAAAGAGGTGTTGGCATTCTTGCGCCAGTTGCAGGTCAACAATGACCGGCAGTGGTTCAAGGCGCACAAGGATCAGTTTGATGCGTTGCGCAAGCCCTGGGAGCAGGACATGGAGCGTCTCATTGGCATGGTGGCCGACTATGACGACAATGTGCGTGGGCTGGCTGTCAAAGACTGCGTCTATCGCATCTATCGCGACATTCGTTTTAGCCACGACAAGAACCCCTACAAGAACTATTTCTCGGGTGTCCTGGGCAAGGGTGGTCGGCACACCATCATCTCGGGATACTATGTCCACTTCCAGCCCGACATGCTGATGATGGGTGGCGGCATCTGGTGGCCTGAGAAGGACATTCTTGCACGCCTGCGCAGCCTCATCGATGCTGAGCCCGAAGAGTTTCTCAAAATTGTGCAGAATCCCGACATCACATCGCGCTATCAGTGGGAATGCAACACGCTCAAGACTGTGCCGAAGGACTATCCCAAGGATCATCCGCTGGCACAGTACCTCAAAATGAAGGAGTACATCTTGATGATGCGCCCTGGTGAGGACTACTTTGACTGCGACGACTGGGTCGAGC
>Ga0310695_10015569_pt1 | contig 10102 bp, 8 predicted proteins | sample RumenRJG_04DNA_FD_203882 | JGI IMG/M metagenome (GOLD analysis project Ga0310695, IMG submission 203882) | Bovine rumen microbial communities from Lethbridge, Alberta, Canada - RJG_04 (v2) (version 2) | ecosystem: Host-associated > Mammals > Digestive system > Stomach > Rumen | place: Canada... | reverse complement strand
CTCTTCCGTGAAACCACGGGAAATACTCTCGAGCTGTCCGCAGCGGACAGGATATGGGAACTCTATTGGATACCATCCTGGAAATCGCAGAAATCATATCTGCCGATGCCAGCGAACTGCTTTCTGCTGTTATTGACGGCAATCCAAAGTTCCATAAGCTATATCAAATGTATAAATTAGTCGCATGATGAATGAATATTCACTTGCGAAACTTTAGTAATTATAAATATTGCAGATTGTTGCTACAATCTAGCGATAGTCTGCTATAATTTATATATCTTTGTAGTCAGAATTTGACAAATCCGATTAAGGAAAACTCAAAGTGATATGGCAACTTGGAATAAAGAAAACTTACCAAGAGAGAATGGAGAGGTGGTTGCGATGCAGATACCAATGATAGTCTCTGCGAGCAGGAGTACAGACATTCCTGCCTTCTATGCAGATTGGTTCTTCCATCGTTTAAAGGTGGGCTACTCGGCATGGACGAATCCGTTCAATGGCGTCAAGGGCTATGTGTCTTATAAGAACACCCGATTCATCGTCTTTTGGTCGAAGAATCCCCGTCCTCTGTTGTCCCACCTTGACTATCTGAAAGAACGGAACATAGGGTGCTACATCCAGTACACATTAAATGACTATGAGAAAGAGGGTATGGAACGTGGTGTGCGACCACTTTCTGAACGGATAGACACTTTCAAACAATTGGTTGATAAGTGTGGGGTAGGACGTGTGATTTGGCGTTTTGACCCAATGATATTGACGGATGATATCTCTGTGGACACCCTGCTTGAAAAGGTTGGAAATATTGGGAATCGGCTGCTAGGTTACACAGAAAAGCTCGTGTTCAGCTATGCAGACATCTTGGACTATCGCAAGGTAAAAGCAAATCTGGAGAAAAGCAATATCCCATACCACGAATGGACGGAAAACCAAATGGACGAATTCGCTCGAAAGTTATCCGATATTAACAAGGATTTTGGATGGAACTTCCAGCTTGCAACCTGCGGAGAGAAGATAGACATAAAGAAATATGGTATCCAACACAACCGCTGCATTGATGGAGATTTGATTACACGATTGGCTTGGAATGATAAGGAACTGATGAACTTTATGAAGGTGAAGATTGAGGACGTTCCTGCCCCGTCGCTTTTTGGAGAGAGTGAATTGCCAGAAGGCGCTATCCTGTTACCCAACAATCATTTTTTTGTAAGTACGCACAAGAAGGATGCAGGTCAGCGACCGTTCTGTGAGTGTATGGCATCGAAGGACATTGGCGAATATAATACCTGCCCGCATCTATGTGAATATTGCTATGCAAATACCACTAAGCAACTTGCCTTAGACAATTGGAAGATGCATGAACAGAACAAAGAATCTGAAACTATAACAGGGAAATGAAAGAAAGTAAGACAACATACGCATATTTGATAGAACATATGCAAAATCCTTCATTCCAAAAGGTTTGGGATATTGCATATGATTTTGTTCACAAACTTCCAAGTGAATTGTGTGATGAATTACATGAATCGCTAAATAGGGGTGTGGATGTGTTGGATTCGGAACCGATGCTTCAAATGTACATTTACGCATTCGGGAAAATGCACAATGCAAAGCTACTTCATGCGTTCAATCATTTGCAAGATAGGGTCTTGAAAAATGACAAGATTGTAATTATTGATTGGGGCTGCGGGCAAGGTTTGGCATCTCTGTGTTATCACGATTACTTAAAAGATTGCAATTCGCCACAACAAGTCTCGCAAATAGTATTAATCGAGCCGTCTTCTCTTGCCTTATCAAGAGCAGAATTATTATGCTCATGTTTTTATCCAGACGCAGAAATTACTGCTATCAACAAGCCATTCGACACTTTAACAGTTGATGATATTAGTGTTCCTTCAGACGAACTAACCATACATCTTTTCTCTAATATTTTAGATGTTGAATCATACAATCTACAACACCTAATACAAACGGTTACCAATCTTTCGTCTGAAAATAATGAGTATATTATTGTATCTCCCATCCAAAATACACTTAGGACACAACGGCTTAAAACATTCGCGTCAAGCATGGACGGTTATATCTACTATGAGAATTATTTGGATAAGAGACAACTTGACGAAGAGAGAGATTGGACTTGTGCCGTTCTTTTGTGCTCAAGTATTTCAAAAGAAGATATGTTTGAATCCGAATACGGCAAAGTATTCGAAGAAGCGCGTACATTCTTTGAGAACAAGGATAATGACCCGAGAGGAGAAGAAGGTATAGAGATATATCACAGGTTACAATATTGTGCAGAACAAGGAGATAAAAGATGTCAGAATCAATTAGGGTTGTGGTATTTGCATGGTGTAGGGACCGAACAGAATAATAAACTTGCAGTTGAATGGTTTGAGAAAGCAGCTGAACAGGATTATGCTGCAGCTTTTGGCAATATTGGCGATTTATATAGAAAAGGACTTGGTGTAGAGGTTGATTGTCAAAGAGCTGTACAATACTACAAGGAGGGAGCTGACAGAAAACATTATGGGTGTCAATATCGCTTAGGAAAATGTTATCTAAAAGGAATAAGCGTTGATGTTGATAAGGACTTAGCGTTCTCATTGTTCATGGATTCTTCTTTGCAAGGTTATGCTCCTGCAATGTTTGCGTTGTATTTATGTTATCTAAATGGTTGGGGTACTGAGAAAAACGAAAATGCTGCAATTAAGTATTTAAAAAAAGCCGTAAAAGGGAAACATGCAAAATCTTACTATATACTCGGTAGTTATTACCAATCGGGGTTATTTGTAGATAAAAATGAACAGAAAACGGTTAAACTATATATAGGCTCTGCAAAACTAGGGTATGCTCCTGCTCAAGAGAAATTAGGTGACATATATAGACAAGGGCTGTTAGGGAATGAGAAATCTCCCAAAAAATCATTCAACTGGTATCTAAAGGCTGCAGAGCAGGGCAGAGCATCAGCACAGTTCTATGTAGGATACTTTTATGCAAGTGGCTACGGCATTAAGAAAGACGAGGAACTCGCATTTGAATGGTATACGAAAGCTGCAGAGCAGAAAAATGCTGCAGCACTCAACAATTTGGCTATATGTTTTGAGTATGGAAAAGGTACTGATGTGAATTTAACAAAAGCTATATATTATTATGAGGAATCTGCAAAATCGGGAAATATCACAGCTCAAAAAAATCTAGCAATATGTTACAAGAATGGTACTGGAGTCGAATTGAATCCCTCTAAAGTGTTTTATTGGACATTGGAGGCGGCAAAAAATGGAGACGTCGAATCCCAAGGTAAGACTGCATTATACCATTTAAGGGGATATGGGACGAATATTGACCACAAGGAAGCCCTATTATGGTATGCGAAATACTATTCAAAAGACGTTCATATCAATAATGCAAATGAAGCATTCAACTTTTTCAAGAAGGAAGCTGACGAAGGAGATTCCTTGGCCCTTTATGTAGTTGGAAAATGTTTGCAATATGGAATAGTCGTTGATAGAAACCACAAGAAAGCTATTGATTGTTTTGAAAAGGCCGCAGAATTAGGCCATATAGAATCCTTGATTAAAGTCCGACGAATATCTTCTTTGCATGACTTGTGTTCTGTCAAGGAAGACAAAAATGTATATAAAGATGCCTGTGGAGTTAAGTATTCAAAGGACAAAAAGATTCTTATAGATGGTGGGTACCAAACAGGAGAAGTCTATCAGATAGCCAGAGGTACACGAGTAATTTGTAGTCACGCTTTTGATAATGGAAGTGTTGGAAAAATAATTATACCATCATCAGTAGTAGCTATTGGGAAGAACCCTTTTGCAGAGTCTGGTTGGGGAAGATGTGCTGTAAAAAACATAGAATGTCATTCCCCTCAGTTCGAGGTTTCAGGTTCAGCACTATATACAAAAGACAGAAAAAAACTAATCTCATATTTTGGAAAAGCTCAAAAGGTCACCATTCCCGAAGGTGTTGAGATAATAGGTAGTAAGGCATTTGTTGAAAATGAGGACCTTATAGATGTCATATTACCAGAAAGTCTAAGGTCTATTGAGGATGCAGCATTTGAATACTGTCTGAATCTGAAGAGGATTGTATTTCCGAAAAATGTCACTCAAATCAGTGACCTATGCTTCTATGGATGTGAATCTCTTGAAGATGTAATAATTCTCGGTGAGGTGGAGAAAATAGGTAAAAAAGCATTTAAAGGATGTAACATCAAAGAACTTTTATTGCCTAAATCTCTGATAGAAATAGACGATAATGCATTTAACTCCAACAAGTTCTTGAGAACCATTTCCATTCCTGAAAATGTGAAAAGAATCGGAAAGTCAAGTTTCGCTTTTTGTCCCCTTAGGAATGTCTATCTGAATGACAGCTTGGAAGAGATAGATGACTTATGTTTCTTTGATTGCCCAATTGAATCTATAGTAATCCCTTCTAGTATGAAGTCATTGGGGGTGAATCCATTTATAGGAACAACAGCCATTGAATGTATGGAAAATTGTAAATATGTTGCAGAGAACGGCTTGTTGTATGATAAACAAAGCGGAGGGTTAATTTCTCATTATAGTGAATCTGAAGTTGCTCTCTATCCACCAATAAAACATGTTAACTCCTTTGCATTTTATAATTCAAATGCTACCGATATCTTTATGGGAAGTAACATTGTTGAAGTATCAGCTTGGGCATTCTATAATGCTGAAAAACTAGAAAAGATTATTTGGCGTAAGAGTCGGGTTTCTGAGATTCCCGCGGGATGTTTCGGTAATTGTCCAAAAATCAGCAAGATTGACATCCCTTCTTGTGTGGAAAATGTTCATAAAGGTTCTTTCTTTGATTGTTATGACTTGAGAATGATTCGATTTGAAAGGGCATCAACAACGGCAAACGAAGAAATCTTCTCCAGAATAGAAAGACCCACATACATTCCATTTTCATATAGCCCTCGTCATCATTTAATGGGTAGTACTATATGTGATTGGACAAAAAGAGATGTTGACCCTAGCACCTTCCCCGTGATTGAGGTAATTGTACCTCAAGGGAATTCTAGAAACTTCTCTTTCTCCCCCATATATAACGATGACACATGGAATGCACATGATTATTATGGTTATGGAATGGATAGACGTTTTATTATTAGAGAGGATGAAAAAGAATAGGTTTGCTCCAATTATGGGAATTGACCGATTAAGGTTTGGTACTGATGGGAACGGGATAACCTCATTAGTAACATTCTATGGTTGTCCCTTACAATGTCGCTACTGCCTAAATCCTCAATGTCATAGAAAGATTTCAGATTCTATGTATTTACAACCCCAAGAGGTCTTTGGAAGAACAGCTATAGATGAATTGTATTATCTCGCAACTGGAGGTGGCGTAACTTTTGGCGGTGGTGAACCTTTATTATATTCTGACTTCATTATTGAGGTTCTTTCCCTTGGTGCAAACAAATGGACTGTAACAATAGAAACATCGTTAAATGTCCCGTATAAACAAGTTGGCATTCTATTGCCATATATAAAAGGGTTGATAGTTGACATCAAGGATGTCAACCCACAGATATATAAGTCTTATACACAGTCAGACAATTATAAAGTACTAGAAAACTTAAGACTCCTTGCAAGTACAGGCTATGCTAATAATGTGTTAGTACGAATTCCGTTGATTAAAGGATATAACACTAGTCGTGATGTTGAAAATAGTAAAAATTTCCTGCTAAGTATAGGATATTCCAAATTTGATATCTTTGAATATAAAACAGATTTTAGATATGACAGGAAAGGAAAAATGTAAAATACTTAAATCAATAAAAGTTTGGCTTGCAGAAGTAAACCATATACCATACACCCCTCATCTATGCAACGACATAGGGGATTGTTGTGGAACATGTAGTGAGTGTGACTCAGAATCTCAATGGCTACTGTCAACTATGAAAGAAATGGAAAAGAAGGGGTATCCGATAATTTATTCACTATTCGAGATTAATCAATTTCAGACTAAAGCAGTAAACAATGATAGTATTCAATAATATACCAATATACATAAGCATCATCAAAAAATATGACACAAGAAGATAAATATAGGCAGCAGGCCAAAGTCTTTTTAAGAAGGATAAATGAGGCTAGACGATTCTTTGACAATCACAAATCATCAATTGGCTTTGTAGGAGAGTATCTTCTTCGGAAGTCTCTTCATACCTTGATGAACCAGCCTTGTGGTATATGTCAAGGCTTTGTAATTTGCAATGGAGAGATATCTAGGCAGTGCGACGTTATTATATATACAAAAGGAAAAGATTCTATTCACAAATCATATGGTGAGCTTAAAATTGTCAACGCTGAAAGTGTGGTCGCTATCATAGAAGTAAAATCATCTATAAGTAAGGAGGCCTTTCACTCAACATTAAAGGCATTTGAGCATCTGTATTCTTTGCGAGTGCCAAATTGTTTTCTTTTTGTATATGGAACGCTTTCAAGAAGGAGAATGAGCGACTGGCTTTTCTCCTATAAGTACCCTAATTTATGTACGGAACAACACCTTGTTACAGAATCTTATTTGTATGATTGGCCTGACATGGAGTGGCTTCCCAATTCGATATTGGCTCTTGAATCAAACAAATATTTCAAACTTGGTCATATTTCTGCAGATAATGGCGATTGGGGTGGATATACTGCCTTGAACATTAAAGATGGTAAAGACGCAACTATCAGTTGTCTTCAAGAGTTCTTTTCAGATATTGTAACGTTTATCCATGGTAATGAAATACCCATAAAAATTGAGAACTACTCTATCGAAGATGGTATAGGATTATTTCGGTTCTAACGAATAATCTTCTATATACAAGGTGTCGGAATTATAATTAGGAAGCAAATAATAGCATTATTGAGTATGACTGAACTCGAATTACAACAATACCTGCTCCGCGAGTTCCCACAAGAGAATGCTCGGTGTGAGTGGAAGGAATTTAAGAATCTGAAGAACTCGTTCTGTGGGGACGAGAAGGATGATGTGATTTCCTACACGTCGGCTATCGCCAACATGGAGGGAGGTTTTCTTGTGGTGGGTGTGCATGACAAGACGCTGGAGATTGTCGGCACAAATACCTATAACTATGACCGCCAGAAAGCAATACTCCGATTGACGGAACGTTGCACGAACCTGTCGAGCGAAGGACTGGACATCGAGGAGTATATCACAGACGACACCCAAAAGGTGGTGTGGGTGATTCATATCCCGAAACATCTGCCCAAACGTCCTGTCTATGCTCACGATAAGGCATGGCAACGGATAGAGGACTCTTTGGTTGAACTGACACAGGAGCGATTGAATGCCATCTTGGATGAACCTTTGTTCACTGATACCGACTGGTCGGCTGTAATCGTACCCAATGCCACGATTGATGATTTGGATGAAGTGGCCATTGCCAAAGCAAAGGTGATGTTCAAGAAGGTACACAGCCGTATTCCTGCAGCAGAGGTGAATGCGTGGTCGGTAGAGGAGTTCCTGAGTAATGCCGGAGTGATGATAGATGGGGGAATCACTCGGGCCGCTATTATTCTGCTGGGCAAGCCTGTTTCTGTGTTCAAACTCCGTCCTGCCGTAGTGAGAGTCACTTGGTCGCTACGTGATGAACATGAAGATGTAATTGACTATGAACACTTCACGGCACCATTCATCTTGACAGTTGACCAGATACTTGCCAAAGTGCATAACCTTACGATGCGTGAGATGCCAGGTGGCACGATGTTCCCTGATGTGATGCAGCAATATGATGACTATTCCATGCGCGAAGTGCTTCATAACTGCATCGCACATCAGGATTATACCCTGCAAGAGAGAATCAATCTTGTGGAGAATCCAGGATTCCTGTACTACGCCAATGGTGGCAGTTTTATTCCTGGCTCACTGCAAAAGGCCTTGGCTACACATGGTCCACAACGACACTACCGCAATGAGTGTCTTTGTAATGCAATGGTGAACTTCAATATGATTGACATCGTTGGCCGTGGCATCCGTAAGATATTCAATGAGCAGTGGAAACGCCATTTCCCCATGCCAGACTATGAGATTGACGCTGCCAACAAGGAGGTTGCCGTCCGTCTGTATGGTAACGCCATCAATGAGAAGTACACCAAACTTCTGAAAGAGAACAAGGACTTGTCGTTGGAGGACTGCATCTTGCTTGATGCTGTGCAGAAAGGACATCGACTGAATGAAACTGATGCCAAGAACCTCTTGGAACGCGGATTGGTAGAGGGTAAATATCCAGACCTGACCATATCCCTGAGCATTGCAAGGCAAACGAAACAACTGCCTGAATATACCAAGGTAAAAGGACTTGAACGCGATAAGATAAAGCAAATGGCCTTACAGTTCATTCAGAATGCTGGAGAGGAAGGAACCCGAAGAGAGTTTGTCATTGAATACCTCAGAGAGACCCTTCCTGCAAGAAACACAAAGGAACAAAACCAAAGATTGATAGGTAATATCTTGGCAGAAATGAGTAATGAAGGTTTAGTAATACAAAAGGATAGAAATTGGTATACAACGACTAGTAAAGACCAAAACAACGACTAGTAAAGACCAAAACAACGACTAGTACACGACTAAAAATGACTAGTACACGACTAAAAAACGACTAGTAAATGACTAAAAACGACTAGTAAATGACTAGTCGGAGGCTTCTAGTCGTAAAAGTAGTCATTTTCCGATAGTTTAGTCGAACTATAGTCGTATTTAGTCGAACCCATCTGGCGCATCATAGCGTGAATCCCCCTATAAACAGGGATGGCTAGAAGAATAAGTAAAATCAAATTTAAGTCGAACTCACAACTTCGTTTAGTCGAAGTATAAGACGAGAAAACAATATATTGATGGATAAGCAACAACTAAAAGAAAGAGAAGCAAGGGTTATAGAACTTGCTACAGCATTTTGCAAGGAGCACTTGGATGATGAGTGCGCAGAACTTTGTACAAAACTTGTGCAGAAACTAGGACGTAAGCGTTCTTGCCCATTACAATCTGGAAGAGTAGAGATATGGGCTGCCGCTTCTGTATATACCATCTGTAGCATCAACTTCATGTTCAGCAAAAGTTCTCGACTGAATACATCATCCGCTGAAATCGCAGAACATTTTGGGGCAAGCGGCTCAACGATAGCACAGAAATCGAGAGTCATCAAAGACTTACTGAAGATAAGCAACGTCTTTGACCCTGATTTCTCTCTGAAAGAGATTGCCGATAACAATCCCTTCAATCATCTTGTGATGAGAAACGGATTCATTTTCTTTGATGAGTAAAAAGTGTAAAGATATGATATTTGGAAAGAAAATAAGAGAGCTCAGAGATGAGCAAGGAGTGCTGCAACGACAGTTGGCTGCACTATTAGAGATTGATACGCCGATGTTCAGCAAGATAGAGCGAGGTGACAGACGGGCAAAGCGCGAACATGTAATCAAACTCGCAAAATACTTGCATCAGGACGAGAAGGAGATGCTTACGTTATGGCTAGCAGACAAAGTACTCGATGCAGTAGGCGATGATGAACTTAGTAATGATGCAATCACTGTTGCCCAAGTACAGATTAAAAAGTGATAACAGCAGAACGGTAATTTGATGTGTTAACAACTGCAAATTGCCGTTCCGTCGCAAAAAGATCTCATTGTAGCCCCTTGAACATCAATTGCCAGAGGTGTTATAGTTTGGGAACATTATGGTATCAGCACATCAAACGCCCACCAGTAACACATTGATAATCAATAAAAGCAAAATTTAATTCTGGCTCAAGCGTGAGGGAATGGAGTTACTCCTTCATTTGATCTGCGTGGAGGCTTTGCCATGAGAGTAGTATCCGGAAATTCTGCTCATACATCAAACATAGGTTTTCGTACATCAAACTTACATTTATTTGGAATAGTTGAAATAAGAAACTAACTTTGTGCCATAAAACAAAAACTTTAACCTTATAGGAAAGACAAATGAAGACAAAGATAAAGGACATCGTGAAGCAATTGCTTCGAAGCCCACGGGAGTTTCCCGTCGAGGCGGCCATGGGACTGGCATTCTTCCTCATCAGTGCGTGGCATACGGAACATGT
>Ga0310695_10015567_pt1 | contig 10103 bp, 6 predicted proteins | sample RumenRJG_04DNA_FD_203882 | JGI IMG/M metagenome (GOLD analysis project Ga0310695, IMG submission 203882) | Bovine rumen microbial communities from Lethbridge, Alberta, Canada - RJG_04 (v2) (version 2) | ecosystem: Host-associated > Mammals > Digestive system > Stomach > Rumen | place: Canada... | reverse complement strand
GAAGCCGGCGAATCCAGCGAGTCCACCAGCTTTGGCAATTCCACCGCCAGCGAACCCGTCGCTGCTCCCGCAGCCGAGCCCGCTGAGCCTGAGATCGACATCCCCCTGGTCGAGGAAGCGCCCGCGCAGCCTGTTCAGCCCGCGCAGCCCGTCCAGTCTGCGCAGCCCGTCCAGCCGTTCGCCCGCGCCGAGGCTCCCACGCCTGCGTCGGATACCTTCGCCGCTCAGGCTGCCGCTCATCGTGAAGCGCTCCATCGCACCAAGACCAGCTACTTCGCCGAAGGCACGTCCCTTGAGGGTACGCTGCGCTGCGACAGCGATCTGGAGCTGTGCGGTGACTTCAAAGGTGAGATCATCTCCCAGGGCAAGGTCACGCTCCACGCCAACACCTCCAGCAACGTCTCCGCGATGGAGCTGACGCTGATCGACTGCACACTCATCGGTAATTCCGCGGTCTCCGGTGATGTTTCCCTCAACGCCAAGTCCACGATCAACGGCAACATCAGCGCCGCGAACCTGTTCTGCTCCGGCGTCATCAACGGCAACCTGACCATCGGCGGCAACATCACGCTGACCGAGAACGCGCAGATCATCGGCGACATCACCACCGGTACCCTCTCCATCTCCCGCGGCGCCAGAGTCACGGGCAAGATCGACATGGGCGGCATGAACATTATCAGCTGAGCCTCACACAAGAGCAAAAATAAGAGCGGCGGTTGCCGCTCTTATTTTTTGCTCTTTTACGGAAGCACCGGCGTCCAGTAGTTCTGGCCGTAGAGGTCGGTGAACCGATAGGTGGCGTTGACCCGGTCGGCGTGGATATAGGCGTCGCCGATCTCCGCGCCCTCATGGTACGTCCATGTGTCGCCGAACAGATAGCTGTCCTCATAGACGCCGTCGTAGGTGTAGTAATCGCATACAAAGTCGATCTGGTCGCCCTCGGTCAGCTCACCCGCCGACTTGGCGACGGTGTCCGTCTCCTCCGCCGCATACACGTCGCGGTAGCCCGCGATATAGCCGTAGGGGTTCTCGTTGTCGAACACCAGCAGCAGCTCCGCGCGTTCGCCGTTGACGAGGCAGGGCACGTAGCCGTTGATGGTGTAGGTGTCGCCCTCATCCAGCGTACCGGTGTAGTAGTACGGGATGGGCTGGGCGTCGATGGAGAGCCACGTTCCGTCGTACTGGCCCAGCAGCGTCCCGTCGTCGCTGAAGCGGAAGCGGTTGTCGAGGCCGAGGTCAATATAGCCCTTGCCGTCGTCATAGAACACGCTCAGCGCCAGATCGTTGACCAGGCTCCACTGTTCCTCACTCAGCGTGATACGCGGCTCGTCCCCCAGCCATACCAGCTGCGAGGAATCAAACTGATTCTCCGTCAGATACTCCGCTGTGTCGCCCGAGGCGAGATCAAGAGAGCGCCCAAAGCCGGAGGAGCTCGCCAGCAGCTCCATCAGCACCTGCGACACCAGATCGCCGCTTGCGACGCCGCTGACGTAGGAGGACTCTGCGCCAAGGAGCGCACCCAGCGGGTTGGACGAGTAGCTCGACACGCTGCTGGACACCGTCTGGCCCGCCGCGCCCATGCTGGCGAACTGCTGGATGCAGCGGGTATATTCGTCGTCAAGGCCGATGGCGTCGTACTGCTGCGCCGCGGTCTTGACCTTGCCGGTCTTTTGATACGGGAAGTAGATCGAAAGGCCGTAGGCGTTGGAAACGGTGGCGGAGGTCTTGTTGTACTTCACCGCGCCGAGCAGCGTATCGCTCAGCGCCTTGGCCTCACTCGTGCCGAGGTTGGAGGCGAGGTGCACCAGATCCACCTGGTCGATCTTGCTGGACGCTGCGAACTCCCGGGTGCTGCTGCGGGCGCCGGAGACCTTGCGATAGCCGCTGCCCCGCACCAGCTCGGAGGTGTCCACGGCAAAGTCGCGGAAGGCGTCGGGCACCGTGGTTTGCAGCTCCGCGAGGTCGACCACGGAAAGCGTGGTGTCCTGACCCCTGCACTTCTGGGCGCAGACGCTTACAAAGTCGTCCACGATGTTCTTGCCGATTTCCAAGGTGGACATGGAGGTGTTTTTCGACAGCTCCGTGAGCCAGTTGGTGTAGTACCAGCCCACGCCCGGCTCCGTCTCCTCCGAGGCGATGAGGTAGTCGGCGTAGTTGGTGAGCATCAGCGCGTTTTCGAGCGTCGCCATCAAACAGGCGTCGAAGCCGATGAAGTCGAACTTCGTCCCGGCGTCGGACAGCGCCCTGTTGATGCCGCTGAGGCTCATGGAACCGGCGCTCTGGTTCTTCTCATCGTAGCCGTAGCCGGAAAGCGAGCCGCCGCCGTGATCCCAGAAGATGAGATCGTTGCGGTTCGCGGGATAGTGCTTCGTGCAGTATTCGATGAATTGGGTGAGGTTGGCCGGATCGGTCATCGCCGACGTGCCCATGTTCTTCTCCAACAACCGCAGCCCGCCGCTTTCCACCTTGTAGATCTGGTTGACGCTGTTGGAGACCACAGTGTTCTTCCACTGCTTGCAGCCGCCGGTATAGGCGATGATGTTCACCTTGTCGCTGAGCGTCGCCGCCGCCATCTCCTGCAAGTCGGCGGTGCCCATGCCGTACTTGGACTCCAGATCCGTGCCGCACATGTAGACCATGATCGTCACGGTGTCCTTGCCGCTGCCAAGGATGTTGGTGTACTTATCGCGCGCGCCGTCGGCGACCGAGGTGTTGAGCCGCCCGGTGTTGCTGCCCGCCGTCCAGCCCGTGGACACGCCGCCGAAGCCGGACAGTACGCTGCTGAGGTTGGTCGCGCTGCTGCCGAGGCTGCCGCCCGCCGCCTGCTGGATGATGCTCTCAACGGGCGAGGTACTCTGTGTACTGCCGCCGCCCAAAAGGCCGCTGAGCCCCACGCCGCCTCCTCCCAACAGGAAAACCGCCGCGAGGATAATGGTCATCAGCGGACTTTGCTTCTTTTTTCCCGCGCGATTTCCCGCGTCGGAGTTGCCGCACCCCGTGGGACGACCGTCCACGCCGCTGCCTACCGGCCCGATGCCGAGCCCGTCGCCGCGCTTGTAGACGTCCTTCCCCTGCCCGACGATATGCTGTTCCCTGCCTTTCGGCCTGTTGTCTGCCATAGGAAATCCCTCCAATCTCTTTGCTATCCGGTATTTTACCACGCCTGGCCGGAATAAGTCAATTCCGGCGCGTTTTGCGTCGCCTTAACAGAATCTTGACAATCATCAAAGTACTTGATACACTATATTCATAAAAATAATACCAAAAAGAAGGAGCCGTGCCATGAAAAACCGCATCCGCAACTTCTTCCTTGGCAAGCCGCTCAAGGACTCCGAGCTGGCCAACGAGCGGCTGAATGTGTTCTGGGGCGTTCCGGTCTTTTCCAGCGACACGATCTCCACCGTCACCTACGCGGGTGAAGAAATCCTGATCGTCCTGATCCCGCTGCTGGGCATCGCCGCCTACCGCCGTTTTCTATGGATCGCGGCGACGTTGATCGCGCTGCTGCTGGTGCTGGTGCTGGGCTACCGCCAGACCATCTCCGCCTACCCGCAGGGCGGCGGCGGGTACACGGTGGCGCTGGACAACCTGGGCGAACGGGCGGGCGTCGTCGCCGGCGCGTCGCTGGTGGTGGAATACGTGCTGATCGTCGCGGTCAGCGCCAGCGCCGCGGCGGCCGCGGTGGTATCCGTGTTTCCGGCGGTGGCGGACTACAAAAAATGGATCGCGCTGCTGCTGATCCTGCTGCTCTCATGGCTCCACCTGCGCGGTACCCACGCCGCCGCGGTGATCGTGGGCATCCCCTCTTACCTGTTTGTCGCGACCATGCTGCTGCTGATCGTCTGCGGCATTCGCCGCTGGAACGGCGTCACCTACGTCCCCTCCTCCGCGGAGGCATTTATCCTGAGCAAGCGCGAGCTGGTGTTCCTGACGCTGCGGGCCTTTGCCTCCGGCTGTACGGCGCTGGCGGGCATTGAGGCGGTGTCCAACGGCGTAGCAAGCTTCCGCGCACCCGCCCAGCGTACCGCCCGGCGCGTTTTGGTGGTGATGGCCGCCATCGTGGCGGTGGTGTTTCTCGGTATCAGCGCGCTGTCCAGCCTGTATCGTATCGTGCCCACCAACCTCGATACCGTGATGAGCCAGCTGGCGGGCGCGGTGTTCGGACGCGGCAGCGTCATGTACTACTGGGTGCAGCTGATGACGGTTGTGATCTTGTCGCTGGCGGCGAACACCGCCTTCGCCGACCTCCCCCATCTCATGGCGATGATGGCGGAGGATCGCTACCTCCCCCGCTGGCTGATCTTCCGCGGCAGCCGCCTCAACTACTCCAACGGCATTACGTTCCTGTTTGCCGCCTCCGCGCTCATCACGCTGGTGTTCGAGGCGGATCAGCACAAGCTGCTCCCGCTGTTCGCCAGCGGCATCTTCATCTCGTTCTTCCTCAATCAGCTGGGTATGCTGCGCTATTGGCGGCGCAACCGGGGCGAGCATTGGGTCTGGCACAGCGCGGTCAACGCCGTCGCCCTCGCCGCCACCAGCGTGACGCTGGTGGTGCTGGTGGTGTCCCGCTTCGTCTCCGGCGCGTGGGTCACGCTGCTGAGCATCTTCCTCTTAACCGAGACCATGCTCTCCATCCACCGCCACTACGACCGCGTGCGCCGCGACCTCTCCATCGAGTCCACGGCGGAGGCGCGAAACATGCTCAGCTCCACCCGGGCGGGCAAGGCGATCCTCCCCATCCGGCACTTGAACCGCGCGTTCATCAAGGCCTACAACTGCGCGGCGGACATGGGCTTCACTGAAATTGAGCTTTACTATGTCGGCAAAAGTGAAAAGGACGCCTTGCTGCTGCGGGAGCAAGTGGAGGAGATGGGGCTCAAGTGCAAATTCGTCTATGAGATCACGGAGTACCGAAACACCGAGGATCTGTTGATCCGCCACATCGAACAGGAGGAGCGACGCCAGGACCGCCACCAGCACCTGACGGTGGTGATCCCCAGCCTTGTGACGCGCAACCCCATCCGCCAATCCCTGCACAACGAGACCTCCCGCGTCCTGATGCAGCGCCTCTCCCGCCATCGGTACGTCTATGTGTTCCAGGTGCCGTATCTGTTTGAATAAAGAAAGAAGCCGCGCAAGCGGCTTCTTTTCTTTAATGTACCAGTGTACCCACGTTCTCGCCCGCGGCGACGCGGAGGATGTTCTTCGGGTCTTTGAGCGCGAAGACGTACACCGGGATATTGTTGTCCATGGCGAGGCTCGTCGCGGTCAAGTCCATAACGCCCAGACGCTTCGCCAGCACCTCGTCGTAGCTGATCTCGTCGTACTTCGTCGCCGTCGGATCCTTCGCCGGGTCGGCGCTGTATACGCCGTCGATGTTCTTCGCCAGCAATATCACGTCCGCGCCGATCTCCGCCGCGCGCAGCACCGTGCCGGTGTCGGTGGAGAAGAACGGGTGACCCGTGCCGCCGGCGAACAGCACCACCTTGCCGGATGTGAGATGCTTCATCGCGCGCTCGTGGGTGTAGTACTCCGCGAACTCGTGCATCTCCATCGCCGTCATCACCCGGGCGGGGACGCCCTTTTGCTCCAGCACGTCGCTGACCGCGAGACAGTTCATCACCGTTGCCAGCATTCCCATCCGGTCGGCGCGGGTGCGCTCGATGTAGCCCTCGCCGTTTTTGACACCGCGCCAGAAGTTGCCGCCGCCGATCACGACGCCGACCTCGACGCCCTGTTCGACGCATTCTTTGATCACGTCGCACACCTCGCCCATGACCCTGAAGTCAAAGCCGGCCTTGTTCGCGCCCGCCAGCGCCTCGCCGCTGATCTTGAGCAGGATACGCTTGTATTTCATCGCCATAGTTGATCTCCTCCCTATTCACAAAACGCCCGCAGCAGCCCCATGAGCTGCTCCTTGCCGTCGCCCTTCTCCGCCGAGAAAGGTACCAGCATTTCCTCATCACTCAAATCCAATGTCTCGCGGATCAACGCGAGGTTCGGCTCGATCTCACTCTTTTTGAGCTTGTCCAGCTTGTTTGCGACCACGATCATCGGGCAGCCGCTATTGCGGAAAAAGTCGCACATCGTCACGTCGTCCGCCGTGGGCTTGTGCCGCGCGTCCACGATCAGCACACCGAGGTCGAGCAGCCCGCTGGTCTGGAAATAGTTCTCCATCAGCTTGCCCCAGCGGTCGCGCTCGGACTTGCTGACCTTGGCGTAGCCGTAGCCCGGCAGGTCGACAAGATAGATCGCATCGTCGATCAAAAAGTAGTTGATCTGTGTGGTCTTGCCGGGGGACGCGCCCACGCGGGCGAGGTTTTTGCGGTTTAAGATGCGGTTGATGACCGAGGATTTTCCCACGTTCGACCGCCCCGCGAACGCCAGCTGCTTGCGCCCGTCGCGGATGAACTGCGCCGGAGACGCCGCGGAGAGAATGAACTCCGCCTTGTTGAAATTGATTGCCATGCTCAAACCCTCAATGCCGGGGACAGTACGTTTTCCGGCGGCTCGATGAACGCGTCCAGCCCCTTGCCGGTGATGAGCTCCGGCAGCACCAGCGCTTCGGCGAACACGGCGTCCACCGTCTCCACCGGCACGAAGCGCAGCCTGGCGCGGACGCTCTGGTCGATGTCGTCCAAGTCCTTTTCGTTATCCTGCGGCACGATGACCGTATGTAAGCCCGCGCGAAGCGCCGCCATCGTCTTTTCCCGCAGTCCGCCGATGGGCATGACCCGCCCGCGGAGCGTGACCTCGCCGGTCATGGCGACGTCGTGGCGCACAGCGCGACCGGTCAGCGCCGAGAGCAGCGCCGTGGTGATGGCGATGCCCGCCGACGGGCCGTCCTTCGGCACCGCCCCCTCCGGGAAGTGGATGTGGATGTCCTTGGTCTTATAGAAGTCCGCCTCAATGCCAAGCTCCGCGGCGCGGGAGCGCAGACACGACAGCGCCGCCTTGCACGATTCCTGCATCACGTCGCCGAGGTTGCCCGTCAGCTCCAGCTTGCCGGTTCCGTCCATGACGTTGACCTCGACCGGCAAAATCTCGCCGCCCACCTGTGTCCACGCGAGGCCGTTGACCACGCCGACCAAGTCCTTCTTCGCGGCCTTTTCCCGCGTGTAGCGCGGTACGCCGAGGAAGTCGGTCAAGTTTTCCGTCGTCAAGGTAACGCGCTTGACACCCTTGGTGTTGAGCGCCATGGCGGTCTTGCGGCACAGCTTTGCCAGCTGGCGCTCCAACTGGCGCACACCGCTCTCGCGCGTGTACTGGGAGATCACCGCGCGGATCGCGTTCTCGTCGATGCGCAGCGCCGCCTTGGGAACGCCGTGCTCCGTCTTTTGCTTCGGCAGCAGGTGCCGCAGGGCGATCTGCACCTTTTCCTCGTCCGTGTAGCTGGGCAGCTCGATGAGCTCCATGCGGTCGAGCAGCGGACGCGGGATGGTATCGGTGGTGTTGGCGGTTATGATGAACATGACCCGGCTCAGGTCGATCGGGATTTCCAGATAGTGGTCGCGGAAGCTGTGGTTCTGCTCGGTGTCCAGCACCTCCAACAGCGCCGAAGCCGGGTCGCCCCGATGGTCGCTGCCCAGCTTGTCGATCTCGTCGAGCACCAGCAGCGGGTTCATCGAACCACTGCGGCCGATGGCCTCCACAATGCGCCCCGGCATAGCGCCGACGTAGGTCTTACGGTGACCGCGAATGTCCGCCTCATCCCGCACACCGCCGAGGCTCAGCCGCGCCACCTTGCGGTTCATGGCCTTGGCCACAGACAGCGCGATGGAGGTCTTGCCGACGCCCGGTGGCCCGACAAGGCAAAGCACTTGCCCCCTCGCGTCCTCCTTGAGCGCGCGCACCGCGATAAACTCCAAAATGCGCTCTTTGACCTTCTCCATGCCGAAGTGGTCGCGCTCCAGGATCTTCCGCGCCGCCTCCACGTTGACGCGTTCCTTCGTCTCGCGGTTCCACGGCAGCTCCAGCACTGTGTCGAGGTATGTACGCAGCACCGACGCCTCGCTGCTGCCATAGCTCTGCTTCGAGAGGCGATCCACGTCCTTTAAGAGCTTCTTCTCCGACTCCTCCGGAAGTTTCAGCGCCACGATGTGGTCGCGGTACTCGTTCAGTTCTTCTTCGCCGTCGGCGTCCCCCAGCTCGTTTTGCAGCACCTTGATCTGCTCGCGCAGGACAAAGTCGCGGTGGATGCGGCCCACCCGCTCGCGCACCTTGCCCTCGATCTCCTGTTCGAGCGAGATGACCTCGCTCTCACGGCGCAGAATCTCGTTGATACGGCGCAAACGCAGCAGCGGGCGCAGTTCTTCCAAAATGATCTGCTTGTCCTGATAGCGGATGTTGACGTGCTGGGCGATAAAGTCCGCGAGATAGCCAGGCTCGGTGCTGGTGAACACCTCAGCGAGGATCTCCGCGGTCAGGTTTTGCGTCAGCTCCACATACTCGCCGAAGTTGGCGTAGGTCTGGCGCAGCAGCGCCTCCGTCCGGGTACCGGGGCGCACCGGCTCCGGCTCGTCGATCAGCTCGATCTGCGCCTGCAAAAACGGCTCGCGCTGCCAGAGGCGGCGGAGCCTCGCGCGCTGCTTGCCCTCCACGATGACGCGGATCACATGGTCGCTGACCCGCAGCACCTGCGAGATGTGCACGAGGGTACCCACGGTATACAGGTCGCCCTGCTGGGGGACGTCCACGTTCAGCTCCCGCTGGGTGACGACGAACAGCTCCTGATCCGACTCCATGGCGCGTTCCAGCGCGCGCATGGAGATCAGGCGCTCCAAATCAAAGGCGGCGGTCAGCCTTGGATACACGACCAGCCCCCGCAAAGCGAGGGCCGGTATATTTTTGGTGACAGGTTCCATAGGGAATCTCCTTGTTTGCGTACCTTAGGATGCCGAATCAAACTCCGGCGGGGTGAGCGTGGTCGCCTCTTTCGGCTGTTCCTCCGCCTCAGCGCTCTTGCGGTGCGTGAGCGTCGGCTTGAAGCCGTCCTCGATGCAGTCCTTGGTCACCGTGACGCACTCGATGGTCTTATCCGACGGAATGTCGTACATCACGGGCATGAGCACCTTTTCCATCACCGCGCGCAGGCCGCGGGCGCCGATGTTGCGCTCGATGGCCTTGTCCGCCACGGCTTCCAGTGCGTCGGGGTCAAATTCCAGCTTCGCGCCGTCGTAGGAAAGCAGCTTCTGGTACTGCTTGACCAGCGCGTTTTTCGGCTCGGTCAGGATGCGCACCAGATCCTCGCGGGTCAGTGCGTCCAGCGCGGTGATGACCGGAAGCCGGCCCACCAACTCGGGGATCAGGCCGAATTTCAGCACGTCGTGGGGCTGCACCTCACGCAAAATCTTGCTGTTTTCCTTCTCCTTCTTCGACTCCACCACGGCCTCGAAGCCCATGCTCTTGCGGTCGAGGCGGTTCTCGATGATCTTGTCGATACCGTCGAACGCGCCGCCGCAGATGAACAGGATGTTGCGGGTGTCGATCTGGATGAACTCCTGATGGGGGTGCTTGCGCCCGCCCTGAGGCGGCACGTTCGCCACCGTGCCCTCAACGATCTTGAGCAGTGCCTGCTGTACGCCCTCGCCGGACACGTCGCGGGTGATGGAAACGTTTTCGCTCTTGCGGGCGATCTTGTCGATCTCATCCACGTAGATGATGCCGCGCTCCGCCAGCTCCACATCGTAATCCGCCGCTTGCAGCAGCCGCAGCAGGATGTTTTCCACGTCGTCGCCCACGTAGCCGGCCTCGGTCAGCGTGGTGGCGTCCGCGATGGCAAACGGCACCTTCAGAATGCGCGCCAGCGTCTGGGCAAAGAGCGTCTTGCCGGAGCCGGTGGGGCCGAGCATCAGAATGTTGCTCTTTTGCAGCTCCACGTCGTCCCCGCCGCCGAAGAAGACACCGACACGGACAGCGCGACCTTCGCCGCGTCCTGCCCGATGATATACTGATCGAGTACATCGTGGATCTGGCGCGGGGTGGGCAGCTCCTTCATATCCGCGGGCGGCTCCGCCTGCGCGTTGTAGCCGTCCTGCAAAATGTCGCGGCAGAGGTTGACGCACTCGTCGCAGATGCGGACCCCGCCGGGGCCCTGGATCATG
>Ga0310695_10015566_pt1 | contig 10104 bp, 4 predicted proteins | sample RumenRJG_04DNA_FD_203882 | JGI IMG/M metagenome (GOLD analysis project Ga0310695, IMG submission 203882) | Bovine rumen microbial communities from Lethbridge, Alberta, Canada - RJG_04 (v2) (version 2) | ecosystem: Host-associated > Mammals > Digestive system > Stomach > Rumen | place: Canada... | reverse complement strand
CCGAAATTTTCGAGATCTTGCCGCTGACATTGCTTATGGAAAGCATAGAAGCTACTTCGAGCGTCGCGCCGTCGGAGACGCTGAGCGTTCCCTGCCCGCCCCTGAACAGAAGCCTCGCGGTGTTCCAGTCGTTGTCGGCGGTGACGGTTATGCCCACGCCCTCCTGCATATAAATAAATTCCTTGACGACGTTGCCCGCGGTGTTCGCGACTAAAATCGGGTTGTTTGTTTGGGTCGTCCATGTCGAAGCCAAACCGCCGTTGAACTCAAAGTGCCCCGAGCCAGTAACGGCGATCGAGGAATTTGTCGCCACGCTCGTCTTGCCGGAGACAACCAGCGAGCCCGTCAAGGCGAGGTCTGTGCCCAAGGTCGTGCCGGAAATTGTCATGTTGCCCGCGCTCACATTTCCGGAGAAGTTGGCGATTGTCTCGCTAAGAAGAATCCTTCCCGCGACGTTCATCGTCCCCGCGACGTTAAAGAGCGAGTCCGAAACCGTAAGCTCGGAATTGCGCCCGCCGACGGTGAGGTCCGACGAAAAATTGGCTGTGATGCCCTCGCCGAAAGAAATTACCCTGCCGAATTTGCTGAGCTTCGTGCCGCCGACTTTGATGTCCTGCGAGTACAAGTCAAACGTGGTGTTTCGCAAGAAGTTCAGAGTTCCCGTCGATTCGGGGGGCGGCGGTGTAGTAATAACCCATCGAATAGTTCGTGGTGTATTCGGTATAATCGGTGTTGTTGAACGGCAGCGGATCCGAAGTGTCGTACGTAATGGAAGTGCCGTCCATAATATGGTTCATGTTGTTGTGGTTGCCGCCGCCGCCGGAAATCGTAACACCTGTGGTGTAGGTGAAATCTTTGTCCACAAGCACGTAGCAGTTTTTCATGATGTTGTCGCTCGTGCTGCCGCTGCCCTTCCAGATAAAGTTGCTGTGGGAAACGTTTAGCGTCCACGTTTCGGTGTTCCAAACGCCCCACTCCGACATCAGCGACGGATTGTCGGGGTCGGTGGAATCATATATCATTACGGCTTACGAAGCCGCCGCGGAAGCGGCAAGCGCGGATAACGTGATCAGCAGTTTTTTCATAAATTTTTTAGATAAGCGATTTCTTGCGGGCATACCCCGCCCTTGAAAGATCAGACTTATAAATACGGCAATGCCCGCCAAAGTCAAGTTTTTTAAAAATTTTTTTGCTATTTTTTCCGACCCCCGCGAAACGCGCAAAAAAGGCGGAGCGCTCCGCCCCGCCTTAAAAATATAAAAACAGAAAAAACTACTCCGCGAACACGATGTCGGGATCGAGCGAGAGCGTTATGCGGTATTGCACTCCCGGGCGCATGACCATGGCGCGGTCGCGGGCGTAAACTTGCAGGTAGTGAATGTTGCCCCAATACGAGCGGTACTGAGGGTCGTCGGTCACGACCTCGGTGTCGAGCCAGTTCGCCTGAAAATCGTCTTTCTCAATCCCGACGCCGAGACCCTTTTCGCCGATCGCGTAGGACATCGGCACGTGATATTCCGAGTGGGGCGAGCCTATCGCCACAACGAGGCGGAACTTGTCGAGAGTGATCTTCGACGGGACGGTGTAGATGAAGTCGCCCGTAATTTTGTTGTCGCAAAAACTCCACGAGACCTTGCACGAGCCGAGCCCCTTGACAATCTCGCCGTCTTTTGTGACGAGATCGGGCTGGTCGTAGCGGAAGAAATACGAGCCGCGCAGACCCAAGCCCGTCGTGCAGCGCTTGCCGTAATACGAGGGCGTGGTAATTTTGTCGCCAAAAGTAAGCTCCGGCACGAGAACCGGCAGATATTTGTCGGCGGGCCAGTCGAAAACGCCCGGCATGTGCGGGAACGCAAGCGACGACGACGAAGTCTCGCCCCCCGGCGCTATCAGCGGCAGATGAAGATGCATGCCCGTGCGCGCGTTCTGGTAAACGAAAAGCCCCTGCTCCTTGCGCTGGCAGTTGTCGAACATTATGTATTTGCCGCCCGATCGCATCTCGGAGGTTTTCGCCTGCATCGGGCGCCCGACGGTCTTCGCCAAGCGCGACCACTGGCACAGATACCGCGCCGCGTCGAAATTCGCCATGCGCGTCGTGCAGCCGTCCGCCGCGCTGCGCTCGGCGTCGCGGATCACAAGGTAGCCGTTCTCCTGGTCGAGATACGTCATGAAGAAGAACTGGAAAAGGCGGCGCAGAATGTCCATATACTCCGGCATTTTGTCCTCGCCGATCCAGCCGTCGCGCATCGCCTGAAGGATCATCGAGATGCAGTGCATCTGCCCGTAGGCGCCGAGCCCGCGCCCGAACGCCCAGCCGAGCCCGTCGGCGCGGACGATGTCGGGCAAAAGGCGCAGGTATTTTTCCGCGAAAGTGCGCAGCGACGGAATTTTTCTGTCGCGCAAATGCATGTTCGCGTGAAGCTGGAGCGACTGCCTTATGAACACGAACGAGACGACGCCGAAAATGTCGAACACGCCGTCGAGCGAGTTCGCGGGCTTGTCGTCGAAATACTTGCCCGCCGAGGTCTGCTGAATGCGCTCGAGAAATTTGTCGATAAGCTTGCCGGTCTCGTCCTTTTTGCTGAGCCCCATGCTAAAGCGCGCGACTGATTTTGCGATGTTGAAAATCTGGAAGTGGTCGTCGTAGTCGGTGCGCGAGAGCAGCCGCTTGTCGAGGTTTTTGCGGGTTTCGTCCAGAAGCCTGTCCCAGACCGCGTTGCGGTCTTTCGACGGGCCGAACGAAAGAAGCCCGAGCGACGAATACGCGAGGCCGTCCTCGGTGTATTCTTTGTCGTTCGTCTGGGCGGTTATGCAGCGCGCGCACAGATCGACAATGTCGCGCCCCTCAAGCTCTGTCGCGGCGGTGGCGCGGTAAAACTCTCCGAGAGCCATGGCGGCGTGGCCGGGCTCGTGGTCGAGCGAAATTTCGTTTTCGACGGGCGTAATGGAACCGTCTTCGTTTATGGCGCCAATATTTTTGCCCAGAATCGAGCGCGCCATATCAATGCATTGCTCCGAAAAATTCAGCATTAAGATACGTGTTAGTGTTGATAAAAGAAAGCGGCAGTATGAACCGTTGAAAATCAAAGTCAAGAAATTAAAATTTTCGCGAAAAAAAGCTTGAAAAGCGGCGGGAAAAGCGGGAGAAACGGGACAATCGGAAACGTTTATCGGCAAGAATTTACGGGGGTGTTCCGGAATTCGACTTATGGCCGTAAGATGTGTCCGCGTGTCGGAGATGATACTTGGCTCCGCAAAAATGTATCACCAAAAAACATAAATGGCGAAGAATACGCTATTGCCGCTTAATTAACGCGGCACGTCGGGCCGCCGACCCCCAATAGGCGGACTCCGGCGTCGACATTGGGGAAAGGGGCGACGGATTTTTGTCCGGATCCGAAGCCGCCACATTGCGGACAATGCCCGCGCGACGACAGCCGTCCTCAAAGCGCGCGGAAAGCCTAAAAGACGGCTACACACGTAGACGGCATGCCCGAAAGCGATAAGGACAGGGGTTCAACTCCCCTCACCTCCACCATTAAAACGCGCCCTTTTCGGGCGCGTTTTTTTACGCCCCCGCAAGGCGGTTTTTAGCCGCCCGCGCATTGAAAATACAATCAGACCGAAGCGCGTTTTTTTACGCGAAGATTATTCGAAAAATAAAACAAAAAAACTATTCGAACCCGCGCTCGATTTGCATAAACAGCGCCTTTCCGAAATCGCGCAAATCGTCGGGAGACGCCGACGGCAACCCTTTTTTGCGGGCGAACGGAATTTCTATCGCCGCGCTCAACTCGACGCATGGGAGAGTCTCGCACCACTGTGCGAACGTTCGCGGACGCCTGTCGTGAAACACCGGGTTATACGCGATATCCATTTGCGGAAAATTGCACAAACGGCAATGCGTCTTTTGGCACAACTCCGCAAGCGAAGCGCTGAATTTTTTTGCCCGCAACACCTTTTGCGAATTTCTGCCAAACACAAAATAGATGCAGTTTGCGCGGTTTTCAGAGTCCATCGCGGGCGCAATCGACGGCGAGTGGAGATCCAGAACTATTGTGCGACGCCCGCTCGACGCGGCGGCAGCAAATTTTTTCAGCTCCGCGACGGCGTTGTACCGCGGCTCGCCAAAGTAGTCTTGGTTGAAGTCGCGCGGAGCGCGCCACTTGCCCTGCTCGCCGCGCTCGACGCTGTCCAAATCTATAAACGGAAAAGCATCGACCCCGACTTTTTTTGAATTTTTTGCAGCAGCCAAAACGCCCTCAAGAACGAAGCTCGCGGCGGTTTCGCATGCGTGGTGTCGGCAAGTTATTATGAGGCGGTTTTTGGAATTTGCCTCGCCGCAAGAAACCCTAAAATTTTGCGCCCCGCTTTCGGTTGTGCAGAACGGCAAAATTTTTAAACCGGTTTCCCGCGCGAATTTTTTGAAGTCGCCCGCCTGATACGGAATGACCGACGACATTCTTACAAATACACCCGCCTTCGGAAGATTAAATTCAGCCGCGCCGCCGTCGGTTCTGACGGAATTTTCGCCCGTCTGCGACCACGTCGCGCCGCCGTCGGTCGAGAAAAAAACGCCGCCCGCATCGACGACCGTTTCGCCCTCGACGCGAACTTTAGCGCCCGCCCCGCCCTTCGCCTCAAAGTTCCAATAATAGCCGGGTCTTTTTGAGGAGCTGCTGTCGGGCTCGACAACCGCAACGCTCGAGCCGAGTTTTTTCACCGACACATTTGCCCCCGCATAGTCCGAGCGAACCTGCATATCGGCAAACGCCGCTGCGCCAAACAGCGCAACGGCGGCAAAAAACACTCCGCGTGGCGCGGAATTATTTTTGAGTTTTCTCAAAATTTTCGTTCAAAATTTTAAGGATTTTGTCGCTGATGTCGTCGGCAGACCCGCAGAAGCGCATGCGCTGGCTGTCGAGAATGTAGTCAACTTTCGACTTCTCGGCAAATTTTGCGCACGCCTTGTCGATATCGGACTGGATTTCGCGCGCGGCGGCAAGCTTAAAGTTTGCGATCTTGCGGTTTGCCTCGGCGACATATTTGCGCTTGGCGGCGGCGAGATTGTTATATTTTTCCGCGACAGGCTTTGCTTCGGCGACGAGCTTGTCTTTTTCGGCGGCGGTTTTTGCCGCCTTTATTTTTGCGTCAAACGCCTTGAGGCTGTCGGCGAGTTTCGTCAACTCGGGATTGAGCTTGTCGGCTTCGGCGTTGGAGTCCGCCGCAAACTTCTTTAGCTTGCCCTCGAAGCCCGCGGTTTTCTCGTAGGCCTGCGAAATTTTTTGCGAGTCAATCGTATAGATCGTGCGCGAGGACACGCAGGAGATCATATACGACACCAGAACCGCCGCCGCAAAGGCGCATACGGCAAATATTGCATTGCTTTTCATTTTTATGTCTTTCTGTTTTTTGGATAAAACGAAAGCGGGCAAGAACCCGCTTTCGGTTTTAATCCTTTAGATTTTTTTAGAATTCAAACTTTACGTAAGCACCAATATAGTGGTTGAGCTCGTTCCTGCTGACTTCCGCATTGTAGTTTGCACCAATCGCAACTTCGTCGGAGACATAGCCACTCGCGCCGCAACCGAGAACCGCGTAATCTCTTCCGAGCTTCGAGCCGCGCACTGTGCCGGTGTTGGCGCCGAACAGCGAGGGATTGAGCGAGTAGCCAACGTCATACCTGTTGTCGAGGCACTCGTGGAGATACATCGCATTGAGCGAGAACCGCACGACATCCTCAAGATAGTATGCGAATTCCGCGCCTACGATAGTTCTGAGGCTTTGATAGTCAGCCCCGTTGTATTCCATAGCGTCCGCGCCGGTGTAATCCTTTTCTCTTGCGGAGTCTGTGAAGAGCGAAGCGAAGGTTGCGCCGATCATCGGAGTGATGGTGATCGGAGTATTGGGAATCTGCATTGTGTAGCGCAGACCGCCGAATATGCCGAGCAAGCCGCTTTCATAGTCGCACCTCGCTTCGCCGAGGCTGGCCTCGCGGAAGGAAGTGTTGTCGCCGTAAGAATACGTCATGCCGAAGTAGAAGTCGAGGCCGTCTCTCAAGAGATAATCGACATAGGCGTTTACGATGAAGTTCGTGGACTCAACATGACCCGCCCCGTTATCGCCATTGGCGCGCGAATACGAACCGCCGAACGAAAGGCCACAGAAGAGATCGTTGTTGACGATATAATCGACATTGGCGAGACCGCCCGCCGAATAGGAGCTGGCGTCGCTGTTGCCGTCTGTGCCCGAGAAGGTTCCCATGCGGTTTATGCTGCGGATCGAAACCGACGTTACGCCTTCATAACCTTTTTCAGAACCGTCGTGTGCGTAATCGGGTCTGACGTATTGAGAGGTGGTCAGCGCGACAGGAACCGACAGCATCGAACGCATCATTCCGAGATATTCGAGGTTGGTGAACATTACAGAATTTGCGAGGTTGAGCTGCTGGCGAGCCGAGAAGCCCATCGCATTCGGCAGAGCGCCGGACAGCGACTTTGCGCCCGTAATGTAGGGCATTTTGACATCGCGGATCAGTTCGCTGTCCTTGTCGAGGCTACCCGTGTGCTTGATATTGTCGAGTACCCTTGCGTATTCAGCCTCATTGGGATTTGTGGCGACATGTGTCTCGATGTAGTTGTTCGAGAGAATTTCATGCACAACATTGCCGCCCGAAACCGAGTACCTCACCTTGAGCACACCGTTGTCAGTAGTTCCCTCGACGACAGTCGAGTCGGAACCAGTCGTATTATTGATTGCACCCGCTGTGAACACCTGCGAGTACGGAACTACTTCAGTCTGGGTTACACCGGTACTATCAACATATGTGTGGTTGAACGTACCGCTCTGTGCGATGTCGTCATACTTGCCTACGAGAGTGAATTCGTTGACAACTGTCGCATCGGTTGCTTCGAAAGCGAACGCCGCGCTCGATTTTGCCTTCATCAGCTGCCAGAGAGCTGCATTTGTTCCGCTGATCGTGCCCGCGACGGTTATGTCGGAAGTCTGCGCGACCGCCGAGTGCTGTGTGGGGCTACCCTTGATGGAATCGAAGGTGAAGTTATTTGTCGTGGCGAATTCCACATCGGTTTTGAAATTCAAGTTACCTTCAATCTGAACATTGGGCTGCGTAAATGACACCTTTAGAGGCCCCGTTGCCGTCAACATCGCCCCGACACTTATGACTGTGGCTGTAAGCGGCGTAGCCTTCATTGAAGCGGCATGTATTGTGAGGTTATTAACTGAAGCACCCACAATCGAACCATTGCCAACATCGTAGGTCGCTCCGACTTCTCCTGCGCCGATATTCAAAGTATCGCCTGACGCGATGACCGCCTTTGCAGCCTCACCAGCTTTTACACTGGCAACGGCGCCACTAATGTCGAGAAGATCTGCCTTGGTAACGGAGTAGAGCTCAACCGCCTTATTGGCGTCGTTTATGGTAACATTATTCGTGTTGCTGACTGTGGTTTTAGTATTCGTTGTATTGATCGTTACATTCGAAGTCGGCGTTGTAAAGATGCTGGCTGTGGAAGTTGCCAAACCCTGCCCGTTTAGAGTATCAACTGTAACATTGCCCGAAGCGCTAATCGAGAGCACTTTCGTGTCAATCGTGTTTGCGCCAGCGTTCAAATTAGTAATGCTAGTGATGTTCGCGCTAGTAGCAGCATTGACATTCCCCGTGAGATTAACGTCACCAGTAACTCCGCTTATAACGAGGTCATCAACTGTTGTAGTGCCTTTCAAATTGACATCGCCAGCAATCGTGGAGATGGTCAGATCATTCGTGCCGGTATTGATGTTGCCATTCACAGTGACATCCTTAAAATTGCTGATGCTCGAATCGGCTGCGCTACCAAGAGTTGTAATGGTTATATTCTGGGTTTGGTCGTTGCCGGTCGCAACAACTGCACCTGCGGAACCAATCGTGGCGTTTGCCTTTGTATCACCGAGCGTCACCGTTCCGGACACAGTGCCGAGTGTTACAGCGCCTGTGTTCTGAGTAACAGTAAGGTCACCCGTGAGGTTCGTGGAAGTTACAGTACTTTTCGCGTTGGTAATCGTCACGTTGCCGGTGCCAGTGGGACTGGTGTTGATTGTCGCGGCTCCATTAGTGACGCCAGCCGACAGATTACCGCCGTTGAGTGTAGCATCAAGCTCACCCGTACTGCTAACAGTTGCATTAGCCTGCATGTCGCCAAGCGTCAACTTGCCGTAAATCGTTTTGAGCGACACCACGCCCGTATTTGAACCAATATTGAGATTGCCGGTGAGAGACTTGCCGGAATCCATGGTCACGGTGTTTGCAGTCGTAATCGTCACGTTGCCGGTGCCGTTGACTTTCGCGTTACCGGAAACTGTGCCGGCAGTCAAATTGCCGCCATTCAATGTCGCGTTAATCGCGCCTGCGGAAGCGACCGTAGCGTTGTTCTGCATATTGCCAAGAGTCAGCGTGCCGGTAACAGTATCAACGTTTACCACACCTGTGTTTTTGTTTACGGTGAGGTTGCCAGTGAGGCTCGTGCCGGCAGCCACATTTACGGTATTTGCATCCACGATTGTAACATTGCCAGTACCTTTAACCTTGGTATTGCCAGTAACCTTTGCAACTGACAAATTACCGCCGTTCAATGTAGCATCTACCGCGGCAGCAGATGTTGTAACCGTAACGTCGCCACTTGCGTTGCCGAGCGTCAATGTATTGGCAACCTCACCGATGGTTACCAGACCAGTATTAGATATCAAATCCAAATTGCCATTAACTCTGTCGATAGTAGCGGTTACGGTTGAAACCTTGCCTCCAAGGTTAACTGTTTTTCCAGACGCCACATTAGTTATAGTGACATCATTCGCAGTAACGTCGCCGGTAATGCTGACATTTCCGCCTATAGCGTCTATCTTGAGGTCGTTGACTAAATTTGTTGCACCGTTCAAATTGACCTTGCCGGCTATATTTTGAATGGTCAGGTCTTGCGAACCCGATGCGCCAATATTGCCGTTCACCACAACATCCTTGAATTTGCTGATATTCGAGGCGGAAGTTCCGGTAAGAGCGTTGATAGTTATATCTTGAGTGTTGTTACCCGTCGCAACAACCGCGCCGGCGGAAGTTGCAACTGTAACATCGCCCTTCGTGTCGCCAAGTGTCAGCGTGCCGGTTACGGTGTCGACATTCACAGCGCCCGTATTCGCGGCAACAGTGATATCGCCACTGAGTTTCTTGCCGGCAGCCACGGTTACAGTGTTCGCGCTCGTGGTGATATTAACATTGCCCGAACCTTCAACTGTCGTTGCACCGGTAACAGTGCCGGCAGTCAGATCTCCGCCATTGAGGTTCGCGTTAATCACACCTGCGGAAGTGACCGAAACATCGCCCTGCGCGTCGCCGAGTGTCAACGTGCCGCTAACCGTACCGAGCGTTACCGCAGCCGTGTTTTGAGCTATGTTCAAATCGGTAATTTTGGTGATATTCATGGTGTTGGCAGTAACCGTACCCATAATATCAACACTTCCGGTTACGTTATCTATGGTGAGGTCATTCGCAGTGACATCGCCAGCAATGCTGACATTTCCGCCTACGCCGTCTATCTTGAGGTCGTTGACTAAATTCGTACCCGTACCCTTGAGATCAACATCTCCGGCTATCGTTTGAATGGTCAGGTCTTGCGAACCCGCAATGTCGTTGGTTATCTTGACATCTTTAAAGTTGTCGATGCTCGATGCGGCAGTCCCGGTAATAGTCGTAACAGTTATATTCTGGGTTTGGTCCTTGCCAGTTGCAACAACTGCGCCTACAGAGGTAACCGAAACATCGGTAGCCGTATCGCCAAGTGTCAAAGTGCCGGAAATCGTGCCGAGCGTCAATGCGCCTGTGTTCGCAGCAACGGTAAGGTCGCCAACGAGGCTCGCGGCATTCACAGTTGTCGCGCTTGTAATCGTCGCATTGCCGGTGCCACTTACTGTTGTGTTGCCGCTAACCGCAGCGACATTTAAATCGCCGCCGTTCAAAGTTGCGGTAACATTGTTGCCTGCGGAAGTGACAGAAACATCGCCCTGGATGTCATTGAGCGCCAACGCGCCGCTAACAGTACCAAGGGTTACATC
>Ga0310695_10015564_pt1 | contig 10105 bp, 10 predicted proteins | sample RumenRJG_04DNA_FD_203882 | JGI IMG/M metagenome (GOLD analysis project Ga0310695, IMG submission 203882) | Bovine rumen microbial communities from Lethbridge, Alberta, Canada - RJG_04 (v2) (version 2) | ecosystem: Host-associated > Mammals > Digestive system > Stomach > Rumen | place: Canada... | reverse complement strand
TCGCTGTGCATCTAATATCCTATCTAAAGCAAATCATTTAATATCATTTAATACAAATAGATTACTTAAAAAGCTATTCTCAGAAATAGAACCTAAATTTCCTATTAAATGTGATGATTATCAGGATACTAATCAAGAAGCCTCATTTATTGCTTCTAAAATAGAATTATTAATAAATAAAGGCTATAAGCCAAATGAGATTGCAGTATTATTTAGAAATAATTATCAATCAACTAAAATAGAATATCAGTTAAAGAAAAGAAATATCCCATTTACCACTTATGGTAAATTAAAATTCTTTTTATATGATGAGCCTAAAAGAATGATTGCAATGTATAAATTTCTAAATAGTCCAAATGATTATATCCTATACCGTCAAGCAATCCCAATTGATGAAGCAATCTATCAGCACCTAATACCTGAATATAAAGCTTCAAATAAGAATCTACTTGATTATTTATCAGAATGCAAATATGAACAAGTATCTTCAAAAGCAAAAGAAATAAAAGAATTATATAATAGTATTTCTAAATATGATAAAACAAGACTATTTAATTATTTGATGAACATCCTATTTAAAGAAGCATCTAATTATGAAAAGCTACATCTATTAGATTTAAAGGATTTAATTGTTAATAATGAGTTAGAACATGAAATAGATATTATAAATGAATTAATGCTAGATAATGAATCAAATGATAAAGTCATGGGAGTCAATCTAATGACAATACATAAAGCTAAAGGCTTAGAATTTAAATGTGTATTTGTAATATCTTTAAATGATGGAATCATTCCTCCAAACCTAAAGGATTATAACCTAATCGAAGAAGAAAGAAGATTATGCTATGTTGCGTTAACTCGTGCAAAAGAATATCTATATTTATCATCAGCAGAATATCATTATATAAATGGTGTTAGAAAAAGATTACAGCCAAGTATATTTTTAAGTGAAATATAAATTTAAATGACAAGACCATAAAAAGTCTTGTTTTTTTGCTAAATTAGAGCACCTTTAATATATTATTACGTAGTAATAAATATATTAACAATCACTATCCCCTTTTCTGGTAGATAGATTAGGGCACTTTTCTTGAAATACAAAAATTAATAGTTTAGAATGAAGGTGTCTTAAGGGAAAGCACCCACAGGAATTTTCATAATTCTTGTATTGTTGCCTCCTTTCTTATATAGCCTGTGGGGAGCTTCCAAAGACAAAAGGAGAATATAAAAATGAAAAAACGTTATGCAGTAATAATCGAAGAAAAATCAACACAAACAGTTGAGGAAGTTAAAAATATAAATGAAGTATTAGATGTGGTTATTCCATATACTAATTACTTCACACCTGATGAGGATTCAATCTCATTAGAACTTATTGAAAGAAGAGATTATTTAGAATTGGCTAAAGAAATAGCTTATTGCTACTGTAATAAAGAGCCTCAAACATCATTAGGTAAAAGATATTGTGAAATCTTAAATGATATTAAGGATTCTAAAACTCTTGAAGAATGTTATCGAATATTTCCTAGATTAAATGAATTATTAAAAGAAACAAATAATCAAATTGAAATCTTCTTAAATGAAAGAGAAGATGATGGTTGTGGATGGTGTGGATTGGAGGAATAAAATATGTTAGGTGCATTAATTGGTGATATTGTTGGATCAATATACGAATTTAACAACATTAAAACAAAAGACTTTCCTTTATTTAGCGAGGGAAGCAGATACACAGATGATTCAGTAATGACTTTAGCTGTTGCTGAAATCTGTCAAAATGGTTATATCAATGATAAAGAAAAAATCATTGATACATTAAAAAAATGGGGTCATGCATATCCTAATGCTGGATATGGCGCTAAATTTATCCACTGGCTATTCAGCAATAATAGACTTCCATATAACTCATGTGGTAATGGAAGTGCTATGAGGGTATCAGCTTGTGGCTGGTATGGTAAAACTGAAAAAGAGGTAATTGATTATGCAACTAAAGTAACAGAAGTTACCCATAATCATCCTGAAGGTATTAAAGGTGCAATTGTTACAGCATTATGTATCTTTTACGCAAGAACTGGAAAGTCTAAAGAATTTATAAGGGATTATGTAGAAAGAGAATATCCTGAGATAAAGAAATTAGACTATGAAGATTTAAGATGTACATATGTACATGGACCTGAAATATGTCAGGTGACATTACCACAAGCTTTATATTGTTTCTTAATATCAAATTCATTTGAGGATTGTATTAGAACTACAATTTCAATTGGAGGAGATTGTGACACTACAGCTGCAATATCAGGTGCTATCGCAGAAGCATATTATTATAAAGATATTAATAACGTTTTATTGTATCAAGTACAAAAAAGAATGCCACAACCAAAAGATGGATGTGATGCATACGAAGTACTAGATAAGTTTCTTTGCTACAAAAATTTAGAAGGAGGAAGATGGTAATGAAGAAATGTAATACAGAGATCATGAAAGATATCAAGCAACTTGAACTTGAAAGAAATGAGTTATTAGATTATGAGAGGGATAATTATTATGTTGAGTATACTCAAGGTGAGAAAATTATTTCATCAGACTATGACTACAAAAAAGTTCAAATGAAATTAGAAGCTTATGATACTGAACTTAGAAGATTAAGGGGGTTACTCGCTTATTCTAATGTAACAACAATAGTTGATGGGTTTGACATGACAATAAGTGAGGCATTATTCTACTTAAATCAACTTAAGTATATGGAAAATAGGCTTCGCCAAATGGTTAACAAAAAAGAGTTAACAAGAAAAGTGGTATATGACGGTAAAATTGAGTATAAGATGCTTAATTTTAAACCATCTGATGCTTTAGAAGATTATACTAAAGTAAAAGAAATGATACCAAAGCTTCAAATGGCAATCGATCGTACAAATTTAACTAATATGATTGAATGCTAAATTAAATCCCAATCAGAGTTAAACATATACCCAGAAAATAAATCTTTCAAGGTCAAGGGTTAAGTATTGTTGGTTATACTATTATTGGTTTTCTATTGTTGGTAGTAGTAAGTTATGTAAAAAACTATCATATATAAACAAATATGTCATTAGTTCTGGTTAAAAGCTTAAGTTCTATAAAGCATAGGGTCATAGTAGAACTGGTAGGGGTGAGTATTACTCACTCCTATCATCAGCATAAAAAGGAAGTGGCTATTATGACATTAGAGGATGGAATTAAATTAACATATGGTTATGCGGTTGAATGTTATGGAGATAATCCTAAGCTTTTAGAAGTGTATCAGAATGATGATAATTATTATTTCTTTTATATATGGAATGAATACGATGGGGAGGAATTAATAGGCCCTGGTTTAGTTGGAATCAATAAAATTAATAATAAAGTATTTTATGTTTCTAGTGGTGAATGCGGAAAAGTAATTCATACATCAAAAAAGATTGCTAAAAAACTTATACTAAGTTTTATAAATCAATAAAATAATACATTGTTATTTTAATGAACTTAAAAATATGATAAAATTGGAGGTATGAAATATGCGATCAGATGACTTGAATATCAATGACAAAACATATTTGTTTTGGATAGATATTGAGCTTGGAATTCCTCCACTTTGTGGTGGAACATATGGTGAATGGCATATGAATAATGATATTCATAAGTTATATGAAGATTTTAAAAATGTTATATATGATATTGTATCCATCATATGCCATGATAAAGAATATGCATTTAAAGATAATCCAATAAAAACATTATCAGATTTTAAAGATGATTATGAGTTTGATATAGAGGATATTGAATCATATGATAAATTAATAAATTCCTTATATGATTTAAACATTTCAAAACAGTACCTAGAGTTTAAGGAGTATTCATCAAATATTTTTTTGATGTTTAATAATCTAGGAATCAAATGTAATTTCTATCTATTTGATTCCTTAAAAGAAGCATTAAACTTGGTTAAAAAACATAATAATGTCATCATTACAGATGATTATAATCAAGTATTTCAAAACGATATAATGGAGGGTTAAGTCATGACTAATAGCGAATTAAATCAAATAATTGATACATTAAAGCTATCAGCTAAAGAAAAAATGATTGATGATGCTTTCCAATATTTCATTGATAATCAAATTAATGTGAATGAATTAGATTATATCCTTAAAGGTATTAATTATAATTTGCCTGATAGCTTTTATGATTTAGAAATAGAAGAACAAAAAAGATATCATCTACATAAAAAAAGGATTGTTACTTTTACTGATAAGGGCGTAGTAACAATTGAAAAAGAAATTTTTAATAAAGCATATTTTTATGAATTAGTAGAGGCAGCAAAAAAGAATAAGTCAGTTACAGTTGCTTTAATTAATTACGCAAGAAAACTAGATAATTTACCATTGTACTTTTTGACATTGAAATATATAAAACTAAAAAATTTAAATTATGCTATTAATCATGATTGGCTAAAGTATGCAGATGAGTATGGTGTAAATAATTTATATGACTTTTATATGCATGTCATTTATCTTAACAACAAAGCTTTGGAAAAAGGTAAACTAATAAATCAGTTAATTATATTTTTCAAACAGGATACTTTGTTTAACCTGGATTTAACATTACCATTTGTTAAGTTTGCGTTTGATGTAGAAACAATATTATCATTTTTAAGTGATAAAGTATCAAATACAATCAGAATTAAATTCTTAGTGTATAAGCCTGAATACATCAAGGATAATGAATACAATAAGATAATGGATAATCCTAGAACTTTAATTAATAAGCATAAACAATCATTACCTTTTACTAAATTAAAAGAATTAAATAAATATTATCAAGCAAATAATAAGAAGATATTAGATTCATTTAATGATAATGGATATCGAGCTATCTACTATTCTATATTAGAGGAGGTAGAATGCTAATGAAAATTACTGATGATAATGCAAAAAGAATTTTTGACATGATATCTAAATGGGAAAGTGAATCACTAACTGAAGAACAAATAATTAATAGATTATTAACGTTAATTAATAAAGATAGTGAAAATCAAGATTTAAGATATGATATTAATGATGCACTTAATTGGAAGGGATATTCATATCAATTTGAACTTATTCAATATGAGAATAAACAATTTGATTCTAATGAGTATTATGCTTTAACTCAAAATATAACTAAATCAAAATCAGATAAAACTAGGGATTTCATAATTTATTTAAATGAAATCCAAGATGAAAGATTAACACTTAATTCGCTTCATTTTATTAAAATATCTAAGTTAGAAGAAATATCTAACATTGATTTTTCAAATCCATATTTTGAAAAATTTAAAAATGATAATTTGTATAATCTATATATGTCATTCTTTACTGAAGAAGGTCAAAAGGAAAAAGAATTAAAAGATATCATTGAATACATATTACAAAATATGGGAATGCCATTTATAACTATGGAATATATGCAATTTAGGATGCATATGGAATATTTATTATCAACTGTTTCTAATAATAAAAAAATATCAAATGGTTATGTGAAAGCTAATTCAATTAAAGTAGCTTTTAGTATATGTCCAAGAGAATATTTAACAGTTAATAGTAAGGAATATTTTTCAAATAATATCCAGCAATCATTAGTTAAATATTTGGCATTGATTGATAAGAAAGAAATTAAAAGAATTAAAGCTAAATACCAGAATCTAATAAATCAAATTGATAACGATAATGGCTATAAGCTTTTATTCAATATGTTATAGGGGAAAATGCTATGGATGAAAAAGTAATTAAAATAATTAAAGATGTATATCCTAAAATGACAGATAAAGAAAAGCTTGCATTTGGTATTGCATTTGGAGCACATACAGGACAAGGTCAAATGGATTATGCAGGTTTAGAATATATCGGTCATCCATTAACTGTATATTTAGGTTGTGATACAGAAGATGAAAGAATAGTTGCTTTGCTTCATGATGTTGTTGAGGATACAAAGGTAACCTTAGAAGACTTATCAATGTTTTTTGATGAGAATATTGTAGAAGCATTAAGAGTAATTTCTCATCCGAAAAAATATGATAAGAAGCAATATATGCTTGATGTTAAAAATAATCCACTAGCTCGAAAGGTTAAAATAGAAGATGTAAAAACAAATATGGATAGATCAAGACTTGAAAGCTTACTGGAATGGTATGATAAAAGGGTTGAAAATCAATATAAACATAATTTGGCATATCTTTTAGATGAAGAATAATTTAAGGGAGAGTAATTCTATGGAATATCTTGAAATAATTAATTCAAATAATTTACAAATAACTAATATTTATTATGTCATTCTTAAAAATCAAATTAGGTTTTTATTTAAAATTTTAAATAAAATTAACTGTCATGGAAATTTAAATAAATTAAGAAAAGATATTAGTAAGTCAATTGATGGTGTAAATTCAATTGATGAAGAAAAGTATTTTGAAATTCAAAACTTAATAAAAAAGAATATTCCACTTTTACCTGAACTTGCAATTGATGATTTAGAGGAATTGAATAACTATTTAAATGAAATGCCTGATAAAACAATGGAATACATTGTTGAACAGTACTACAATAATAGGATATTAGTTTTATATTATAATGGATATTTTAGACTAGATGCATATTTCCATTTAGATGATTTGAAATCTATTTTCTATAATGAAAGATCATATGAGTTTTGGAGTGCTAAGAACATTCAAAAAAATGAATATCAAAATCAATTAGATTTGTTTATGGCAGAAAAGAAATTCAAACAAAGTTTTATGGCATCTTTACTGGATTATCTTTTAGAAAATAGAACAAATTATCGTTCATCAAAGTTTTTCTTAGATAAGAGGGAATTTGTTGAAATTTATGATAAGGGAGGTAAGAAGTCATTTGATGTTAATGACCATCCATTTAAAATAATGGTATCTCCTTGTTATGAATTAGGCGAAATTTTTATATTTATTGCAATTAATTACAGATATTACAAGAAAAAAGGTTGTATAAATATTGATACATTAAAATCTCAAATGGCAGCTGTTCTAAGTTCGGTTATTTCACCAAGTGTTACTGATTTACAACTAAAAGGAACTGTAACATCAAATGAAAAAGATTATTTGCTGCTAATGGATGAATTGTTCGGATTAATAAATTATACAACTATACCTACTAAAGATATTAATCCAGAAATAATAACTACAATAATTGATAAATATGCAAAAGATCTAGAAATGCTTGATGGTATAGATAAGATCGATTATTTATCTCTTTATAGAAGTATTGAATCCAATAATGCTAATTTGCCTAGCATAATTGAAACAGCATTAACAGTTATAAAAGGAACAACTGATATTGCTAATTTACAAGGCTTATCAACTGTAATAAGTGAAAATAAGCTTTTGAAGATTGCATTAATAAGAATGTATATCTATGAAATGTATATTTTATCGACTGTATCTGAATATTATGGTGAAATTAATAGAGTTTCATATTCATTTATTATTGAGCCATATGTAAATAATGCAAGTCCAGTAATTACACCATATAAATATATTAGTCACTTCAGTGAATTGAATGTTGAAGAAGTATTTATGTTCTTTGATGTTAAAATAGAAGAATTTCCTGATTTGAAGCCTATGCTATTATCTACAGATATGGTTGGTGAATATTTTAAAACAATAAAGAAGAAAAAATCTTTAGATTGTTTAGAAGAACTTGAAGATTATTTAATTAATAATGCTATTGCTTTAAATGAAAAGAAAGTAATTAACATTAAGAAAAGAGAAAAGTTATTATTAATGGATCATGAAGAAAAACAAGAATTTGGTGTAAAATTACTTGAAAAATTATTTAGTAAATTGACTGATTAAAAGAGGAGGTTGACTACAATGGATGAATTAAAGAGATACGTTGAAACTAGAACTGGTATTTCGCTTCTTGATGATTTCTATTTTCATTGTATTAATCAATTATCAACTGAGATGGTACGTTCTGAGGTTGCAAGAGAGCTAAAAGAATATTCTAGCAATCATAATAATAAACTATTAAGTGATTCTACAGTTGAATACGTTAAAAAAAGAATAAAGCTTTTTAAGGAAATGTTGACCTCAACTTATTTCCCTGGCGTTCAGGACATAAATTATCATACAGTTAAAGAAATATCTATTAAATCAAAACATGAGGACTATGAAGATTTATTAAGAATGTCAGCTAATTGGATATCCTACAAAAAACAAAATGGAAATAAAGAAGAAGCTTGGTCATATAAAACTCAGTCAAAGGAATATGCATGTAAATATGAAACAATGATAGAATCATTTAACCATTTACAACATTGTCCACCAGAATTTGAATATAACGATAATGATTATATGTTAAGTATTAGAGTTACATTTAATGATGATTCATATTTAACTTTCTATAGAACATCATCATTTGGAAATAATTCGATGTATCCACAGGCCATTAGAATAATAAATTTGATTCCAAAGTGTGAAGATATACCTGCATTTTTAAAACCATTTAAAGAAACAGTTTTAACAAAAGAATTGTTTGAGCAAGTAAAAAATGAAGATATTATTGGGATATTCTATGGCGGCGATATGGGAAGAATCGGAGGCGTAGATATTGTTACTAGTGATTATAAATTATTTTCTTCTGATTTAAATCAAGGAGACATTAAAGTACATGAGTTTGCTTCAAAGTTTTCTACATATAAAAAACTATATGATTGTGATTTTATAAATAATAGAAGAATTACAGTTGATAATGAGGACTGGTATCCATTATATCTAGGTGCAGGTAATAGAGTATTTTTAAACGACAGATTAAATGATGACTTGATTGAATATTTGTTTAATGTTAATCGTGGTATCAGTTATAAAAAATGGAATATGTTGATTTTAGATTGAGGTAAGTAAGATATGGCAAATAATAATGCATCAAAAAGAGAAATAATATTTAATTATTGCTATAAGGATTGTGGTGAGATTTCACCAACAATAATTAATAAAATATATAATTTTAATGTTGATTTAAATCAAATCGTTAATATGGACATATCTGAATTTACTTCATTATATGGTGTTAGAAAGCAAGATTTATTAGATACATTAAAAACAAATTATCAATATGCGTCAATTCAAAGCTATTCAATCTATGTATTATATGGATTAGGTTTATCTTTAAGTATCTTAAATCAATTAATTGATAAAGGTATTACTAAATTATATGAAGTCTATTTTATCACTAAAGAAGAATTAGAAAAGAATTATGATTTGAGAGCATCTTCAATTGATAAAATAATGAGTGTTATAGCTGATTCAGGTTTTGATATATCAGATTTTATTAATCATAATGATTTCAATGAATATCTCATGAATAGAGTCAAGGATAAAGAATTTACTGATTCTTTTAAAAAGAGTATATTACGTGAAATATCTGAATTTGATTATCCAATATCAGTTAATTATTTAAAAAGAGGTATGCCACATAGATTTTTAATCCTTGATTTTGATTCTACAATTAATGAATTAGAAAAAGAAAATCTTATTTCAAAGAATAATGATCTAGTTGAAATATATAAACCTTATTTTGAAGATTACGTTAAAAGTATAGATGATTCAAAAGAAAAATATATTTTATTTAAAAAGTATTATTTAGAAGGCCTATCATTGCAAGCTATTGCTGATGAATTTGGAGTTACTAGAGAAAATATTAGACAAAAGATTGCTAGAGTTGAGATTCCAAAGGTACAGGAAGATAAATATGCTTATTTTTTTGAAAATTATGATTTAAAGGATGATAAATTTAATAAGGTTTTTGGATTAAGTTATCCTGCAATTAAGTACATGAAACTTAAGCATAAAAAAGGAAGTAAGACAATTAATGACTTATTTGATGATGAGAATCTAGATGATGACTTACGACAAAAGGTTGTAGAAAACCTTGATAAGATAGTAGTTATTGATGGTGTTAAGGTTGTTGCAAATAAAACTGAATTATTAAAATATGTTTTAAAGTATGTATGCAAATGTGAAACATATATAACTAGCGACATTATTAATAAACACAACGAATTAGCTAATAGTATATCTCATCCT
>Ga0310695_10015563_pt1 | contig 10106 bp, 1 predicted proteins | sample RumenRJG_04DNA_FD_203882 | JGI IMG/M metagenome (GOLD analysis project Ga0310695, IMG submission 203882) | Bovine rumen microbial communities from Lethbridge, Alberta, Canada - RJG_04 (v2) (version 2) | ecosystem: Host-associated > Mammals > Digestive system > Stomach > Rumen | place: Canada... | reverse complement strand
ATTTCTCATATAGTTATGTTTGTTAAAGTTTAACTGAACTTTATGTTTAAAAAGGTTCTTTCTTTCTTCTTGAGACATTCCATCTAAAGTCTCAAGCCATACATTTCTCCAAGTTCCATCTGGGCTCTTAAACCACTCATAGGCTCCATACTCACTCTGTAAGAACTCTTGGAATCTAGCATCCTCACTTGTGAAGTGGTTCATCATCACTGTAAGATAAGAAGGAGTAACATAAGACTGATACATCTTACCACTATCATAGAATGATGATACTGCAGTTTCCTCAAGTTTCTCAGTAAGAGGCTTTAAGAAATTCTTTAAATAACCACTAATACTGTTTTCTCCTCTAAACTTAAATGGGTCATAATTTTCAGTATTTAAGGAGTTATTTAAATTGTCTGATATAAGCCTTAGGTTGTTAACCATAGAGTGAAATGTATCAGTAGTATCAAGAGCCAAATTAACAAGATTAGCATCTGTATTATGTCCCAAAGCTGTAGCAGCTTTAACAAATAAATCAACTAACTCAGCTCTATCATTTTCTTCAAGTTTGAGTTGTGCCTTCTCAATTAAGCTCTTAACAACAGCATCAAAGGTCTCTAAAGCATCTTTTCTTATTTTACCATTATCAAAGAGAGGATGATTATTGGTCTTAAAGGCAACTTCAATAGCTTGGTTTGCATCAGTTAAGGCAGGATGCTGGTTAACCTGAATACTCTTGTATTCATATTTGCCAGTTTTATCATTCTTTTCCTTAAGAATAACAGAGTACGGTTGGAATGCCTTTGCAAACACTCCATAAAACTGACTTTGAAAATCTGATTCTTTACCAGAGGTATCTTTAAGCCTATTAACAATTTGTTTAATCCAAGGATTTTCAGCTGATTTAGCCTCAAGCATTTGTACCATATGGCTTAAGCTCTCAGCTCCTCTAGTCCATCTTAAGATAGAAGCAGTGGCATCCTTAGCATTAACCCTTTCAGGAATACCAAACTCACTAGTTACCTGTTCTTCAAGGCCTGTTTCGGGATTAATCTTAACTTGGAAACATTTATTTAAAGCTTGTTTAACAAGCTGAGACATAGAATGCAATACATCAAGAGTTCTGGATTCAATCTGCCAGTGCTCCTGAAGACTGCCCTCATTCTCAAGAATGACATCTGTATCGGTGGTTCCATCAAAATCTGTATCTGTAGGAGTCATGTCTTCATTAACAGTAATTCTGTCTCCCATAGATGTAATGGCAAAATCCTCAACTACATTAAAAGCATCATTAGCAAATCTAATAATAGCATCAAAGTTATTTCTTATTAACTCTGCCTTTCTGCGTAATTTAATGCTATTAATATTCTTATTTCCGTTATGGTGGAACATTCTTAGCTTGGTAAATTCAATTAGCCTTTCAGGAGTAATGTACTTAACAAGTTCAACTCTACTCATCTGCTTTATCCTCTCAGCCTCTGCTGCCTTCTGCTCTTCTGTCATGGGCTCTCCATTGATAGTAGCTAAGTCATTAAATATCTCAAACAGCTTCTCTGGATTCTCTAAGAACTCCGTAATGCGGTCACTTATAAAATACACAGTCTGTTCAGCAACATGTCTAATTTCAGTATTAGACATTAAGTCGCTATCAAGGAGATTATTTAATTGAGTAACCATCTTAGTAGTTTCACTCTGAAACTTAGAAAGTTCGGGTCTAACTTTCTCAGGTTGGGGTTTTGACAAACCGTTTTCATCTACCACTTCTTGTGTGTCTCTCAACTCTTCCCTAACTTCCATAAGAAGTCTTGGAAATTCTGTACCCCACTTACCTTTGTCTTGTGTATGCGTGAGTATAGCATCTCCAGTAGATAGAAGTTTCTGCAGTGCATCTGGATTTTGTTCAAAGGACTCCTTAATGAGTTCCTTCATTATTGTGGGAGAATTTTCATCCCACGCAGCAATAGACTCAGCATCCAAAGGAATTTGTCTACCAAGCTTCCTTGCCTCTGCAGCTGATTTTGCATTGAGAATTTTGTATGTCCAAGACTCTGGATTATCTGTAGTTTCTGTAGAAGCAATAATACTCTTGTCTCTCCCGGTATCTAATCCAAAGGAAAGCTTAGCAAGCTGAAATGCTTGTTCCACAGAGTTCACTTTGTCATCATATCCAAAAACAGTATAAACACCATTGCCAATTTTAGCACTAAATTTATTAGAATCTATAGTGAATGGCCTCTTTGCAAAATTACTTAATTCAGCATTTTCTCCAGTACCAGCATAGATATTAATTGTGGGTTCCGCAACCTCTGTAACTGCAGAAACAGCAGAAACTGTCTCTTTAAAATTGGGGTCAACTTTAGTATTTAAAGAAACCTCATATTTACCGTCTAAAGTCTCTTTAATACCAACATGCTTAGGGTCAAAGTACTGAGCTATATCATTCATAACTGCTTCAGCATCAGCATATGAATCGACAATAATAGGCTCTTTATACTTTAAATCTACGAGTCTTTGTGCTTTTTCAGATAAAGGTTCAGTAAAAGGCTGCCCCTCTACCTTAGATAAAATATAAGAATCCGAAGGGAATGAGTTTTCATTCCCCTCGGTATTCACGAATTCATGGACGATATTCTCTAAAGAACCATGACTAATATTTAATCTCTTAGCTGTATCCTTAAATTCTTTAGAGTTAACATTGACGCATATGCTCATATTATTTACAATCTCTTATTTGGTCTATCCATTTTTGTACATCTGTTATACCTATAGTGGTAACACCATGTGCTTTTAAAATTGCTTCATCGTCAGCAAAGTCTCCCTTACCTACATCCCAACCCTTCTTTTCTAATACATTATAGAGTGCATCACTATACTCTTCACTAACAGCAATGTCTACAAAGGTAGATAAATTTCCTGTATTTTGCAACTCTGTAAGTGATTTTTTGCCAGCATCTGCAATAACTTCCTTAGGCTGTTGCGATTGTGTTTCTTTTGCCTCTGCAATAACTTCCTTTTGTGGTTGGGGCTTAACTTCTGGTTGTGCAGGAGCATCAAAATTACCCACAGCTTGTTGTGCAATTTGTTCAGGAGTTAGAGTATTATCCTCTTTAGGTGCTACGGATGGTTCCTCTTCAAGTATAACTTCTTCAAGATTTTTGGCTCTAATTTCATTATCTACTTTCTCTTGAATTCCTAAATTAATTGCATCAGAGGCTTGCTGAGTTAATTCTTCAATATTACCAAGACCGTCCCGTGCAATAATAATACTATTGCCATCTCTTGTAACGACACTGTAGAGTTCCTTACCATCTTTAGTAGCAAGTGGTTTCCAATTACCCTCCTGAATAGCATCGTTATAAATAACTGAGGTATAAAGAGCTGTTCCTGGAGCTACTAGATTATTATTGTTACTATTAATCCAACGACCATCCTCAAAACGATAAGTAGTATTATTAACTCTTGCACTTCTATACCTTCTAAACTCTGTCTTGCCAGTACCTGGAATGGCATTACCAGTAGGTGTAAGGATAACAGGTCTACCAGCAGCATCTGTTATATATAAGGTATAGGACATTCCTGCAGTTCTCATACTATCTATTGTAGTCATAAGAGCATTAGAATCATCATATATCTTCAACATTACAGGGTCATTAAGAGTCTTAAGTGTTATATTAATCTGGAAGTTAGCATTCTCTAAATCCTTCATAAATTTAACAGCATCAAACTTAGCACCTAATTGTTGAGTAATGTCTGGCATTCCTTGCCTCTTAATAGTGATTACATTAGCATCTTTTCTACCAATAAGGATGTTTTTATTGTCACCTAAAACAAGATATCCACACAGCTCTTTAATAGCCTTTTCCCTTGTTTCATAATTAGTGCTGAAAAGCTGAGCAATAGTTTGATTAATCATGTCTTTAAGTGGACTTCCTTCTGCTAATTCATTAAACATTGCTGGTTCAATCATACCAGGTATTTTATTACCATTAGCAGTGTCGAGTAAAACAAAGACTCTACCTCTATTATCCTCAACATTTCTAGGCGAGAATACCTTAACATCAGCTTTAACATTCTTTGAAAGAGCAAAACTCTTATTTCCAGCCTGCTTAGTCTGTATGCCAAAAGCTGCTTGTCTTAAACTTTGACCAGAAGATTGCAGTAACTCACTAACTTTTTTAAGTCTAGGAGCTGTTTCCCCTAACTTCTGATTAACAATTCTACCAGATGTAGTGTTTTGCACTTTAGTTCTTGCAACATTGTCTACATAATAAACCTCCGAAGAATTAGCATTGAAGTATTCAGTTCTCCTTCTACTGATTGGAACCCTCATTGTATCATAGGCTTTTCTTTGTTCTTGGGTTGCAGTATTACTAAATCCAGTAGTTCCAACAACTAACCAAGTTTTACCATTAGCCTGAATAACTCCTCCCCTTTCTTCATTGTGGTACTTAGCTCTTAAGGCTGGTGTAAGCTCAATAACATTAAATAGGAGCTTCTGCAATGGATTATTAGAATCGTCCTGCTTCATCATCATAAATCTCACTTCAGTATTTGGATTGTCAGTAATAATTCTTCCAAACTCCTCGTCAATGATTTCTTGAAGTTTTATTTTATTATTGTGCAACCATTCTACTAATTTACCAAAAACACTGTCTGGGCTATCTGGAACTTCTTCTCTTACAATACCATCCTTAAGAGCAGTAATAGAATAGGTAACCCATCTATTACCAGAAATAGTATCATTATTATTCTCTGGAATACTATTACCCTGTTCAGTAGCATCTGTAGTGGGAACTTCTTGAACTGTTGTCTTTTCAGCTGCTGCTTGTTGCTGTGCAGTGGGAGAATCAATCTTACCATCAGCATCTACTTCAAGGATGACCTCCTCAGTATTGAGAAGTTCAACATTAGAGTTTGTGGGGTTCTCTCCAATAGGAGTAGTGTCTGTAACTGGGAGTGCTTCATTAGGAGTCTGTGGTTTTTCCTTAGTAATTTGGTCTTTACTCTTTTCAGAATGGTACCTATAAATACCTTTCTTACCGTCAGCATAGGTAATTTCCAGCATCATAGTATCAGTACCTTCAAAGCCAACAACAGTAGCAGCATTTCCAGATTCCTTATTATAAACAGTATCCCCTACTTTATATCCATCCCAGCCATAGTTCTTACCAAGCTTCTTGTTCTCTGCCTCAAGCTTTTTAGTCTCTTCAGCAGCTTTCTTTTCTCTTTCAAGTTCTCTATTTCTTATTTTAGTAGCATCTCGTTGTTGCCCCAAAGACTTCATCTTCTCTAAAACTCTATCAAACTGAAGTTTTGCAGTAGCATCAGTTTGCATATCTAATATGTCTTCAAGGGTAGACATAGCTTCGACACCATTGTTTGAATCACTAGTAGCATTATATACTTGATTCTGAATAGCCACTCTAGTAGCTCCGCCCTCAATAGTATCGTTAATGGCATTATAAGCATCTTCCCTTACCTTAGCAACCTCAGATAAACCACTCAATACTTCTCCCTTCTTAGGATTCTTCTTGATATAGGCATCTATATGCTCACTCCTCATTCCCATCTCTTTAGAATTAAGAGCCTGTTTAGCAACACTCAAAAGTTCATCATTATTTTGAGCTGCATCAAATACTCTATAGGTCTCATCAATCCTTCTTTGAGCATATGCTTTCTTTAGTTGTTCTGATCTACTATTAATAATAGAAGATACATAGGCAGCTGCGGCATCTGGATTATCTTGAAGTCTTCTATAAGCCTCTTTATTATCTCTAATTCTTATAGAGAGTTTACTAGCATCAGACACTAGTTGTGCAGCATCAGGTGCCTTTGTTTTCAAATCTGTAATTGCCTCTTTAATGGCAACTTGTTGTGCTTCAGAGTAATTACTTCTATTCTTTTTATCAAGAATTGTATTTCTTTCTGCAGGATTTAAATTAATAATTTGTTCTGCAGATAATACTGGGAGTTCCTCAGACTCAAATACAGAAGCATCCTTCTGCATCTCTTTAAGTTTGACTCTAGCTTCTTGTCTTGCCTCACCAAGTGTCTGAAGGTTAAGCTGTGCTCCCAATAAAGCATTTCTTGCTCCATTAATTTCTTCAACAGAAGCATCTTTATTACTTCTTACTGCATCATACGCCTCCTTAATAATGCTAAGAGCGGCTCTACTATCCTTTATTCTTGTGTCTAAATCAGAGATTACCTCAGTCTGAGCAGCAAGTTGCCTTTCATATTCAGCTTTACTACCATAAGCAGCGATTGCAGAATGTCCAGTAGAAGGTTTAGACTTTCCAGACAGTGTTTTCTCAATGTTAGCTGCTCTCTCCTGCCAAGTATCATTCATCGCAAGATGATATACAAGCTGTTCTTTAAGAGCCGGTTCAATATCATGGCCTAAAGCGCTGTGCTCAATAACATCTCTGGCAGAAGTAATTTTCTTACTCATATCTTGAAGAGACTTGGCATTTTCCTTTATTCTGGCTCTTGCTTCTTCTCTATCAGTATAATTTTTATTTTGTGCTAAGAAAGAATTAATTTCTTCATCAGTAGCTTTTCCTGCGGCTAGTCTATCAATCTCTGCAGCTGCATTCTGTACTAAAGGATGATTACCAATTAATGGAGAAGTGGTTAACCCACTCATCATATATAATAATCCAAAAGCTTGATTATCTTTAGAATCCTTTCTTTGAAGGTGGTCACCAGCAATACTTGCCTCAGCAACAGCATTTAAATTAATAAGTAACTGATTAATGTTTTCAAGAGCTTCTTTATGTTTTGCTACCTCTGCATTTACTACAGGAAGAATAACATCGGCCTTCTCTTGCTTTCCTTTTTCTTCATAATATGCATCTAATAAAGGATTCATAAAGTGCTTGTTAATCCACTCGCCAGCAGTAAGTTTACTAGCATCTTCCCTATTCATCCTTTGTGCCGCATCAGTTCTCTCAGAAGAAGTTATCCTAGGCATAGCTGATAATGGTGCTCCTAAAGCACCAACAAATCCATCATAGAAGGATTGTCTATCAGTCAAAGCCTCTGTAGCTCCTTCAAATCCTCCTCCTAATCCAGTCAGGAAGGAAAGTGTAAAGTCAGAAGTTACACTGGCTTTTCCAGCATCATACTTATTTTGAAGATATGCATTATATTGTTCAAGGCCAAATCCCTTACCAAAGCCAACAGTAACATCATCAAAGTAGTTAGACTCAAATCCTCCCCATACAGGTTTTGCAGTTGACCAAATCTTATTAAGAGTTTTATCTGCAGCCTCTAGTTCCCCTTCAGCATTTGCAGCAGTCTTCGCATAATTGGCATTATCTCCCAATGCAGCTCTAGTGCCTCTATCAAATAGATACTTCCTAAAGGCAAAGTTGGCTGCTGCCATCCTAACTTCCTCAATAGTAGCATCTACCATGTAGGCATTAACTGCTGCCTTTCTTGCAACAGCTTCATCTTCATTTCTGGAGTTAATGGCGTCATCACTATTATTATATTTCTGAGTGTGATAATTAAGAAAATCTGCTTCTACTTGTTTCCTTATATCCTCTTCAGATACATACATAGGATTTTCCTTACCTATATTTGCATCGGCCTGTTGCTTCATTATTCTTTGAACAACAGCATCAACTTGCGCTTGTCCCTCAGGAGACTGCAACTCACCATTAGCAGCCTGAGCAGCTAAGGCATCTCTTTTAGCATCGAGGGCCTCCATCATTTGCTGATAGGTCTGTTCATATGTCATTACTCCATATGATTCAGCTATACCCATACCAGATGCCGCTAATGTGCCCAATGCAGTAACTTTCCCAGCAATATTACCAAGATTAGCACCGCCAAGTTTAGTAGCACCACTAATAACTCCTCTAGATGCTGCTCCAAGCAACCTTCCTGTGAGATAATCAGACCAAACAAATTTCCCCATCTTAAGAGCCTCTTTAGCAGTCTCCTTACTAAAAAATGGAATTTCAGCATCATAAGGTCTAATTGTTACATGGGGAGAGATTCCTCCATTAGCATCAATTTTGGCAATCTCAAGGGGGTCAAGTGTGTTATACTCATCAACCTTAGACCAGTAGTATGGGTTATCCCAGTTATCTAAAAACCAATCAAGTAAATTGCCATTGGCAGTTTGTTCCCGGTCAGAACCATCAGTATTCTTACCTTGAAGCTTATAAGCTAAAGCTTCTTGGCCATCTTTTAATTCTGTTACCATGTTACCAACAGCATTCACTTTATTCATGATATTAGCAACACCACCAAGAGTAACATTAAGAAATACATCAGACGCCCAATCACCAAAATCTTCATGGGCATGGGCATAATCCATCATTGATGTCTCAAGATTAGAGATAGCATCTTGTGCACCGTACTTATTAGAAAGGACTTGCCAAGTGACATATTCTCTAAGTTTATCCGAGGCACCAAAATCTTTAAACCTGTCAGTGGTTTTTAATGCATTATAGGTTCTAGACCCAGGCATTTGATAATCCTCAACTTTACCAAAGTTAGAAGAGGCTTCTACAGTTTTGGGTAATGCAATATTATCAAAAAGCTCCTTAACTCTTGAGGGATTAAACTCCGATTGATGTAGTATTTCGTCAACAAGATTTACTTTTTGTGCTGAGTCTCTCTGTAAAAGGTTCTGTGCTTGTGCCGGAGTGATAAGTCTATTATTTGCCATATAATCAATGACTTCATCTACATCATTATTATTGGCCACTGCATCTCTAAATACCTCATAGGCTTTATCCCAAACACCCTGTTGTGTTATATAGTAGTTATATAGAGCCTCAATGTCTTCTGTAGAATCTGCTACTTTTCTTTTATTGTCCTTAGCAACTAAGGCATTAATCTCATCTCTTCTTTGGGCGGCATTATCTGCTTCCCAGTCTTTTTTAGAGTCCCAGCTAAATTCTCCAACTGGGGCTTTAGGTGCCCACTTTGCAGCATCTTGCATCCCCTTCTCATACTTTTCATATTGGGAGTTTAATGCTTCCTGGCTCTCCTTTTCATTAAGATAGTTAGATTCAAGTAACTCTTGCTTACTGTCTGTAGTAAGATGACTTAATACATCAAAGTTGCTATCATTACCATAATATTCATTAAAGGTGTCATTAACAACTTTATCCTTATAAAGCTGTTGGAGAGTGGGAATATCATACTTCTCATATGTAGGTTGCCCTAATGCCTCTAGGTAATTATTATTTCTATATGCTATACCCTGTTTAAGAGGACTTAACTGCTTTACATGCGGATGAGAGTCAAGCCAAGAAGTTCTTTCTTCTTGGCTTAATTCATTCCATCCACGAAGCCCTTTAAGTCCTTCAAGACCAGTGGGCTTTACTATTCCTTGATATGTAGGATTCGGCATAGTCTACTTAAATATTTTATTGACTCTGAATAATTCCAATATTTTTATCATCTTCAGATGTGTCTGATGTGTTATCTGCTAATCTACTGACCTTCTTGTCAGAGATTACCCAAGTACAACCTTTTTCTCCAGGAGTTCCTTTAATTTGAACTGTAAGTTGATTTAATATTGGTAAGTACTCACTGATTAATACCTCTAAGTCAGTATCCGGAACATTAACATTTGGTACATTAATTCTATTTAAAAGGTCTCTCATGAGTTCAGGACTTTTATAGTGAGGAATGTCCTCAATTGCGACTGTCCTTAAGTTCTTAGTTACATTTTCTGGAATCTTATCATGAGAGGGATAAGAAGTAGTTTCTTCTTTGCCCTTTCTCTTTTCTACATGTACCGTGACTGTTGGGGTAGTAGCTATATAGTCTGTACCTCCCTTTGCAGTAGCTTGCCCCTCAAGCTGTGCTTCGGTGTTTATCCATTTTCCAGACTTGGGGTCTTGCTTCCATCCTTCATTAACAATTAAGTTCCCAGAATTGTCTCTTGCAAACTCATGCTTCTTGGAGTCCCACTTAAATTGTGGATACTTCATGGCATCATCATCCTTAGAGTCATAGTATCTAGACCATCCCAGTGGGTCGTAACTCCTGTCAGCCTGATATTTATGCTGTATCGTACCTAAACCAGCAGTAGCACCAATATTAATGGCTTTCTGAATTTCAAGCTGCTTATCTAAATCATAGTTATCAAATCCTAT
>Ga0310695_10015562_pt1 | contig 10106 bp, 4 predicted proteins | sample RumenRJG_04DNA_FD_203882 | JGI IMG/M metagenome (GOLD analysis project Ga0310695, IMG submission 203882) | Bovine rumen microbial communities from Lethbridge, Alberta, Canada - RJG_04 (v2) (version 2) | ecosystem: Host-associated > Mammals > Digestive system > Stomach > Rumen | place: Canada... | reverse complement strand
AGCCTCAGGTGCTATACGCGTGGTGTCGGTTACAGAACCCGGTACTACCGTCCAGGTATCCGGATTAACCGGACCAATCACTTCGTAGCAGTGGTCGTGGCCTTGGATAGCCAGGTCGATCTCGCACTCCTTGAAGACCGGCAGCATCATATTTCTCAGCAACGGACACTCGTCATCCGTATGGTGACCTGCACCCGAGAAGAGGTTCTTATGCGAAACCGTCACACGGTACTTGGTATTCGGATATTTCGCAATCTCTGACTTGAACCAGTTTGCTACATCTTTGCTCAGATAAGAGGACCGCATCGATTGCTCGCTACTACCCTGTGCGCGCCACCAATCCTGCAACGAATAAACAAGGAACAATACATCGCCATAGACGAAACTATAGGTAATGCCCTTAAACTGCGGTTTGGTCTCCGCTGCATTGGCAAAGCCCCAGTCGGTATTGAAGTGGTAGTCGTAATTCAAGCTCTTACTGTCATCGTGATTACCGTCAGTCGGCACAAAAGCCATCTTGTTCAATGCAGGACGCATCGAACCTTCGAACCACTGCTCCCATTGCCACTCGGAGTTAGTATCACCTCCTGTATCGGCGAAGTCTCCGGGGAACAAACAGAACTTAGCGTCCGGCTCGTTCTGGGCTACTGCCTCTGCACATTGGCGAGCCTGATCAATATACTCATAGTCTTGTATATGGCTATCGCTCATATAGACGAACGAGAAATCACCCTGATTAGCCTCTTTGGTCACGAATTGGGCTATCTCGCTCCAATACTCCCCATAACCGACACGCCAGCTATATACAGTACCCGGCTGCAAGGTAGTAGCCTGCGCCTTATGGCTCACATAGTTAAACTTCGTGTTACGCGGCAGACCCGCTGCTGTACAGATATCGTACTTCGGACTCTCCGATGCCTGGATAGGCGTGTAATGCAGCGTAGCGTCCGTCGTCTGAGCACTTACTTCAATAACTCCGTTCGATTCGGTAAAGTCCTCTGCCGTAGCATTAGCCATCGCTACCAGCTGTACCTTACCTTCTGTAATACCGCCGTTCGTAAACCAGCAGAAACCCATATGGGTAGCCGGATCACCATAGATAGTAGCGATCTGGTTGTACGGATACTCTTTAACCTTCAGTTCGCTGATCTTCTCCTGCATGGCTGCAACTTTCTCGGGAATAGTCGGCAACAGATCAATATTATCCGGCTCCATACTATCAATCTTAGCTACTTCTTTTGCTACCAGATACGGAATGAAACTCGGAATCGTGTAGTCCTCGATATGGTACGTAGCCTCAGCCTCTACTACCTCATGCGGATATTTCACAGGCGGCTTCGGAGCAATCACTACCGTAGCTGCTGCACTAAAACCACCTTCCTGAGTCGTAACCCTCGCAGTAGTCGTACCCGGCGTTACACCGGTAATCTTACCATTCTGAATCGTTGCAATCGCCGGATCGTCAATCGACCAAGTGACGCGTTTATTGTTCGCATTAGCCGGCTCTACCTCGGCTACCAACGTACCCGTTTTGCCTTCGATAATCTCGATGGAAGCCGGAGTGATACTTACGCCCGTAACGGCAATCACCGTGGCGTTTGGATCATACTCATAAGCCCCAATATCTACGCCGGAACCTTTCGGACGCGTTACTCCTATAATATCCGTTGCCGGAGCCTGAGTTGCATCGCCGTTATTCAGCAGCTGAGTCGAAGCATCGGTCAGCGAGAAGTCCGCATTAGCTACTGCCATTCTCTCCGTATTGGATGTCGGTACACCCGCAAAACCCGTCGGGCTACGGAAATTAGGACCATCCGCTGCATTATTATCCGTATTCAGGCCAAGCGTAATACCCGTTCCTGCGTCCGCTTTACTATAAGTACATTTACCACTTGCGACGTAGTTCACATTCTGTGCATTCGGTGCCGTATTGCCCCAGAATACAGAGTTCACTACCGTTCCCTCTACGCGGCAACCGGCATAACGGCCATCGACACCCGTGTTATTGGCTACCGTACAGTTAATGAACGCACCTTTACCATAGAGACAGCCGTTCTTGGAAGAATGGTTGTTATACACCACGCAGTTGCGGATGACAGAACCGGCCCTTGAATAAATCATAACATCGCCCGTACAACCGCGAATAATACAGTTCTCCACCAAAGCATTCAAATTAGCCTTGTCCTCAAAACAAATGGCTGCCGCTTGGTCTCCTGCGGTATTGTTACAATACTCGAAAAGACAGTTACTGATGATAGTTTGCTCGGCTCCCGACGGGTCAATAAACATACCTCCGGCCTTCGAACCGCTGGTGTTGTTGCGGAATACGCAGTTATTGATCGTCATGTTACCGCGCAGATACATGGCTGCACCACCCCACTCGCTGTGGTTCGCATTCTGGAATACCAGACCGTCCACGGTAATACGTACTGCGGGGTCTCCATCATACTTCACGAAGGACCATGTGGTACGACCCGTACCATCAATGATCGATTCGTACAACTCCGGATCACGAAGCCCTGTTTCAGCATCATATCCGCCTAGATAGGTAGCACCATTCTGGGCGGAGATACCTTCGTTATAGACACCGGCAGCGATAAACATTGTGTCGCCGGCACCAACATCCCAGATAGCTCCGGCAATGGTGGTCTTCGCATGTTCCCACGACTTACCGTCTCCGTCATCGCCTGTGGGCGAGACATAACGGTTGCTTGCTGACGCGCACAGCATAGCTGTGCAGACCGTCAAAAGGAATAACATTCTTTTCATGATATATACTATTTAATGATTAATTGGCAGGAACGCCGTGCGCTTTGGTACGAACCACACGCATCGTGTTCAACAGACTGACATTACCCTGATCGTCATCCGCAGTGTAGGAATTAAACTCCAGACAGTCGTCTTTCACCGTGATCTTGGTGAACGTCGGTGCTTCCGGCTGACCAAACATACCGGTGAACAAATCAAAGTAATTCATCACGTTATGGTGATGATCGTCTTGGAGCAAGGTGGTATCATTCGTGTACTCACGCTCCATGCGGTCGCGGGTATGCGGATAATAACGCTTGTGACCGCAGGTAGCTCCGATGAAATAGAACGTACCGTCATTCGTGCAATAGGTACCGCCCTTGTAACCGGTCATGTTCTTGTTGTTTCCGCCATACTCCGGTCCTCCTTCCCGATCCGAGATAGCATCTAAGATCGGCGTAAGGTTATCCGGATCTACCGGACCAATCACCTCGTAGGTATGGTCATGCCCCTGCAAAGCGACATCGATCTCGCAATCCTTGAAGACCGGAAGCATGTTATGACGGAATACCGGCGGCTCTTTGTCTGTCGAGTGATCCGAACCGGAGAACAAGTTAAAGTGCGCTAACGATACACGGTACTTCGTATCCGGATGTGCATTGGTCTGATCGCGGAACCATGCACCTACGTGGTCTTTCAGATAAACCGAAGACCAATCGAGATAACTATGGGTCTCACGCCAGAAATCCTGCATCGAGAACACGTAGAACAGCACGTCGCCATAAACGAAACTATAGATGATACCCTCAAACTGCGGTTTATCCGTATAGTTCACATTAAAACTGTTATCGGTATTGAAGTGGTACGTATAATTGATATTCGGACTGTCATCGTGGTTACCGTCCGTCGGAACCAAAGGCATCGCCGTCAACACCGGTTTGAATGACTCTTCAAACCAGCGCTCCCACTCCCATTCGGAGTTGTTAGCATCTCCGTCTTCTACGAAGTCACCCGGGAAGCAGCAGAAACGTGCTTCCGGTACCGTCTTCACAGCCGCCAACGCACAACGACGTGCCTCATTGATATACGTCGGGTTCTCGATGTGACTGTCGCTCATCACGATAAACGAATATTCACCTTGACTCGCATCTTCGGTTCTAAAATGACCAATCTCACTCCAGTGACCTTCGTATCCTACACGCCAACTGTACGCCGTACCCGGCGTCAGATCGGTGGCAAGTGCTTTGTGGCTGATGTATTTATACCGTACCCCGGCTCCTATTCCGGATGCATTAACGATCCAGCGTGCCTTACCCGTGTAACGCAAACCTTTGGTTTGGGTCGGTGTAGCCGGATAGGAAGCGGCATTCGCAAAATCGGCTTCCGTCGCATCCTCTATAGGCACAATCTGCACCTCACCATCGGTGATACCGTCGTTAGTGAACCAGCAGAAGCCCATATTCGTTTTCGGATCACCGTTGAAGGTAGCTACCATATTATACGGCTCCTCTTTCGGTTGCAACTCCGAGATACGCTGACGCAACAGCTCTATATTGGCTTGAGACGAATCGGCGGCACAAGCGACAATCGCCATCTTCAAAGCCGTGTGACTCGGTACGGTGTAATCCGCTACCGTGTACAACGAATCGGCTATTTCCCACTCCGTCTTGGTAGGAACAATTTCCGTCGTGTCTTGAGGTTGAGGATCCGGTGGTGTAGGAGGATCCGGCACTTCCGGCGTCTGGCATGCTGCAAACAGCATACAGCCGGCAAACAACAAATAGTAAAACTTTTTCTTAGCCGCAAGGGCACGATTAAAAGTGTAACTTTTTTTCATTTTTTGTTTATTTTTATCGTGTTAAACAATTCTGTCTTTCCTTTCTCACGCACCACAAACGTCTCCAGCAACAAATGGTCTTTCTTCACTGTGACGCGTGTGTAACTCGGTGCTCCCGGTTGTTCCAAACGAGAGAACAAATCATAGTAATTTTCCACCTGATGGATATGCTTGCTGGCCTCCATCTCCTCCCTCGTTAACGGCGTATAACGTTTCGCACCGCAGGTAGCACCGATGAAATACAAGGTACTATCCACCGGTCCAATCACTTCGTAACAATGGTCATGGCCCTGCAGCACCAAGTCCATCTTGCATTCTTTCATTACCGGCAGCATCGTCTTACGCATCAGCGGTGTCTCTTTATCCCGCTGGTGATCACTACCGGAAAACAGGTTCTTATGCACCAGTCCCACATGCCATTTGGCTTGCGGCGCTTTCGCCACTTGCTGCTTGAACCATTCGCCCAGATCACGCGTGAAATACTCCGACGTCAGCGCCTTCATATCGTACTCACCGCGCCAGAAATCCTGCATCGAGAAAGCGATCAGCAGCATATCGCCGTACACAAAACTGTAGTTGATACCGGCGAACTGCGGGCGTACATGCGTCCAGGCATTAAAGGTCGTATCCGTATTAAAATGGTAACTATAATTCAGTAACGGACTGTCGTCATGGTTTCCGTCCGTCGGCACAATCGGCATCTGCATGATGACCGGTTTCATCGCCTCTTCGAACCATCTCTCCCATTCCCACTCGCTGTTATTATCCGTGCCTGTGTCTACAAAATCACCAGGGAAGACACAGAATCGTGCGTTCTTCTCGTTACGCGCCACCGCGTCTGCGCACATACGCGCTTCATCAATATATTGTTTATTCTGCAAGTGACTGTCCGTCATATAGATGAACGAAAACTCACCTTGCTCCTTATCCGCTGTCCTAAAATGACCGATCTCACTCCAATGCCCTTCATAACCTACACGCCAACTGTACTCCGTTCCCGGTTGCAAATCCGTTGCCAAGGCCTTATGACTCACGTACCGGAAAGCCGTGTTCTTATCGATCTTCGCTGCCTTCAAGATACCCGAGGTCGAGATCGCATAATGCAGCGGAATCGTCGTTGTCGGAGTTGCCGGAATGGTTGTCCATTCCCCTTTTTCCTTTGTTCGTATCTGCACCACGCCTTCGGTCACACCTTCGTTGGTGAACCAGCAGAAACCCATCCTCGTTTTCGGGTTTCCGTTGATGGTCGCGACCATACAATAGGGGTTCTCCTTCGGTTCTAACTTCGCTTTTTTATCCAACAAGTGTGCTACAAAACTCGGCACGGTATAATCAACATGCTCATATAGGATATAATCCTCCGGTCGGTCCTCTTTCCGTGCCGGAGGCATCTTGGCAATCCGATGCGTCGGTTGACCGATCCGATAGTCTGCCACCAAAATAATCGCTTCCTCTGCAGCTGTCATCGGCACACCCGCAAAAGTAGCCGGGTCCCTAAAATGCGGACCGTTCTCCGCCTCATTATCCCGATCCAACCAAGGCTGCTCAAAGAAATGCGCTTCGAAACCTTCATCCGCTTTACTTACTCCCGACTCACTCTCGTCGGACACGTAGTTGCACGGATCCACAAAACCGTACTCGTTCCGGTTACCCCACATCGTGCAGTCGAACACCGAACTCTCACTGTGGATACCGCCGTACCGGTCGCCGTAGTTATTGGCGATGATACAATGCTCCACCGTTCCGTCGAAATTGGCAACACCACCCGCGTCCGGCCAGTTATGCCCCGTCGCCGTGCAGTTATGAATCAAACATTTCTCCAACCTTGCCCCTAATGCACTCGCTTCCGGCAGATCTCCTTTGATGAGCACACCGCCACATTGCTCTCCGCTGCATCCGCGGATTATACAATTTCGCAAGGTCACTTTTCCCCGCAACCATGCCGCACCTCCGCGTTCGTCATGACGGGCGTTCTGGAAGATGACATTCTGCACTAAGGTCGGTTTCTGACAATCGGCTTCGCAGGTGATCAGACGCGTACCTAAATGACTACCGTCCAACACCGTCAGACCACCCGGCATACGGCTCATATACTCGTCCTGGATCGTCCAACCGCCGATGATCGTCACACCGTCCTTCAGCACGATACCCTCGTAGTACGTTCCATCACCGACGCACAAAGTGTCACCCGCTTTGCAGTTGTCGATACCCAAACGGATGGACTCCTGTGCTGTCGCCCAACTCTTGCCGTCTGCAGCGTCTTCACCGTCCGTCCGCACATACCACGTAGCCGCTGACGCACTCATCGCCAGCGCTACGCAGCATACTATGTTAAAAAGTTTTTTCAACACCAACCGAATCTTTCCCGTCCGATTTTCTCCACGTCCTCGCGGTTCGTAAACGCGGTTGTACCACCAGCAGCAGTCGTATTCACCGCACCGGTCATGTTACCGTACTCCTGGCATTTATCCAGCGGATCGCCGGCTGCCAAACGGGTAATGAAACCGCTGTTGAAACTATCGCCTGCACCGATACAATCCACTACATGCTCGTTGAGCAGCGCCTTCTGCATACGATCCGGTTGACCCTTGCGCATCAGCAACGAGCCCTTGCTACCACATTTGATAACGGCTGCATTCGCATACGGACGAATCTTCTCGATCGCCTCTTCGAGTGTCGCACTCTTGGTCAGGAACTTTAGCTCCGTCTCATTCGGCATGAACACCGTCAGAAGCGGCAATACTGCCTTGTAATCCAGATCCCAGGTCTCCGTCGGATCCCATTGGCTGTCTAACGATGTGGTGACACCGTTCGCCTTGCACAACTCTAAGATCTTCATCAAGTCGCGTTTCACGCCGCTCTGCATGAAGATCGACGAGATATGAATATGCTTCGCCTCTTTGAACACCTCCGGGTTGATATCCGCCAACGACATATAATCCATCGCGCCCTGGTACGTCAGGTTCGCACGGTCTTCATCATAACTCATACAGATGGTAGCACCCGTGGCGTACTTATTTTGACGAATCAGATAACGGGTATCCACACCCTTGGCTTTCAGACTCGTCTCAACCAAGTCACCAAAACTATCGTCACCGATCATACCGCAGAATGCCACTTTGGCACCCAAAGCCGCAGCATTCGCTGCAAAAATAGCAGTAGAAGACCCTAAGGTTAAGGTCATTTGCTTGGCAAACTTCTCTTTGCCGATTTCGGGTTCACTCTCGATCTGATTCAAGATCAAATCCACGTTCAACTCGCCTAAGGCGATAATATCGAAATTTTTCATGGCTGAAAAATATTTGTGATTTGTAATTTGTGATTTGTGATTTATTGGAATTTCTTCCAGAAGTTACCAATCATACTCCACCAATTTTTCGGATAATCGTGGGTCATGTTCGGGTAGAAATGATACTCCTTATCCGGATTGTCTATGAGGTTATACGGTGCGATATTCGTATGCGGAGGACAGGTTCCGTCCAACAGGCCACTCGTACCCAACACCGCACAATGGATGCGTGTTGCTAAGTTCTTCGTATCGAAATACGACAGGAACGCATACATCTCCTCGTCCGTCATACCGGCTTTCTTTGCTGCAGCCTTCGCCGTCGATCCCGGCCAATCTACGATCTTAAAGTAATCGGGATAATCACCCAAGAAAGCCACGTTCGGTGCGATAGCCGTCAACGGATAATTACTCAGCGCTGCGCAAGCATAACTCAGTGCGCCGCCTTGACTCGAACCCTCTGCAAACAGATGGGTCATGTCGCTGGTCTCACGGCCGGCCATAAAGTCCACCGCACGCACAACGTCCATGAACGCACCCCTGTAGTAATAGGAGTCCTTGTCGCCGAAATGGTAGGCAAACCAGTCGCCGTAGATATTCTCCGTATCTTCCGTCACTCCCGGGTTCTTGGTCGATGCAGGACGATTGTTCAGATACTGACCACGATGGGACAGATAGAACTCCGCATAGTTGGACGTACCACCCGCCGGACATTCACATTTAGAGGTCGTACCTTGTGTATCATAACCGTAGAAATGCATGATCACCGGGTGTTTTTCGCCGTCCGTCGGTTCACAGTAATAACCGCGTATCTTCACCGGGTCTCCTTCCAAACCGTCAGGCACCGAGTACATCTCCACCAGATACACTTTCCGTGCCGATGAACTTTTCTCCGGAATCTCCGTCAGCACGGCGTCCATATCCACTGCCGCTAACTGATCCTTCGCCGTCTGCCAGTACTCCGTAAAATCCGACTGCATATCCGGTGCTGAAACGATATCAAAAGGATCGATACCGAAATTAAACGTACGCACGTTCTTACCTTTCACGAAACAAACGGCACGATAGAAACCCGGATTCATATTCTCAGGCGTCGTCATCGCAACGTCCTTTTTCGTACTTCCGGCAATGGTCACCGTGTCGATTAACTCGTAGGCCAGCTGCTTCGTGTCCGTAGTAATACGCACCTTCACCGGTAACCGTACCTCCACCGTGTCGGTGTTCTCCACCGGTACATTGAAATACGGTTTACCGCTCCAGATCAGGTCCTCCGGTTCCACCACCGTCGTGTCTTGCTGCGGCGGTACCACCGGTTCATCCGTCGGACGCTCGCAACCGCATGCCCCGAAGAGCATGACGGTCACCAGCGCCAACAAGAAACTGTAATATTTCTTATTTGAGATAGTCATTCAAGTTGACAATATTAAAGGCATTGTAATACTTATCCATATTATGCTCAATACGCATCAGCACTACCTCTTCTGCATGGATACCCAGACGCTCCAGGTTGTCATACAAGTTCTGACGTGCTACCAGTGCCTCCGGTTTCTGCCAGATATAGCGGCAACCGGTCTTCACGAGCCACAACTGACGATCCGGTGTGCAGTCCTTGAGGTCTTTACCTACCTCTTCGCCGTGCAACCATTTCTTCCAGCGGTTGGACTCATATACGCATTGCCACAGCACTTGGGTCATGTTACTCAGTTGAGCAATCTTTCCCTCAGCGTACAGTTTCTTCTCCTCCTCTTCGAGTTCTGCCAACGCGTCGTACTCGTTCATCGTGAACTCCGGACCTACGTTCGCAGCACCCATGCCTGCCTTCGGATAATCCTCCGGGTTCTCTACGTCGTCAGAATAGTGACCCTTGATGTAACTGCCATAAGGACGAACTTTCGCCGTCAATTTACGTGCTACTTCCGGATCAAAGAAGGTAGTATGCAAATCGGTACCTACCTTACCTACGATGAAGCAAGGCCATACATCGTCCAGACCTACCTCGTGCAAACCGGCTTTCAGACCCTCCAAGAAGGTGTCAAACGTCTTCTCGTCTGCCAGACCACCATGCACCTCTTCCGTACCTACCTCGTAAGAAATAGGAGCAATGTTATGTGCCTTGCGGAAATCCTCGGCATGCTTGATCAGTTCAACGGTACGTTTAACAACCACATGGATATCGATGATCTCGCCCTTCGGCAGGAAGATATCTACCGTCGGATCGACGTGAATCAGGTCATA